>Ga0316204_10001180_pt1 | contig 75940 bp, 80 predicted proteins | sample 6monrhotite_MG_2_FD_205661 | JGI IMG/M metagenome (GOLD analysis project Ga0316204, IMG submission 205661) | Microbial mat bacterial communities from mineral coupon in-situ incubated in ocean water Damariscotta River, Maine, United States -... | ecosystem: Environmental > Aquatic > Marine >...
CTAACAAATAGACCTTCGATTACCGATACTTAGATTAATAGTAGAAGAATTTTTGAAAATGAAAGTGTTCAAGACCATTTTTATGATTGAGATTTAAGCATTCTTCCACTGTCTAACGAGGACTTCCCATACAACTAAAGGTGGACGAAGACGAATTGTTCCTATGAACAACCAAGTTAAGTCTCTTTTAAAGGTCTTGTTTGAAAATCGACAAGGTGATTATGTTTTCATCAGAACAAATGGCAAACCAATAGCTGTTCAGCATATTTACCGAACATTTACTCAAGCGCAATGTCGGGCCAAACTTGAAAGGCATTTTCGCTTTCACGATTTAAGACATACTTTTGCAAGTCACTTTATGATGAACGGTGGAAACCTTTATGACCTTCAAAAAATACTGGGACACTCCAATATTGAGATGACAATGAGGTACGCTCACCTCACTCCAGATCATTTAGTTGAAGCAATAAACATCGTAAATTTTGGTGCCGAAAATGATAACGTAGAACAACTTTTTGGAAGGCAAAACGAAAACGGATAGCCCACAAACAGCCCACAAAGAATATTTTGGGCAAAAATCAGCGTGATAAGTATTTGTAATTGTTGTCTTTTTAGTGGATTTAAGAGAAAAATGGTGCCCAGGAGAGGACTTGAACCTCCACGCTTGCGCACTAGATCCTAAGTCTAGCGTGTCTACCAATTTCACCACCTGGGCATAAAGAATTTTTTTCTAAATTAGTAAAAAGCGTGAATCATTTTTACTAATTTCAGTCATTTTTGACAAGTAATATTTTTAATTTCCTATAGGATTATGGCATTTAAACTGATGAGTATCACTTTGATCAGTAGAAATAGGATAATCTTGTTTACAAATGTCACTTGCATAGTGGCATCTTGGATGAAAATGACAACCAGTAGGAGGATTCATAGGACTAGGAATGTCACCTTCAAGAATCACTCTATCCATGTGCTTACTTGGGTTAGGTTGTGGTATTGCTGAAAACAATGCATTTGTATAAGGATGTCTAGCATGGCCGTAAAGCTCTGAAGCATCGGCGACTTCAATCATATTTCCAAGATACATTACAGCCACTCGTTTTGAGATATACTCAACTACTTTCAAATCGTGAGCGATAAAAAGATATGTTAAGTTTAAGTCTTTTTGAAGATCCATAAGTAAATTTACAACTTGAGCTTGAACAGAAACATCTAGTGCTGAAACAGGTTCATCACAAACAATGAACTCAGGCTCAACAGCTAATGCTCTAGCAATACAAACACGTTGTCTTTGCCCTCCAGAGAACTCATGAGGATATTTATTAATAGCGTCTTTTGGAAGTTGAACTTGATCAAGTAGTTCATATAAACGTTTTCTTTTTTCTTCTTTACTATTGAATAGATTATGGATTTCAAGTGGCTCTGATATTATTCCACCAATCGTCATTCTAGGATTTAAAGATGCGTAGGGATCTTGAAAAATAATCTGCATTTTTCTTCTAAGCTCACGCATTTTTGTAGCATTATATTTCACAATATCTTCACCGTTGAATAATATTTCTCCGGATGTAGGTTCTATTAGTCTTAATATACTTCGGCCAAGTGTCGTTTTTCCACAACCGGATTCTCCAACAAGTCCAAGAGTTTCCCCTCTTTTTATTTTAAAGCTAACATCGTTCACGGCTTTTACTGCTGCAACTTCCCTACCTAAAAGTCCCCCTTTTATTGGAAAACGTTTTGTTAGGTTTTTAACTTCTAATATAATATCACTCATAATGTTTCCTTTAATTCGCTGGCTGAACAGGATTCCAACATCGTACAAGATGATTAGGATTTAATTGTTTTAATAATGGGTCAGATTTTGTTCTACATTCATCGGTTACGTATGGGCATCTATCAGCAAAATTACATCCATGTGGTAAATTAAAAAGAGACGGAACCATTCCCTCTATTGTTGGCAATTTTTCTTTTTTAGCAGAAGATGTGGCATCAAATGATGGAATCGATTCTAGTAAACCTTTAGTGTAAGGATGACTTGGATTGTGAAAAATTGTATTAACATCAGCATTTTCAACAATTTGACCACAATACATTACTGCAACTTCATCACAAGTCTCAGCGACAACACCAAGATCATGAGTAATCATAATGATCCCCATTCCTAACTCTTGTTGAAGCTTATTCATAAGCTCTAAAATTTGTGCTTGAATAGTAACGTCGAGAGCTGTTGTTGGCTCATCGGCAATTAAAATATCTGGTTCACAAGAAAGTGCCATAGCAATCATAACTCTTTGTCTCATTCCACCAGAAAGTTGATGAGGATATTCTTTAACTCGTTTTTCGGGAGCTGGAATACCTACAAGACGTAACATCTCAATTGCTTTATTTTTAATTTCTTTTTTTGATAAATGACTTTGATGAAGAGCGAATGCTTCTTCAATTTGATTACCAACAGTAAAGACTGGATTTAATGATGTCATTGGTTCTTGAAAAATCATTGCAATTTTATTACCACGAATAGAACGCATTTCATCATAAGGAATATCCAATAAGTTAGTACCTCTATATTTGATTACCCCATCAGCAACACGACCAGGAGGATTTGGAATAAGTCTCATTACCGACAAGGCTGAAACTGATTTCCCTGAACCAGACTCTCCAACTATTCCAAGAGTTTTTCCCTTGTAAACATCAAAATCTACTCCGTTTACTGCAGTAACTATTCCTCGGTCAGTATTAAACTCAAGCTTTAGATCTCTAACTTCTAATAATTTTTCTTCTGACATATTAATTTATTTTCCTTTTAATTTAGGATCAAGCGCATCTCTTAATGAATCACCTAAAATATTAAATGCTAATACAACAATAAGCATGGCAAAAGTTGCTGCTGCTAGTTGCCACCAAACGCCTCTGGCGAGTTCTAACTTAGCGTCATCAATCATAGTCCCCCAACTTGGTCTACCTTGAACTCCAAGACCCAGATAAGACAAGATAACTTCTGATTTTATAGCTGTTTGAAATTGAAGAGAGAAATCAATTATAACAAGATGAAAAACATTAGGAAGGATATGACGTATTAACTTTCTTTTATGCCCCCCTCCAATTGCTGTTGCTGCATGAACATATTCTCTATCTTTGTGTCTTATAACTTCTCCACGAATTAATCGACAAAGACTAACCCAAGAAGTTAAACCTAAAGACAAGTAAACAGCGAGCATCCCTTTTCCTAAAATAAAGGCAATTGCTACTAAAAGCATAATATATGGTATAGAGCTAAAAGTTGTATAAAACCAAACAATAACTTCATCAACTTTTCCGCCAAAATAACCAGCGATAGCGCCCATTGTTGTACCAATTAACATTGATAAAATTGCTGTAACAAGCCCAACGGACATCGCAACTTCAGCACCTTTGATTGTCTTATCTACAACGGAACGTCCAAAGATATCTAAGCCAAACCAATGAGCCCACGAAGGTGCTGCATAAGATGCTCCAACTTCGTTTGCCCAACCAGAAGCTATAATTCCAGAGAAAGACAATAAGGCTGTTAAAAAATAAGAAAAAACGATTATCATTGAAATGACAGTCATTTTATCTGAAGTTAATTGCTTCCAAGCATGTCCCCATAATGAAGTGGATTTTACTTCAGTACTTTTGTCATAATTTTTTTTAGATAATACTGCTTCTGTCATATAAAACCTTATTTTAATCGAACTCGTGGATCTGCAACTGTGTATAAAACATCCGTCAATACACTAAAAAGTATATAGGCAACGGAACTTAAAATTGTAACAGCTTTTATTACTGGAAAATCTGACGAATTAATTGCATTTAATGTCATTCCACCGAGTCCTGGTATTCCAAAGAAGCTTTCAAGTAAAAGTGCTCCTAGAATTAAAAAAGGAATTTGTATAATGACATAAGTTATAATTGGAACTAAAGCATTTTTTAAAACATGCTTTAACATTATAGTATTCTCAGATAAGCCTTTTGCTCGTCCTGTTCTTACATAATCTTGGTAAACTTCATCAAGTAAAACAGTTCTATAAAACCTGATATCTCGTCCTACTGACAAAACTACCCAGATTAATATTGGTAAAATTACGTAGGGAATAAACAAAGGAAAACCTTCTTCATAACCAGAAATTTCAAATAACCCCAATTTATAAGCGAAGAAATATTGTCCAAATAGAATATAAGCAAGGGAAGAAATACTCATTAAAGAAACACAAATAAAAACAACTGCTTTATCAATAAATTTCCCGCGGAAAAAAGCAACGACGAGGGAAATTAAAATTGCTAAAACTGTCGAGATCATAAATGCGGGAACAGTCATTGTTAAACTAGGAACAGCTCCCTGTTTAATCATTTGAGAAATTTGCTGTTTCGTTGACCATGATCTTCCAAAATCAAAAGTAAATGCTGATCTTACAATGTCAAAATATTGAGAAAGCAACGGCTTATCAAGACCTAGCTCAACACGGAGTTCTCTCATTTGCTCTAACGTTGCATGTTTACCAAGCATAGCTTGAGTCGGGTCGCCGCCAACTAAATTAAATAAAATAAATATGATTAAACATACTCCTAAAATGACAGGGATGACATACAGGAGTCTTTTTATAATATAACTATAATTATTCAACTTAACCTCGAATTAGAATTTTTTAAGCATTTCTTCTTTATTTTTTAAATCAATGTTTAAATATTGAGCTCTACCTTGTTCAAAGTCTGTGTTAACAAAATTTTTGATCCAACCTTGTTTGACAACAAAAGTTTGTCTATGAACTCCATAAATAAGTGGTACAAGCTCAGCTGCCATTCTATTGAGCTTTTCGTAAATAGCAGTTCTTTCTGGTGAATCTTGCATAACTGCAGCTTTTTTAAATAAGCTATTAAAAACAGGATTATCGTAATCAGAACCATTAGCCCCTGGAGCCTTATTTGGTCCATAAAGAAGCTGTAAGAAATTTTCGGCATCGGGGTAATCAGCTGACCAAGCTATTCCATAAAGCATAATATTTCGATTAGTAATTTTCTTTTGTAGTTCTGGCCATGTATTTTGAACAACTTTAATATTGATACCAACTTTTGCCATTTGTTTTTTTAAATATTCCCCACCTTGTCTTCCAACAGTTGAAGAAACTGTATCATACGTTATCTCAGGAAGACCTTTACCACCAGCATAACCTGCTTCAGCGAGCATTGCTTTTGCCTTTGTAACCATTTCAGCCGTACCATAATTTTTATACGGGTTCTTGTAGTTTTTGTCGTATCCGGCAATTCCTGGAGGAACTATTGATTGCGCAGGAAGAGCTGTACTGTTAAAAAATAGTTTATTAGACTTTGTGATATCAAATGCCATCATCATCGCTCGTCTAAGTTTTACATTTTGAAGTAACTTCATATCGTGATTAAAAGCAGTATATGTAACATCCAAAGATGGTGAAACTAAAAGTGTAACCCCCTTTGAGCTAAATTCTGCTGACAGGTTTTTGGAATCAGGAATTGCTGACTGGAAATTATCCTTAGGAACACTTACCCAATCAAACTTTCCTCTTTTAAAGTTTAACCATCTTGGCTGATCTTCAATGACAATATTGATAATTAACTTATCTACTAAAGGTAATTTTTTGCCACAATCTGCTAGGAAAACTGAGTTATTAAATTCCTCACTGGCATCGCAAGGATAAGTTTTATTTCTAAATTTTAAATTTTTGGTGTAAACAATTCTATTACCTTGTTTAAACACAGGTAAAACAAATGCTCCAGTTCCAACTGGATGGTTTAAAAATTCCTTTCCATAATGGTCGACCACTTCTTTTGCTACTGCTGAAGTAAATGTCATAGCAAGAGAATAAAGAAATTGTGGAAATGGCTTAGCTAGTTTAAATTGCAAAGTGTACTTATCTAAAGCTTTAAGACCTTCGACTTCTTCCTTATAATCAACTTTAGCTTTTGTAGCATTTTCTTTTCTCCATTTATTTAATCCTGCTAACTTTCCATCCAAAAGCCACCAACCTAGACCTTGAAGTTTTGGATCTGCCAATCTTTTTATTGAATAAACAAAATCTGAAGCAACAAGCTCACGACCTTTGCCTCCCGGAAAAGATACATCGTCGTGAAAGTAGACACCTTTTTTAATTTTAAATGTATATGTAAGACCGTCACTACTTACTTTTGGCATTGATTCAGCAAGATTTGGTTTAAGAACATATGGCCTTTTAAGGTAGTGATACTCAAGTAAGCTTTCATAAACTCTACCAACCTCTCTAGAAGAATATAAGTCGTTGGCATAGATCGGATCCATTCCTTTTACTTTATTAGTAGAAACAAGATTTAACACTTTTTCATTTGAATTTTTCTTTTTAGTACAAGAACTTACGATTAATAATAAAACGAGAAATAAAACTGATAACTTATTAATATTCATATAACTTAAACTCCTAAATTTTCAAAAACAGACAAGAATGTCTATAAATGTTGGTAAGTTATATATAAATTTTATCAATATTACTAGTTGAAATTAGGCGTTAATGACACTCTGAAGCAATCAGATCCATTTTGTATTTATAACCTGAGTATACTTTTTGGTAAGTTATCTTCAAGTGTTTAAACTTAAGCCCGTTATAGAGTCCTGTCACTTGAAACTGACCATTTGTATAAACATAATCAAATTTATTAATTTTTATATGTTCTCCAATATGGTTAGATTTTATTAATTTAAAAAATGTCGCAAGGTGTTTAAAAAACATTTCAAGATCAGCTATCTCATTTCTATTTGCGTTAAAAAATGTTTTCTGAAGAAGGCTACCTGACCATTTTAATTTTTGTGATAAAGAAAGATTTTCTTCTCCATGAAGTTGAAAATCAAAAACAATGTCATATAAATTGTTTTTATCAAATAAAGATTCATAAGAAAAGATTACTTTATTTGATGGCCCTTCAAGTCTTCCTCTACCTTCAGAACTTAAACAAAATTGAGTTTTTTTTATGTTGGAATTTAATATTTTTGTAGAACATGAGAGTAAACTAAAAATCAAACCTAACGAGATAAAGACGATGCAGGAATTCTTAGTGTTTCTAGATCTGAAATATTTTTTAAAATTGATTTTTTGTCCTTTAAGTTTGTACATTGTTTTAAAGCCTCTAAATAGTACTTTTTAGCCAAATGATAATCTTCAAACTTTTCATATACTAGTGCAAGATGTTTAGCAATAGTCATATCTTTATTTGCAAATTTCCAAGCTTTTTTAATTAAATGAAAAGCTTTTTTAAAATTTCCTGTCTTGAAGTGATACCATCCAAGAGAATCTAAGATATAACCGTTGTTAGGCTTTAAACTATTTGCTTTAGTTAAATAGGATAATGCTTTATCTAAACGATAACCTCTTTCTAGATAAGAGTAGCCTAAAAAATTAAGAGCATCTGCATTTTTTGGATTTTTTTCTAACATTGATTTAATTATTTTTTCTGAATTTTTATAATCATTCAACTTGTCGTATAAAGAAGCTAGATAAAAACTTTGATCATCTTTAAAATCTGGATCATTTTTAACAAATTCCAAAATGTGAATTGATTCTTTTACTTTATTAATATTTTCAAAATAATTAGCAAGATTTATTGATAAGTTAAGCCTGATCTTCGCGTATTTTGAAATTCTATCTTTAGTAAAGTTGACAAACTTTCTTTGAATAATCTCCGAGTCAGGTTTTCCATTAGAATTCTCTGCAATTATTTTTAAAATATTAGAGATTTGGATGTTCCCATCTAGAAATAATCCACTCTCAGATTCTATTTTTGAAAAATACACTATAGCTTGATTATAGTTTTGAGTTTGTTGATTTAACGCACCTAAATAATATAAAACTTTGTCTGATGCTGGTGCCGCAGCAAGAATTTCTCGAAATAATCCTTTTGCTTTTTTAAATTCATTTGAGTCAGTATATAATATTCCTAATTTTACTTTTGTATTTAAGTCGTTTGGGTCTAAATTTATCATATTTTCAGCATAAGGAATTATCGCTTTTCCAAAATTTTGAGAAAACATTAATTGTACTACTCTAGAATTTATTGAATAACTGTCTGGGTTCTTTTTTAAATAATTTCGATAAAATTTTATAGCTTTTTTATATTTCTCTTTAGATTCCATTATTAATCCAATAGAAATAGCAGCTTTGTCATAATGTCCATCAATCTTTAAAGCATTCTTGAAATATTTTGTAGCTGTTTTATAGTTATCTTTCTTTAAAAAATATTGGCCTATAAAATAATTAAATACAGGACTCTTTTTTTCTTTTGAACATTGGTTAATCGTTTTAATTGCACTTGAGCCTTTATTTTGTCTAACTAAGTTTTTTGCCCAATACACACATGCTTCAGGAGATTTAAATTTTCTCCATATCTCTCTGTAGATAGTTAAAGCTTTATTATTTTTGCTTTGAGCAGTATAAACTCCACCAAGTACTAATGCTAAAGCTTCATCTTTAAAATCTTTTAAGACTAAATCTTCAAGCAATTTTTCAGATTCGTTAATCTTTCCCGATCTTATTAATTCAATTACGTACTTCTTTTTAAAGAGTTTTTTATCACTTAATGAAATTAAATGCTTGAAGTACATTGCTGAAATTTGAGCTTCACCTCTATATGAAGAGTCATTAGCCTTTAAAAATAACTCGCTTGCTAAATATTCTCTTTGATCCTTATTAGCCTTACTTATTAACTGGTGAACTTTTTTATCAAATTCTTCTAAAGTGATATTTTCCAAAGAAGGTAGATTCATTAAGTGATAATCTTTTACGAAAAGTAAATTATTACTATTATTAAGATTCGAATTATTCCTTGAATTGATCTCTAAGCCATTATTAGAGGCGCATCCAGTTAATATAATATGAATTATTAGAATGAGCGGGAATGTGTAGTATTTGTTTAATTTCATATCTCATTTGCTTATCGCCTTACTGCCAAATAGCTTTAAATATTTTTAATATTTAAAAATGTATGGAAATTATTGTTGATTAACATGTTTATAAGATGTCAAAAACACACGTAAACACCTTAAATTACTGTACTTAACACATGTTAGAATTTTTTTGCGTCATTTTGGTTGACAGTGTCAAAATAATATAAGTATACCAGTGATTGAAAGTGGTGCGACAAAATGTGTTTTGTTTAATAGCTAAGCATAAGATTTTAAATAATGACTTAACTATATAGATGCACTGTGAAAAATATACACAGAGTGTTAACAATTCGAAAATCTGTGCTATAAAAACGTCGAACTAGTTAATTAATAAAAAGGTTTAAGAATAACCTTAACATAGGGGAAAGAAATGAATGTAAGAATCATTAAAAGGTATCAAAACAGAAAACTTTATGACACTCACCAAAGTTGTTATGTAACTCTTGAAGAAATTGCTCAAATTGTTAGAGAAGGTAATGAAATTCAAGTTATTGATAACAAAACTAAAGCTGATATTACTTATAATACTCAAATACAGCTTTTATTTGATCAAGAGAAAAAATCAACTAAAGCTGGTGATACAGAACTTTTAAAAAGAGTTATTAGAGCTCCTGAAGGGACATTTACTGGATACATCAGAGCATTAGAAGGGCTAGAAGCGCCAGTTCAAGAAACAGCTGCTGAAACTCTAAATAACAGCTCTTTTCAAAGCAATTCATTCAATAATAACTTGAATAATAGCTTCGAAAACACTACTCTAAACTAGAAATTATCTATTTTTACCGCATGGTAAAAGATTAAATCTAGGAGTAAATTTTTGAAAAATCAAAAGTTTTTAAAATTATTTAAAATAAGTCTGGCTGGATTATATCTGGCCAGTTCTTTTTCTGCATTTGCCAGAAATCCAATCAAATCTTTAACTTCAAATAAGAAAGCTAAAGAAGTCAAGTCAGATCTAATTTCATCACCAAGTACAAGCTTTAGTTCTGGTGTGAATTTGCATTCTTTTGGTCTTGCTATTGGACAAACTTTTCTTGGTGGAAGTTTGGCTGATCTTGGTGACGACTTAATAACTGTAGATTTTTTATATGACTATAGTGCAAGTCATTCATTTAACTTATTATTAGATTTTCACTATTCTGATCATAATCTAGATAAAAAATATGTAAAATTATTGTCATTAACAGCAGGTATCAAAGCGAAGATATACAACTATGACAACTTCAGTCCCTTCATTATTGGGGGTTTTGGATTTTATGCCCCTAAAGTAAGACGACTTCAAAATAATGTTTTAACTACCTCTAAAACAAAAACAGTATTTGGAATGCATATTGGAGCGGGGGTTGATTTAAGATTAAATAGAAAATTTAAAGTAGGTTTATTAAGCGAACTGCATAACCCATTCGATATAAAACAAGACAACCAAGAAATTGTTGAAGGTCATTATTTCAATCTTCTTATGACAGTCTTTTATTCAATTTAGTTTATGTCTCGCCTTATAGCTGTATCTGGAAAAGGTGGAGTAGGAAAAACCTTATATTCTATTGCTCTTACCAAATCTTTACGAGAACAAGGCAAAGAAGCTTATTATATCAATTTTGAAAATCAAAATATTCCTAATTGTTTCAAAAATAATGAACATATCGTCCTAAGTACTGCTGGGAGTACTTCTGAGTATATTACAAAAAAACTGGGTTCTAAGACGATTTCAAACTGGATAACTGATACAAAATTTTTTAAAGCTGTTTATGGATTATTACCCGGCTTAAGTCACATGATCATGCTCGGACACATTTTAGATATTTTAGAAAAATCTCCTCACAAAATTATTATTTTAGACTCGCCTGCTAGCGGTCATTTTATTTCAGTATTAAGTATTCCTAATCAATTTAAAAAAATTTTAAAACTAGGAGCAATAGCAAACGATATTGATCGAATGATGGCACTTATGACAAATCCGGGATTTTTTAATATCAAACTACTCACAATTCCTACAAGTTTAGCTGTTCAAGAAACAAAAGAAACTGTGGAGCAAATTGAAAAATTACAATTTCCAAAACCTGAGATCATATTAAATAATAGTCTAGAAAACATTTTTAAATCTCTAGAAAATCCTCCACCTTTCTTAATACAGAAAATTGAAAATGAAAATAAACTATTGGGCACTCACAACTTTAAAAAAATTATTCCTTATATTGTATCTTTAGAACCAAAAGAAATAATTGAAAAAATTTCTGGTCAACTTAATGAATAGCACTACTCAAATAAATATTTTTGCAGGAACTGGAGGAGTAGGAAAAACAACTCTAGCAACTAGTAAGGCAATATTTGAGGCTCAACAAAATAAGAAAGTTTTATTAATTACAATTGACCCGTCTTTAAGATTAAAACAATTGATTAACTTAGAGAATAATGAAGGTTATATTAATAAAATCTTGATCAAAGATATTATTAATTCCTATGGAGGAGATCACGAGTTTAGTGCATTATGCTTTAATCCACTAAATACCTTCAAAAAAATTACTAAAAATCATGACTTCGACAAAATATTACAAGACAATCGAATATTAAAAATACTTACTCAACCTTTTGGTGCCATGAATGAAATTATGGCTTACATTGAACTTTCATATCATTATTTTAGTAATGAATATGATCTGATTATTCTTGATACACCTCCAGGCAAAAATTTTGTTGATTTTATTCATGTCTTTGAAAAGTTAAATACATTTTTTAATTTTTACTTTTTTGAGATATTTAAATATCTCCCTTCTATCAAAAAAAACAAAAACACATCAATTTTTAAAAAAATTGTTAATAGTGGTATTGATAAAGCCTTACACTATTTAGAAAAAGTTACAGGCCCTGTTTTTATTGAAGAGTTTATAAATACAATTTCCATCCTCTATGAAAAAAAAGATATTTTCTTAAAGGCTTCAACTCTAAAGGACTACCTTAACAACGAAAAAATTAGCACCATTTTTCTGACGACATCTATTGACCAAATAAAATTAGAAGAACTCAAGGAATTACTAAAAGAAATAAGTAGTTATATTAGTTCTAAAAAAGTACTAACTATAAATAAATCTTTATCAGAGCAATTAGAGAGCTGGGCTCCTACAAACAACGAAGAACAATATATAAAAGATCATTTTTTATTTAAAGAAAACAAAATTAAAAATATTGCCCATGAATTAAATCTCGAAACGGTATACTTTAGTGAGAACTTATCTGTTCACCCCTATGATCATCTAATTTCACTTATTAACGAATGGTAATTTAAATACTTTTATTTATTCCTAAAATTAAGTGTAAAAATAAGTCTTTTATGTTAATTCAAGTCAAATAAAGTTTATCAAAGGTTATATTATGATGCATGGAGCTAAAGAGAATATTATTCAAGCTATCGGAAACACTCCGATTATTAGAATTTCAAATATAGATAAAGATATTACTTCTGAAATTTATGTAAAACTAGAATATATGAACCCTGGTGGGTCTACTAAAGATCGAATTGGCGTTTACATGCTAGACCAAGCAAATAAAAAGGGCGAACTAAAACCTGGTGGAACGATTATAGAAGCGACTTCAGGAAATACTGGAGTTGGGTTAGCCTTATGGTCTGCGATACACGGTTTTAAATGTATTTTTGTATTAGCTGACAAACAATCTAAAGAAAAAATTGATAACCTAAGAGCATTTGGTGCAAAAGTTGTTGTATGCCCTACAAATGTTGAACCTGAAGACCCTAGGTCTTACTACTCAGTAGCTGATCGTTTAGCAAAATCAATTCCAAACTCATACTATGTAAACCAGTATAATAATCATGAAAATAGAAATACTCACTATAACTGGACAGCGCCGGAAATGTTTGAGCAAACCAATGGAGACTTCGATGTCTTTATGGCTGCTGTAGGAACAGGCGGTACAATTTCTGGCTGTGGAAGATATTTTAAAGAAAAAATGCCTAATGTAAAAATTGTTGGTGTTGATTGTGAAGGATCAATTATAGCTCACTTTGCTAAAACTGGTGAAATGAGTGAAGCAAAATCATACGTTCTTGAAGGTGTTGGAGAAGACTTCATTCCCGACAACTACGACTTTGATAATATTGACGACTTTGTCACTGTAGGTGACCGAGAAAGCTTTTTAATGACCAGGCGATTATTAAAAGAAGAAGGTGTTTATGCTGGAGGTTCAGCTGGAGCTGCAATCGTTGGCGCCTTAAGATATGCTAAAACTTTAAGTGAACCTAAAAAGATTTTAGTTTTATTACACGATTCAGGAAATAGATACTCATCTAAAATATTTAATGACGAATGGATGGCACAGAATGGTTATTTAAATAACACATTCAGTGTTCAAATAAATGAAGTATTAAAACTTTTAAATAAACCAAATGAAATCATAACCCTTAAAGACTCAACAACGATTAAAGATGCTATTGATTTAATGGATTCAAGAAATATAAGTCAATTACCTGTACTTGATAGCAAAGATAATATTTTAGGTATTGTTCAAGACAAGAACTTAATGAAACCATTTCTTTCTGGCGAATACGAAGGATCTGATCCTGTTAGTCTTGGATGTAGTGACTCTTATAAATTGGTAGACATAAATGAATTATTAGAAAAAGCCGCAGAAAGTTTATTGAAAAAAGAAATTGTTTTGATAATGGAAGGGAAGAAACTTGTAAATATTCTAACAAATTTAGACCTCATTCAATATTTATCATTATCAAATAAAAATTAATTTTAGATTTAAGAAAAGGAATAAAAAATGAGTAAGAATAATAAAATAAATATCGCAACAAAAGTTATCCATGTTGGAAATGATCCCTGCCCTATTACAGGAGCCGTCATACCTGCAATATATCAAACAAGTACCTATGCTCAAATTGCTCCTGGCAAAAATCAAGGCTATGAATATACAAGATCTCATAATCCAACAAGAACAAGACTTGAAGAATGTTTAGCAAGTTTAGAGAACGCAAAATTTGCTTTAACAACGTCATCGGGATTAGCAGCAACAATGCTCGTTATGCACGCGTTACCGGCTGGTTCAAATATAATTTGTGGCGATGATGTTTATGGTGGTACTTACCGTCTATTTACTACAGTATTTAACAAAATGCATAACTTTACTTTTGTAAACACAACAGACTACAAAGAATTACAATCAAAAATTACTGAAATAAAACCAGCATTAATATGGATCGAATCTCCTACAAATCCGTTATTAAAAATTACAGATATTTCAAAAGTTTGCAAAATGGCAAAAGTTTCAAAAGCCAAAGTAATGGTCGACAATACTTTTATGAGTCCTTATTTTCAAAACCCACTTGATCTTGGATCAGACTACGTTACTCATTCAATGACAAAATATATAAATGGTCACTCTGACGTAGTTGGCGGAGTTATAATGACAAGTGACAGGTCTTTTCATCAAAAAATTTGGACCCTTCAGAACTCAATTGGCCCAAGCTCTTCTCCATTTGATTCTTGGCTCGTTCTAAGAGGTATTAAAACATTAGCTATTAGAATGGAACAACATCAAAGAAATGCTTTAAAAATAGCAAAGTATTTAGAGTCTCATAAAAAAGTTGAAAGAGTTGTTTATCCAGGATTAAAGTCTCACCCACAATATAGTATTGCGAAAAAACAAATGCATGGCTTTGGTGGTATGATAACATTTTTTATAAAAGGTAATTTAAATTCATCTAAGAAGTTTTTAAAGAAAATAAAATTATTTACTCTAGCAGAAAGTCTCGGTGGAGTAGAAAGTCTTGTTGAGCATCCTGCTATTATGACTCATGCTTCGATTCCTAAAAAAGTAAGAGAGTCTTTAGGAATATCAGATACTTTAATCAGACTATCGGTTGGAATTGAAGATGTTAATGATTTAATTGATGATCTTGAGAAAACACTAGCCTCTATTTAATTTTTAAATAAACTAAAATGTTCCTCGGTCATTTGATTCGTGTGAGCTTGTATCTTTCACAGTGGAGCTTTTAGTATTTTCCTCAATTTTTAAATCATTACTTACCTCTGGCTCGGACTTTGCCTCTACTTTGTAACGACTAAGTACATTTCCCTTTGCCAAATATTTATCTAATAATTGGTAGGAGCAGTAAATTTGGCCGTGCTGATCTTCAAGTTTCTCTCTTTCTCCCGTGGCAAAGATTAACCCATGATCTTGAATGACAAGTTTTAACTTTTGCCATTCCTTGCAAAAGTCATTTGTATTTTGAGCACACGAACCAACTCTCTTTAATACATCAACAGAGGTTGCTCCTTTTTTTATATGAATAGGCTCTCTACAAGTATCAATAAGCCAATTTGAGTTTAGATATTTATATTCAGTTAAAGATATTTCAATAATACATTTATTTTTTTTTATAGTTAATTGGTTTTCGAGTAAGCCAAATAGTACTTTCCTATTTACTGTAGTCTCATATTCTAGATTTAAGCAATCGAGGAATGATGCATGGACTATGCTGGATAATAATAGTGTAATTAAAACTAAGTTAAACTTGATGTATGACATTTGAATTCACCTCTAATTTAAGACAGATTGAATCGTGTGTTAAAAACTCTTCCTGTCCATCTTTACATAATTTAAAAAATAATTCTTCAAAAAAATTTCTTTCATTTTCATATTTTTGATTGATTAATTTATTTATATTTATTTCTTCATTTAATTCAGAAATTGTATCGACAACTCCTGTAGATAAATAAATGAATGAATCATCTCGATTGAAATTTATATTATTTACTAAGATATTATTTTGTAATTTATTATCTTCAAAATCTTCAATTTTAATTTCGTTTAAAACAACTAATTTTGAGTTTATATAAACTAGTCCTTTACCATATTTATAAATACTAGCATTCAAAGTTGGGATATCAATCACCATCCATAGAAAATCAATGTTCTTTATTTCAGCATCAGAGGATAAGTTTTCCGATAAAAATTCAATATAACCTTTTATAAAGTCTCTTGGCTCACTAAATCTACTTAATGAAGTAGAAAAACTTATTAGCAGCGAATTTATAATATAAGAATTTGAAGTTGATTGAAATATATATAATTTATCATTCGCTGTATCAACAGTGTAATACTCTCCACCATTTGATCGGCCAACCATATACTTTGAAAATAATTTCAATCCTTTATGTGAGTGTTCCCTTAATGGAACAAATTTTTTATGAACATTTTTTACTTGCTGATAGATTTCAATTTGGTTTTGTAAAATATTATCAATATTTATAGACTCTTTATCTAGATAACAAAAAAGATTATAAATATTAGTGATTTCATTTATTGCATTATTAAGATTAATTTGACCTAAGCAATATTGGCTTTTAGACAAACCACCTAAAGAATAAAAAGGTATCTTCGTTTCAAATGACACTGCTAATGAATCATCAATAAAACAAAGTTTATAATTATGATTAAGTTCATAGCCTGGATCATATAAAATTAGATCAATATTTTTACTTAAGTGACCATTAAATATCGCATAATTTTTGTCGGATAATAAAAGAGCTATTTTATTCATGCTTAATAATAAATCCAAGTATTTATATAAGCAAGAGAAGAAATTTTCTAGTTAATTTAATCGTTATTAATAAATTTAGGTTTTAAATAAATTTCCGATAAGTAATAAGATGAGCTTACTAAAATTCAAACAGAATCCTATTAATACTGATGCCGAACATAAGATATTGGTAAATAAAACTTATATTGCCTTTTATAAAGTTTTACTTGAAACCCTTAAATTAAAGGATCTATACACTTATGGACATTGTCTCAGAGTTTCAAAATACAGCCTTTCTTTAGGTATAGAACTTGGCTTATCTAGAAAAGAATTATTTCTACTTGAATTAAGCGCTTTGTTTCATGATATCGGAAAAATAGGTATTCCAGATAACATATTAAAAAAACCTGATAAGCTTACTGACGAAGAGTATAATATAATGAAAAAGCATCCTGGATTAAGTGGGGACGTTTTAAAAAAATTTCCAGGTTTTGAAAAAATTCATTTCTACGCAAAGTGCCATCACGAAAGATACGATGGAAAAGGTTATCCTTCTGGATTAAAAGAAAATGAAATTCCATTATTTTCTAGAATAATTCTTATAGCAGATACTTACGATGCGATGACTTCTACAAGACCTTATCGAAAGGGTTTAAGCCAGCAGATAGCATTTACTGAATTAAAAAAATGTTCAGGTACACAGTTTGACTCAAAGCTTGTTGATTATTTTATAAATGGTTTTAACAACAGAGTTAATAATGATTCAAACTCAACTTTGCTTATAAAAGAAATTCTAAAAAAAGCTGCTTAATTAAAATTTTCTTCAACCTTAGGTTTTTCGGGACTTTTACAAAAATATGTTTTTGCATTTCTATTTATATAGAACTTTTGAATTTTTCTACAATCTGAAATATTTTTATATACATCCTTAACTATACATTCGGGTTTATTATATTTTAATTTATTCCATTTTTGATTTGAAAAACATTTGTAATAACTAAATTTATCAACACAAGCCCAGTGGCCCTTTTCACAATTATAAACTAATCCTCTTCCTTCCTTATTATATGATGGAGCCGGAACATATTCTTTTTCCTTAGCTGGAATATTTTTTATAATTTTTTTAGATAAATCTTCAAGAGAATTACCTGTTGAACTATTGTTAGCTCCCCCTTCTCCTAGATTTAATAAATCAGTTTCTGGTTCTTTTATTACAGGCTCTTTTATTTCAGGCTCTTTTATTTCAGGCTCTTTTATTTCAGGCTCTTTTATTTCAGGCTCTTTTATTTCAGGCTCTTTTATTTCAGGCTCTTTTATTTCAGGCTCTTTTATTTCCGGTTCTTTTATTTCAGGTTCTTTTAACTTTATCCTTTTTATTTTTTGAGGATGATTTTTCTTTATTTTTTTTACTTGAGGCTTCTCTTCAATTGCAGGATTCAGTAAATCATCTAACGTAACATAGCCTCCGCCTCCTAGAACCACAATGTAAATTAAGGTTTTTCTCAATTTGGCTTTATCAGATTTTAAAGATGCTAAAAAGTCATTTAATTTATATTTTAATTCATCTATTTTATTATCGTATTCTTCTTCGTCTTCATCGTCTTCATCGTCTTCATTATCATCGTCTTCTTCACTATCGTCGTTATTATTTTCGTCGACAGCAGCATTCTTCTTTTTGTTGAATTTATTAAACAAATTTTTTATATTGCTTTTTAAGTCTAAGTTTTCCGTTTCCTCATCTTCCTCTTCGAATTCTTCTTCGTCTTCTTCATTTGGGGTGATATTTTTTAGCTTAACCATTGCTGTTTCAACATTAATATCTTCTGTTTTTTCACCTAGTTCTTCATCGTATTCGTCTTCGAATTCATCTTCTTCCTTATCTTTACTTTTACTAAACCGAGCTTTTATCTCGGTTAAAAAGTCATTAATCTTTTGTTTTATATTTTCAAAATCCATCTGTGTATTAATATTGTATACTATTTTTTATAAAATAGTTAAGATTCATTAATGGAAAAAGAAGGAATAATTAAATTTTCAATCAAGATTATCGATAATTTTCTATCTTTTGACCTTGATCGCATCAAAGAATTAAATTTTTGGCGAACTAAGCTATTCGAGTTGAAGCTTGTAGGTTTCGATCCAATAGATAATGTCGGCTATGGTAATCTCTCACAAAAATTAAATAATGATAATAATTTTGTAATTACAGGATCTCAAACCGGTCACATAGCAGAACTTACATTAAGAAATTACTCTGAAGTTATCAATTTCAATTTAGAAAGCCAATCATTGTCTTATAAAGGAACAGTAAAATCATCATCAGAAAGTCTTACTCATGCTTCTTTATACTTAGCCAATTCAGAAATAAAATATGTTTTTCACATACATAATAATAAAATATGGAACTATTTGATTGAAAATAATTTCCCTGCGACATCTACTGAGGTAACTTATGGTACTAAAGAAATGGCTAATGAAGTAAATAACTTAGTGAAAACTAATAAAGGAATAATTGTTATGAAAGGTCACAAAGACGGCATCATAAGTTATGGCCCATCAGCGAAAATTGCGGGAGAAGCTTTAATCAACTTATTATAATTATGTTAATAATTTCTGTTACTCATTCTTATCATTGAGTTAATTTGATCAGCACTATCAACAGCACTGTCCCAAGCAGTATAAATTTGCTTTTTGATGCCTGCGCGTAAATCACCGGCTACAAAAAAGTTTTCAACTGAAGTTAATCCTTTCTCATTAGTAATTACAAAACCTCGATCATCAAGAGAAGCAGAGAGATTTTTTGCAAGATCGTTGTAAACAATCATTCCCAATGAAATAAAACAAATGTCAGTTTTCAGTACACTTTCATCTTTAAAAACAAAAGATTCTAAATGATGGTCTTTTGCCTTACCGTTAACTTCGATAATTTCTTTATCAATTATTGATACATTATGTTTATTTAATAATGACATTACTTTTTCAGAAATATTTATTTTTGCACCATTACTAATAAGTGACATCGAAGGGCAATTATATCTTTCCATTAACATTATAGAAACCCAAGCACCTCCATCATTTCCGTCAAATATAATACTAGTGTCTTTTTGAAAAACATGATGCCCGTCACAGCGTAAGCAATAATCAGCTAATTGAACATTTGCAAAAGGAAGTATTGGCTTAATTGTTCCATTTATTTTGGGCTGAACATCCATTACTCCTGTACATAAAATTACATATTGAGATAAATATTTAACGTCGTTATCATCAACTATTTCAAATAAACCAGATTTTAATTTGGTAATACTTTTTGCACCTAAGTTTTTATGATAATGAAATTTTTCTTTAAATTCTGAATTTATAAGCCAATTTAAAGTATCTCGATTTGGATGATCTATTCCTTTACTATAATGCAGATACCCTGGCATATTCTCGACTTTACTTACCCAAAATGCTCTCGATCTTCTTCTGTGATGTTTATTACCAGGAAAGAGAATTGTTTCATCATTATTTAAAACGCATCGTAAAGTTGCCATTACACCAGCTGCTCCTCCGCCAATGACGCAAATTGGGTATACGTAATCTTCATTTTTTACAATGTTTGTCATGAATTGCCTTTTACTTAAGTATATTTAAATATTAATCATTATCTTCATGATTGATATCTGCCACTTCTTTTTTTGAAAATAAATGTTTCTCACCATCGACATCTTTTATTTTCACAACTTTAATTTCTTGATTATGTACAGTTGTTAACTCAAAAGAATATCCTTCCCAGACAATAATTTGTCCCGATTCTGGAAAGTTGTTTCCAAGCATGTCTAATAAGAATCCCGCGATTGTGGAGAAATTATCATTTAATGGTATTTTAATATCGTAATCATTATCAAGTTCTCGAAGTAGTATACTTCCTTCTACAAATATACCTTCTTCTAAATTAAAATTATCTGCATCGACATTATTTGCAGATAAGTCTACGGCATCATGCTCATCTTCAATTTCTCCCATGATTTCTTCAATTATATCTTCAAGGGTTACTATACCTACAATTAAACCATTTTCGTCTTTAACAAGTGCAAGGTGAACTTTTTTAGTTTTCATATAATCAAAAACAGCTTGAATCTTCATATGTTCATATACAAAAAAAGCAGGTTTGATGTAATCAACTATATTAATATTGTCTACATTATAACCATTGCTAGAGACTAAATCTTTTACATGCAAAAAACCTTTGATATTATCTAGATCACCTTGAATTACAGGATATCTACTGTGACGATCTTCTGCGATGAAATGAATAATATCTTTAGGGGATTTATCTAGGCTTATATATTTAATTTCAAGTCTAGGAATCATAATATCTTTTACTTTTATTGTTGGAAACTCAAGTACGGACGTAATCAGATCTAATTGTTTTGAATCCATCGTTTTTTCTTTTTCAGCTTTATTAATATAATACTCAATATCATTTTTAGTAACAAGCCTGCCCGAAATCTCAGCTCTGTCTCCTAGTACTTGATTAATGATCCAAACTAATGATTTTACAAATGGATATAAAACAAAATAAATTACTTTTAATATTTTTAATACATAAATTGAAAGAACTTCTGCATGACTTCTAGCAAATGTCTTTGGAATAATTTCTCCAAAAATTAAAATTAATATAGTTGTAATTCCAGTACTGATCGCTATTGCATTACTATGAAAAATTCTAGCGGCGATTGTAGTCGTTAGAGACGCGGCCAAAATATTTACAATATTATTTCCTACTAGAATGGTAGCAAGAAGGTCATTCGATTTATTTGTCATAAATAATAATATTTTTGCATTTTTACCGCCTTCATCAATTAGTTGCTTTGCGCGGTCTATATTAACAGTCATTAAAACTGCTTCTGCTCCAGAAAAGAATCCCGAAAGGAAAAGGCATATTATCATAGAAAAGATTTCAAAAAGACTAATTTGTCCTATAGTTAGCATTGTAATTTTTCCAGATTTTTAATTTTGAGGTATTGATAAACATGTTTTGAGTTAAAAAGTTCAAGCGGAGGTATTATTATTTATTTCCTTGTTAAGTTATTACTATGATATTTTACACCTAAAGTTAATATAAGTAAAAAATGAATTATTTTAAGCATTTACCAATCATATTTGCTATATCATGAGGTATAGTCCAACCATTTTTTGATTCTTTTAAACCTCCCCCTATTAGTATTTTTTCCTTAGACTTTAAAACGGAGAAAGAATCATTTGAACCTAAAAACTGAATTTCTGTTATTTCTAACTTTTCTTTTTTTGTAACGATAATGCAATATACTGCGATTAAGCTATTTCTTATCAAGTTCATTAAGTTCATACATTCAACAGAGTCCTCATTTATATGATCAAAATCAACAGAAATTGAAAAAGTATGACTCATTTCACTCTTAAAAAACTCTTCAAATTTACTTAACTTATCTTTAATTTCTTTAAAACTTAGTGGAGAACCTTCTTCAGGAGAAGCAACTTGTCCATTTGAAATTAAATGAGCAACAATTGAACTGTTATGGATAGTAATAGATTCAACAGAACTGATGCTAATATATGACGAGTCAAAAATTGTTCTCTCTGTGTGTTTTGAACTAATACGACTATTATAAATAGTAATCATATCTTTTTCTTTATTTAAATTAATTAGTCTTCCACTTAGGTCTCTACCACTTTTTAGATGAAAAGTAGTAAATGGAACATCTACATCTAATCCAAGTTTAAACAATTTTCCTATTTTAACCATATCAAATAAAAGTTCATCTATTGATCTTGCAGGAATCTTTTGTAAATCAAGAGCTTGTTTTGACGGATCGATACTACTTGTAGTTATACTCATTTTAAGCTCCAATAATTAAAAATTAGGAATAAATAATTCTATCATTTTTTTCGTGATCAAATGAATCTATTTTATCAATATTCTTAACATTTCGACAAACTAATTGACAGTGATAGCAAATTGCAATGACTCCAAGCTTTTGAAAAAGAAAATAATCCACAAGATAAAAGACAATAAAACTCACGCCATAAGTCCAAATAGAAAGTATAGAAGCAATGATGAATAAACCTACTCCTACAAAACGACTAAAGTCTTTTTGAGCAAAAAAATCATTTTTTCCGCAACTTGGACACTCATTTAAAATAGAATTTTCATTTTCTTTTGTGAAATTAATATTCACTACGTTAGAGCAAATATCACACTTTGCTTTATTAGCTTCAACATTGGGATAAACTGAAATAGCAGAGCCACATTCAGTACATTTCATTGTAACACTCATCATAATAAAACTCCGTTTGCAAAAAAATAATACATTGAAATTAACTCACCTACAAAAACAAAAAATGTTTCAGCATATAATATCCCTGTAGCACTCTGGAGAGATCTTATTTTTAGCAACTTAAAGGCAAAAACACTCATTACAAATAATATCAAATATCCCCAGACATATCTCATTATCAACATAATCCAATTAAATGCATAACCACCTCCTGCGGCGGTTCCTTCTGTAAATAATTTTTGATTTTGAAAATAAAAATAAATTGAAATACATAATTTAAAAAATATAAGAAACCATGTAATATATGTTGCGTTAATTAGAGGCTTTGCTGACAGTTTTGGTGTTACTAGATACCAATGTCCCATCACCATAGAGTAGGTAACAATTCCTAATAAGAGCAGTGATGATGACGTTATAATCAGCGAAGAGTAATTATAGCCAAAGAAGAAATTTAGATAAGAAATCCCAAAAGCAATAATGATAAATTGTAAAAAGTACATTGAAACAGACTTATGATCTTTTTGTATTGTTCTAAGTAATAAACATATCAAAGACGAGAATAACAAAAGCAGTAAATAAGAGCTGTAGTATCCTTTGATAGAAATCATAGCTACAAAACTAATAAACAATCCACTACCACTTAGGGAATAAATTAATTGAAAAAAACCTTCTCCCGTTTTCTTTGGGTTTGCTAATCCTGAGAAAATTATTAATCCAATAGATAAAGAAGTTAAAAAATATACTAATAAATTTAAAATATTAACAATCATCTAATTTCCTTTTGAAGTTCTTTTGCAATTTGAATATTTGCTTTAGGAATATTTAATTTATCAAGGGTCACAATGTCGTACCATTGGCCTTTTTTATTTTCACTTAATTGTTTATAAAGATTAGTATTATGCTCAATATTTATTTTATAAGTTTTAAAAATATGTTTTTTTGCAAAACTAGGATATTTAAAATCAAATGACATCCATTCGACAATATCATTTTTGGATAATTTTATTTTAACTTCTTCGTAGAACTCTCTGATACCCGCAATATCAATATCTTCATTTACATTAATTTTACCACCTACAAATTCAAGACAATTATCAAAAATATCATTTACTGGATCGCATCGTCTTTGTAACCAAGTAGTATTTTTAAAAATTGGGATTAATAATACAATATTCATGAATATCTGTAAAAACAGCCCTCTGATTTTGTATTTTGAATAGATGATTTTAAAATGAGTTGCGAAACTTCGACTCCATTTCTTAAACCTATTAATTCATCATCTAGTTTAGCATTTTTGTAAAATTTATGAATTTCATCTGATAATTCATTTAAAAGAGCTCCTGCTCGTTTAAGTCTAGAATAAGATCTAAAGACTCCTACATAATTCCACATGGTTTGTCTGACTGTTAGCCAATCTTGCGCCACTAGTGCAAGATCACAATCTTCCTTCGCAAGTGTCCAATTAAGAATTTTATCCAAGTCATAAAAATCAACTTTGGATATATTTTTAATAATATTTTCTGCAGCTAAAAATCCCCATGTTAATCCTTCGAGAAGAGAAGTGCTTGCGAGTCTATTGGCTCCATGAAGTCCAGTACAAGACACTTCTCCAATGGCATAAAGATTTTTTAAATTTGTTTGTCCTTTTTCATCACACTTAATTCCACCACAAAGATAGTGAGCAGCAGGAACAACGGGTATTCCTTCTTTAGTCATATCAAAACCATGCTCTAAACAATGAGCATGAATAGTTGGAAATCTATCAATAATCCATTTAGAATCCTTGTGTGAAATATCGAGGTAAACACAATTTTCTCCCGAATCAAACAGTTCATTAACAATTGACCTGGCTACAATATCACGAGGAGCCAACTCTCGGTCAGGATGGTATTTAACCATAAACTCTTCACCTGCTTTATTTTTTAAAATTGCGCCTTCACCTCTTACCGCTTCACTAACTAAAAATCTTCGATGAGAATTTTGGTCATAAAAAGCTGTTGGATGAAATTGAATAAATTCCATATTGGTAATTTTGGCACCTGCTCGAGAAGCCATGGCTATACCATCGCCTCTAGCCCCTTCAGCATTAGTGTGGTGAAGATATATTGCTCCAATTCCACCAGTAGCGAGAATTGTTATTTTACTGATAACTTTAACAACTGATTTATTTTCTTGATCAAAAAGATAAGCTCCTACAACTTTTTCATCTTCATATCTTTGTTTTAAGTTCACACCATGATGAGATGGAGTTATAAGATCAATAGCTGTATAGTTTTTTAAAAACGTAATATTATTTTTAAATTCATTTAGTTTAATATTTATACTTTCTTCAATAGCTTTTCCTGTACAATCTTTATGATAAGCTATTCTTTCTTCTGAGTGAGATGCTTCTTTAGTTAGAGCTAAGTGGCCATCTTTTCTTAAATTAAATGGAACATTTGCCTTATCAAGTAGAATTTCATCAAAAACTTTAGAGGCATTTTCAAGTAGCACATCAATAGCTTTATCATTTGAAGTATCAGCACTAGCATTTTGTATATCTTTTCGAAGTAACTCATTATGATTTTCAGGATAAATGATCCCACCTTGAGCCCAAAAAGTATTACTTCCAGACAGTTTTTTTTCTTTAGAGACAATAGCGATCTTTAAGTTTTGCTCCGCAAGTTTTATAGCCGCAGTTATTCCTGCTATACCACTTCCTATAATTAAAACATCGTATTTTTGTGCATACATTTTTAATACCTCTCTATTTTCATAGATAAATCGATACGAGGAACATTGCTAGTTAATGAGCCAACACTAATTGCATCAACACCTTCAATTAAATATGTTTTTAAATTTTCTAAACAAACATTTCCTGAAACTTCAAAATGAATATTTGAAGTTTTATAAGCCATAGCCTTTTTGATGTCTTCTATATTGAAATTATCCAACATAAAATAACGTAGATCGTAGTCAATTGCAGACTTTAGTTCATCTAAATCGTGAATTTCAGCCAAGATCTCTGTATAATTAGAATGGATGGATTTGAAAAAATTTACTGATTTTTTAACATCACCAAAAAATGATTTATGATTGTCTTTAATCATCCACATATCATTTTGGCCAAAACGATGGTTAAAACCGCCACCAATGACAACAGCATATTTCTCTAAAAATCTTAATCCTGGTGTAGTTTTTCTCGTATCTAGAATTTTAATATTATGAGCAGATGCTATTTCCACAAACTTATTCGTAAGCGTAGCTATAGATGTTGCTCTTTGAAGTAAATTAAGTGCTATTCGTTCACCAGTAAGGGCGACATTAAAAGGTAGTACAAAGCTTATTTCTTTAATATTTTTTTTTGATTCAAAAGCAATTTGTTTTGAAAAGTCATGCCGTTCAGGTAACAAGTAATTAAACACTTCAAAAAAAATGGGTAGACCTGCAATCAAACAGTCTTCTTTAAATTTTAAATTACATTTTACAACATCAGAAGGTAATTTACTTGAATAGTAAAAATTTCGATTTAAATCATCTTCTTCAAAAAATAATTCAATATGCTTTTTAAGTCCCATTGATTCCATATTATTCATAACTTGATCTCTCTATTATCAAAGAAATTTCCAATCTTAGACAACTTTAAATAAATGCTAACTATTTTTTCTAAAATTTGATTATACTCATTTTCATCAGGAGGAAGACTTAATCTAATTACTCCTCGTCCATATTTATCGTCAATGTTCATTGCTCTTAAAACGTGAGAAGTTTCAGGTTCGTTATCTGAACAAGCTGCTGAAGTTGACACAAAGATCCCATTTGACTCTAGTTCTATTTGTATTGCTTGTGACATTAATCCTGGGATAGAGAATAAAGTTGTACCCGAAACTCTTTCACTTTCATCACCAAATATTTTAATGTTTGGAATTTTTTCTTTTAATTTTTTCTCAAATTCAATTGTGACGTTTTCTAAGTTTGAATACTTCTTCATCAAAGAATCCAGATTGTTCATAACAATAGCAAGAGACTCAATTCCTATATAATTTTCAGTTCCAGCTCTTAAACCATGTTCCTGTTTTCCACCTCTTATTAATGAATTAAGTTCTAAAGGATTTTTAATTAACAGAATACCTATTCCAGGTAACGCTCCTAATTTGTGACCTGAAAGACATGCAAAATCAATATTAGAGCTTTCAAAAACAAATTTTTGTTTTCCTATTAGTTGAGTTAAATCTACAAAAGACAAAATATTTAAAGAGTGACATGTCTTTGCAAATTCAAGATAAGATTGAATTACACCTGTTTCATTATTAACAGCCATTAAACAAGCAAGATCTATAATCTTTTGAGTTTTAAGCTTTCTTAAATCAACAACTCCATTCTCATGAGTATCGAAATACGAAATATTGCATCCTTGTTTCTTTAATAACTTCAAGTTCTCCAACACAGCATTATGTTCAATTTCTGAAGAGATAATTTCCTTTTTCTCTTGAGAAAATTGATTAAAAATCATAGCTATCGATTCAGTAGCACCACTTGTAAATATAACTTGGTTTGGACTTGCTCCCAATGACTTTGCACAAACTTTCCTACAATTTTCAATAATATATTTTTGATGTCGCCCCAATGCATGTAGAGATGAAGGGTTTGAAAATATTCCCTCATTTATTCTTTTTGTTAGATAAGTTTTAACTTCCTCATCTAAAAGACTTGTTGAATTATAATCTGCGTATATCATTTTGACCTAACTAATTTCTAACATTTGGTTAATAGCTTTTATCGAGTTAATTTTTACTTCTTCAGAAACGCTGATTACATTTATCGGTTTATTCGCTTCTATAGATTTTAGACAACGAAGTAACCATGCTGGCCTAATTCTGTACATTGTTGAACATAAACATTGATAAGGAGATAGAGACATAATTTTTTTATCAGTAAACTCTTGAGATAAGCGATTTACTAAATTAATTTCTGTTCCAACAGCGAACTTTGATCCCTTGGGAGCTGATCTAATAACTTCAACAATCTTAGCAGTAGAACCGCTTTCATCTGCTGCTTGCACTACTTCAAAAGAACATTCCGGATGTACAATAATATGAATGTCAGGATCTTTTTCTTTTAAAACTTTAATTTGATTTACATTAAAACCTTGGTGAACACTACAAAAGCCAAACCAAAGAAGAACTTTTGCCGATTTAACTTCAATAGAACTTAGTCCTCCTGATATTTTATTTGGATCATAAAGAGACATTTTTTCAAGAGGAATATTTAAATCAAAACAAGTGTTTCTACCAAGATGTTGATCGGGAAAGAAAAATATTTTTTGTCCTTGACCAAATGCCCAATTAATAACTTCGTGAGCATTAGATGAAGTACAAATACAACCTCCGTGAGACCCTACAAAAGATTTAACTTCTGCAGAGCTATTAACATAAGTAATTGGTATAACTTTTTCATCAGTGTTATCAGTAATAAATTTCCAAGCTTTTTCAATCTGATCTTTAGTAACCATATCAGCCATTGAACAACCTGCTTGAAGATCAGGTAGAATTACTTTTTGAGAATTGCTTGTTAATATATCAGCAGTTTCAGCCATAAAGTGAACACCACAAAAAATAATATATTCTTTATCAATTTTAGATGCTTCTTGAGCTAACTTTAATGAGTCACCTTTTATATCTGCAAATTGAATAACGTCATCTTGTTGGTAATGGTGTCCCAAGATTACAATCTTTTCTTTTAGTTTCATTTTAAGAGCAAAAATTTGTTCTATTATTTCTTTATCGGAAAGGTCTCTCGAGTCATCTGAACTAGTTGATTTTAGATAGTCATTATCAATATTGAGGAAGTTTATCATATTGCTTTATTTAACATTAAAGTATTAAAAGATAAATATAATAGGTCACATAACTTAATAGAGAGAGTATTGACTCTCCGCACAGCAAATAAAATTTTAATATATATATTTTACCGTAAATTCAGATATTTAACGTTTTTAATTTTGAATGTGCTATATAGCTAGTTAAATTATGAATAAAATAATCGTCCTATTAACTTTACTAGTTACACTCTCCTCCTGTGGAAAACGTCACATTGATTGGGAAAGAAGAGAATCTCAAAATCTAAACCAATTTAATGAAAACTATAACTTAAGTGTCACAAAGCTAAAAAGATCAGTCTATTCTCAAATCGACTCATACACGAAAAATACAATAACCTTAACTGTGAACTACTTTGAAGGAGATGATTACAGATTAAAAATTATATTAGATCGTAATCAAATGATATTTTATAGTGCTTATTCCTTTAATTATCTAGGTCGCATTAAATGTATAAATAACAATTCTGATAATATAAATAATAGTGAAAACAACCTCTGGGGTTGTCAAAAGCTCAAATTAATTCGTGATAAGAAAAATTCTCAAGGAACTTATTGGTTAAACGGTTCAAGGTATTTAAATAGAATTACTGACTTATCAAAACTTATCATTACCTCAAAAGGTATTTTAAATGCCAACTCTTATATAAATGATTCAATATCAAACAATCAAATAACTTATTATAAAATTTTAATAAAAATAGTTTTAGAAAATTCGGTCAAATCGAAAGTAGTAAATTATATTACTGAGGATATAGACGAAACAAATAGTCAAAAAGTACTTATTAGATATTGTAACAAAGAACCTAAATTTAGGAAGTATTCAATTGTTAAATCAATTTTACAAATAAAAATACCAAAAGTGATTAATGGTGAATCAGTAATTTTTCCAACAGAGGCAAGCTATCATTGCAAAGAAAATCACCCTACAGATTTATATCAACAAAGACTATATTCAAGAAGCTCAGACCGTTCAATTCATTACTTCAAAATCGAATTTTCTGAATAAAAACTTATGAAAAAAAAAATTACTTTTCTATTTTTTATTAATTTATTTTTTATATGTAAAATATTTGCTTTACCTACCTTTGGGCATAACCTTTCTCCAACAACACATTCTTTAAAAGAAAATCAAGTTACTTTCGGATCTTACTTAATTGGATACGGCCTAACGGATCATCTTCTTATTGCCACTAGTCCCTGGATTTATAGTAATTATAATATGTCGAACTTGGCTCTAAAATATACTAATTCTCTTAATGATCGCTGGAATTACGTTTCACAAACAATATATTTTAAAACATTTAATGGCTTTTCAAATCGGTACAAAATGGAATCGATAATGACATCCCTGGGAGTTTCTACCCAGATATCTAAAGATGTTGAAGTGACTTTTAACTTTAATTATATGTTTTATTGGGATGAAACTCTTCCATTTTCCTTAAGAAGAGAAACCTTAAATGACCAACCTTACCAATATAACTTTACTGCGTTATTTGAGTTTATGCCAGAGTCTGACTTAGGAGTATTGATTGAACTGGGTGCTCTTGGAATTAATTATAAGTATCCACAAGTAATTAGTGGTTTTTCAGTTCATTATAAAATGTCTCATTTTTTGATACAACTTGGAATATCAATAACAGGTACTCCAAAATCATATTTTAACAGCACGAGATATGATTATAATCAGCACAAAATTTCAAAAGAATTTATAGATGAGGAATCGGTAAAAAGAGATTTTTCTATTCACCCAGAAATACAATTACAATATTTTTTTTAAGATCTAAGTGTCTAACGACTGCGTATTACTAATGGATGATTCTTGATAATCATTTATAACTAATTCATCAACTAATACTTCACTTAGTTCAGAAAACTTCTTTCGGCTTGTAATAATATTTTTATATAGCTCACGTAAGTTACTTACGACTTTATCATCAGACTCTTTTCCTAGAAAAATATTTTTTTGAAATTCTGTATCCATATTATCAATAATATCTACATAATGTGTTGTAGATTCTACCGATGAATTTTCGTCATATGAAACACCTCTTGAAAGAAGCTCGAGTTTAGAAATACCGACGTCTAATTGTGTAAGAATTTTATTAATATTTAAGATTTTATTATCAAACTTCTTTAAAGAAAGTTTTAATGAAGCTATGTAATCAGGTCCTGTAGCACCTGATATCTTAGAATTCACAATCTCCTGTTCGACAAGTCTTAAAATATCCCCTCTCATCTCTTCAAGGTCACTTTTTTCAATTTTTAGTGTGTTTTTTAAAGGAGATAACATTGAAATTGTTTCTTTGACTTCTACTGTTTCATTTTCTAAAAATTTTAAATTATTAAATATGTCGTTAGAATAATTTAAGTACTTTTTGGATTCTGTAACAATTTCACCCCATAATGTTTCTTCTTCATATCTAGTGTCTATAATTTTAACGATTTCATTTTTTGTACTCGAAAAGCTTTCCTTTAAAGAATCAGTCGTATCGATAATTTCTTTAGTTAGAATTTGGCTATCATTAATTTGTTTAACTTTGTCTAAATTTTCATTTTCAAGTCTTTCTACCTCATTTAGCAAGCCATGCTTTTGCTGAACAAAATTTTCATTAAGGTTTTGTAATTTTGTATAGATCTGAGGAACACCTGCAGCATCAAATTCGTGTTTTATATTATCCCTAAATTTGGTATCAAAATGCTCGTCAAAAATTGCATCAACAGACTTGATTATTGGTGACACAAGCGTTTTCAATTGATTATCCAGAGTGTCTTCAATTCCTGAAAGTGGATACATTGTTACTTGAATATTTCTAGAATTATTTCGAACTATCGGTGTTACATACATCTCAAAAGGAGATAGTTTTCCTTCAATATTATTTAGTTGCATTTGATATATTCCTGCAAGGTCTTCTCCTAGTGCTGTAATTAAAGGATCGACTTCACCTAAATTTGTTTTATTTTTTAGTAAGCTCCAGTTAAATTCATTATTTAAGTATTCATTTTCATCAAGTTCAAAAGAATTATAAAATAGTTTATTGCCCCATACCAGATTCAAATTGGCATCAAAAATAGCAGTAGGAAAAGGAGTACCTTCTTTTAATTGGTCTCCTAGGCTCATTCGTTTTTTCATAAATGTTTCATACTTCTCAATTTTATTCTTAACAGTTTCGGAAAATTCTGATTGTAGAATATGTTTTTTCTTTTGAGTAACAATTGAATCAAGAACTCTAATTAAATTATTTTCAAAGAATGAAATATTTTCTTTGTCAATAAATGAAGAGAAAATTGAAACAGTCACTAATGAAATTAATAATAAAGAACTTAAAATAAGTAGCCCCAAACTAAGCTCTGAATTTGAGTTTGAAAGTTTAGATCTTTTTACTTTTAGTTTTTGTGAGACTAAAAAATTCCATTTGTTATAATTTTTCAATAAATTTTTATAATCATTATTAAAATTCTTTGTAGAATATAAATACTTTCTTAATAAGTTTAGTTCTGGTGCCATAGATTTTAACTGGCTAATAATCATACTTTTATCGCTATTTGATAAAACAGATCCTCTAGTAACTTCTTCCATTTTATTATAAAGTTTTTGTATTTGATTAACATTCGCTCTCATCATATTAAACGAAAAAAACTTTTCACTAAATAATGTCGAAATTTTAACTTTTGTTAAAGCAACATTTGATAATCTTGTTAGAGTTCTCCATCCGTGTTGCCTAACAGTACTTTGAAAATGTCGTAACTTTCCAGTTAAAATCATATAAACTTTTTTGGGATCACTTTGAACATTTATTAAGTTTAAAGAATTTTTAAAATTTTTAATGTCTTTATTAATTAAGCTTTTAGATGAATTATTTATATAACCTGAAATTGAATAAATTATTTGTTCTAAACCTAATAACTCAGAGTAAGCTTCTTTAATTTGGCCGGCTTCAACTTTAGATTTTATATTTTTTATATTTTGTCTTTTGTTTAACAACTCTAATTTGGTTAATGATTCATACATTGGTGCGACACTTGAATAACTTAAGCTATTATTTTGGAATTTATAAAACTGATAACTAGAAAATATGAATGTTATTGAAATTATTGATAGAAGAATATATTTTAATTTACGCATTCCTTGCCTCTTTTTCGATCCAACATCCTGCTGGTGTAGTTTTCATTAATTTAATTATGCCATCGGAATAAACAAACTGTCTATTTTTGACAAAAAAAACCTCTGAGAATATCAGAGGTTTTTAATATAATAATCTTTTAAATTAAAAAACTAACTAACTAAATCCTCTGGTGAATCAATAACAGTTTTAAGCTTAACTTTAAGTTTAATAATAGCTTGGGTATGTAGTTGAGAAACTCTTGATTCAGTTACATCTAGTACCTGACCAATTTCTTTAAGATTTAAGTCCTCATAATAATATAATGATAAAACAAGTCTTTGCTTTTCCGGTAATGCTTTTATCCCTTCTTTTATTTTTGCACGCATTAGTTTGTAACTAACGGCATGATATGGATTATTTTTTTTATTTTCTAAAACAAGACCAGCAAGTAATTTTTTATCACCTCTATTAAAAGATGCTGAATCATCAATATTTAATACAGAAACTGATCTAATTTTTCCTAATGTTTGATGAAAATCTTCTTGTGTACAATCAAGTGCTTTGCACATTTCTTCATCTGTAGCCAATCGGCCAAGTTCTGCCTCTAACTTAGCATACATTCTCTCTACTACTTTTGCTTTTTCTCTAATTGATCTTGGAACCCAATCCTGAGCTCTAAGTTCATCTAACATAGCTCCTCTGATTCTAAATTCAGCATATGTTTTAAATTTATTATCTCTAGTTGAATCAAATTTAGTAATTGCGTCCATTAGTCCAATAACTCCGCACGAAATTAAATCGTCTAACTCAATATTAGAAGGTAATCTTGAAGCGATTTTTTGTGCAATATATTTTACAAGTGGTGCATATTCGACAATTATCTTGTCTTTAGTTTCTTGGTCTGCAATTGTTCTGTAATCTTTCAAATCTCTGAGTTTTTTGGCCAAATTAGACATTTTTGAGCTCTCCTTAGCGTAACGAACGGTTGTCTTCTAATCCTGATAAGTTCTTCCTGTTTATCGGTAGAAAAGAAGTGACACTTTCTGTGTCGGTCCATTTCTTCTCGGTGTACGTATCTATAATTTTAGAAAATTCTTTATGTAAACTCGAACCGGCATTTTTGATCAGTACTTGATCAAACCTGTCAAGGGCAATATTAATGTATTCAACTGAACCTAATATTTTAACAGAGCAGTCAAGAAATTGATCGACAGTATTTAAAAACACATTAGACAATTTTATAAATTGTTTTTTAGTAGAAACTTTATTAACAATTAAAGATATATTTTTTATATTAAAGGTTTTTGAAATTAGTTTTATTAAAGAATAAGAATCTGTAATTGATGATCTCTCAGGTGTCATGACAACAATATGTTCATCGCAATAAGCGAATAAATCTAAAGTATTTTTAGAAACACCTGCCGGACAATCAAGAATTATATAATCATACCCCGATTCTTTCGTGTTAATTATTTGAACTATTTCATTTGTTAAATTTTCACTTTTAGTAATCAAATCTGTTTCACCACTACATGCTGAAATTAGATCAAAGCCATTTACCTTTTGAATGCAGTCATCAATTGTTGCTTGATTGTTCAAAAATTTTAAAAAATTATTTGTTAATTGTAAGCCAAGTTTTACAGCAGTATTTGATAGATTGAAATCACAATCGATTAATAATACTTTTTGATTTCTACTTGATAGAATTTGACTAAATTTTAAAGCGGTAGATGTTTTACCTACTCCACCTTTACCACTAGCAATTGCAATGGTTTTACATTTATGGCTTGGATCGTTTAATGTCGACTCATGATATGACTGTAACCAACTTCTAATTTTTTTATCTGACATCCTGTCTTCCTATAATTATTAAGTAATATTATTCTAAATTTAAAATACATCCTAAAACTCGTTCAGCTGTCGCTGTCTCAATATCATCAGGAACGACCTCTCCTGTACCAAAATAATTAATCGCCAAGTTTGAAAATTCGTATGATAGATTAAAAATTTGACCATAGTTCACACAAAGATCTAAATAATTATACGAAACGCTATCTGCTATATTTTTATATTTATGAAAATAATTTCTATTGAATTCCTCTGAATGAATTGCTGAAGCAACAATAATAACTTCTATATTGGAAAAACTTCTTTTTAAACCATTGATAAAAGTTTTAGTTTCGTTATTGTCTTTAGATGTCCTATAATCAATTAAAACATTGTTATTTTGATCAACTTCTTTTCTAGTTTGTGAGATGATCTCACTTACAGATTGTACTTTAACAGAATTGATATCTAACATCTTATCAGTAAATGTCTTTTCATCACCATGATTTTTTATAATTGAAAAGTTCTTGCCATTACTTGCGATCTTTTTAGCAAGTGATCCTTGTCCTGAACTAACATCTGAAATTAGAAGTACTATATTAGATTTATTTTTATTTTCTGTATTACAAAACTTAGGCATCTCAACTTTAATCGCATTATTCATTTCTCTTAGAGCATAATCGATTAACATATCACCGTTTTTCATATCTTCTTCTGAAAATTCAAACAATGCATTTTTTATTAATTTATTTGTAAATGTGTTACTGATACTAAAACTTGAAAGTAAGTTTCTAAGCTCTTGTACACCTTTTGGATCTTTCTGTGTTGATCTCTCTACATAACTACTAAGTTCAATAATACGTTTTTCTAAGTTTTCCAATTTTAATTCTTGGTTATGAATAAGTTCTGAATTAAATTTTTGTTTTTTTATTGATTCATTATTTTTTTCAACTGTTTCAAAATTACTTAAGTTTTGATTTTCATTTTTATTTTTTAATTGTGTTAAAACTTGAACTGCGGGCTCTCTTAGTGCTGTATCATCAAAAGTATTTTTATTTTCAGACTTAGATTTTAAAAAATCATCAAGCCCACCTCTTTTAGGGGTTTGATCGTCTTTTTGTTTTACAAATTTATTTAGTCCAGCATTTCCGTAACCTGACTTAGAAGTATTCATATTCTTTTGTGTTGGGTTATTAGAACTATAATTGTTTATCATTTTAGAAATATGACTGGAATCATTATTATAAAATTTTTCTTTGTTATCCCCTAATGCCATATCAACAGCTGACTTCTGTTTAATATCTTTTTCAGATATTGCTGCTGTTATCTCAATCTTTTTACGTTTCAAAGCACCTTTTAGGCCTTTATTTGTAACAGTTTTTAAGATAATGGCATCGGGACCAAGTTCACTCTTAATGTTTTTTAATGCTTCATCTAATGTGTCTGCTTCGAATTTTTTAACGAACATTCTATAACCTCACTGTTCCTAAAGATTTAATATTTGCTTCTGGGCTTATTTCGTTATGACTAACGATAATTAAGCTTGGTATAAATTTTTCTGTAAGTCGTTTAAAGTGACCTCTAATTACTGGTGAACAAAGAATGATCATTCTTTCACCTATATTTGTGGCCTCTTCTATTTTTTCATTTAAACTTGCAAGAATTGTTTGTGTTGTTTGTGGATCAAGTGATAATTGATTACCTGATTCAGTTTGGACAATAGAATTGGCAACTCTTTCTTCAATAGTTTTATCCAAAGTAAAAATTGGAACTTCACCACTTTCATTTTTAACACTCTCAGTAATAGTTCGGTATAAGGACTGTCTTACCATTTCAGTTAATAGTTCTGTGTCTTTAATAGAAGAACCATGTTCAGCTAATGTTTCAAGAATTGTTCTTAAATCTCTTACTGATACATTTTCTCTTAATAGATTTTGTAAAACTTTTAATACTTGTCCAAGATTTAAAATATCAGGAATTAAATCTGAAACAACTTTAGGATAGTCTACTTTAAAAGTATCAAGTACTCTAACTAACTCTTGTCTTCCAAAAAGCTCGTGAAGATTAGCTTTAAGAAGTTCTGTTAAATGCGTGGCCATTACAGTGGATAAATCAACTACTGTATATCCACTGTATTGAGCATCATCTTTTTGATCTTCAGTTATCCATACAGCTGGAAGTCCAAATACTGGTTCAACTGTTTCTATGCCATCAATTTTTTCAATAACTGTTCCTGAATCCATAGCAAGGAAGTGGTCACTCATAAGTTCGCCTCTAGCGATATCAATTCCTTTAATTTTTAAAACGTACTCAGCAGGATTAATTTCTAAATTGTCTTTAATTTTGACAGAAGGAATAATAACTCCCCAGTCGAGAGCAAATTGTTTTCTAATATGAGTAATTCGTTCAAGTAAATCTCCATTTTGTTCAGCATCAACAAGATTAACAATTCCATAACCAACTTCTAATTCAATTAATTCAAGACTTAGTAGATCTTCTAATGTTTCAGGTGCTTCTGTTTTTTCCTGAGAATCAGCTTTTATTGCTTCACTTTTTTGATCTTCAACAGACTTTTCAATTTTATAAGCTAGTCCAAAGCAAGATAATGCTAAAACTGAAAAAGGAAGTGTCGGTAATCCAGGAACAAGACCAAAAATTCCTAAAACTCCACCTGAAAGATAAATTGCTTTTGGATTTAACTTTATCTGGTCACCAATTTGTTGACCGATAGAGATATCATTAGTATTTCGAGTTGTTATAATACCAGCAGCTGTTGAAATAATTAGTGCTGGAATTTGAGAAACAAGACCATCTCCAACAGTTAATAAAGTAAAAGTATGTGCAGCATCACCTACACTCATATTGTATTCTACAACTCCAACAACAATTCCACCTAGAATATTAATTAAAGTAATTAATATCCCAGCGATAGCGTCTCCACGAACAAACTTACTTGCACCATCCATAGAACCATAAAAATCAGCTTCTTCAGCTACTTCAGCTCGTCTTCGCTTTGCTTCAGTGTCATCAATTAATCCTGCATTTAAATCAGCATCAATTGCCATTTGTTTTCCAGGCATGGCGTCCAATGTAAATCTAGCGGCAACCTCAGCAACTCTTCCGGCACCTTTGGTAATAACCATAAAATTGATAATCACTAGAATTAAAAATACTATAATCCCTACTATATAATTTCCAGCAACAACAAAATCTCCAAATGCTTTAATAATATCACCGGAAGCGCCTGTTCCTTGATCTCCAGCATTTAGTAAAATATTTCTTGTACTCGCAACATTTAAAGATAGTCTGAATAATGTTGATATTAATAAAATTGAAGGAAATGTGGAAAACTCAAGTGGCTTTTTTGTGTAAATTGATGTTAGTAAAATAATTATTGAAATAGCTAATGATCCAGTAATTAAAAGGTCCATAAATAATGGAGGTATTGGCAAGATCATTACGCCTAGGATAAAAACAACCCCTACAGCCATCATTAACTCAGCATAATTTGAAAGTACTTTAATTTTACTAAACATCCATTTCCTTAACTTACTGCTTTTTGTTTTGTTTTTAACTTATATACAAATGCTAAAATTTCAGCGACTGCTTTGTATAAACCGCGAGGAACACCTTCTCCTGTTTTAACGGTTTTATATAAACCTCTAGCGAGAGGAACATTCTCTACTATAGGAATATTATTTTCCTTTGCTAAAGTTCTAATTCGAAGTGCTAAGTGATCTGCGCCTTTAGCTACAACAGCTGGAGCAATCATATTTAAAGAATCATATTTTAACGCAACAGAAAGATGGGTAGGATTCGTTACTATAACATCAGCAGTTTTAACATCTTCCATCATACGTTGTTGAGCCATTTCACGTTGCATAGCTTTTACTTTTTGTTTTATTTCAGGAGCCCCTTCACTTTCTTTATGTTCACGTTTAGATTCTTCTTTTGTCATCATAAGTTTCTTTTGGTAACTAAACTTTTGATATGCATAATCACCGAGTGCGATAATTAATAGAGAAGAAACGATAGTAAAACTTAATTGAGAGATAAAACTTTTAGCCACGCTAAAAGACGTTAGAACATCAGTATGAAAAAAGCCTTGAAATGATGACATTTTATCTTTCATGAAAAAATAAATAATTGTAGAAACAAAAACAAACTTTAAAATCCCTTTAAATGCTTCCACAAGAGATTTCATACTTATTAGTTTTTTCATTCCAGCTACAGGATCTAATCTATCAAATTTCAGTGTTAAAATATCAGGTGAATAAAGAAATCCAACTTGAATTAGGTTTGCAATAATACCTACAGACAAAACAGTTAAAAGTAATGGTGCTAAACATTTTAACATTACAAAAGCACTGTGAGTAATAATCGTCTTAAAACTTTTGGCTGTATAGGCAGAATAAACATCAATTTTATATACCCATGACATAAAATTAGTTAGTGTTTCAAAAATAAAAACAGATGATAAAGTTAAAACAATAAAACAAGCAGTTAATAGCAATACACTAGTAAGTTCCTTAGAAAAAGCAACATCACCCTTCTTACGAAAATCATCAATCCTTTGCTGGGTCGGGTCTTCCGTCTTTTCTTGATCATTGTCTTGTTCGTCTGCCACTACCCTTCCTTATAAGCTTAAATACTTGAACCAAATTCCAAGATTATCTGTATAAAATTTAAATGCTGTATGAAAAAACTCTGAAGAGCTTGCCCAAAACACCATTAATCCAATTCCAATATTAACTACAAAACTAACCATAATAACGTTCATTTGAGGTACAACCCTTGAAATTATTCCAAGCACACTAGTAATCAAAATATTTGTAAAAACAAAAGGAGAAGCAAGCATTAAACTTGCCATAAAAATTCCTTTAAAAAAATCCATAAAAAATACTGGTAGAGAATGAAAAGAATTTAGATCTGCTAGATGAATTGTAAAAAATGATAAATAGATCCCCTTAAACATTGGAATTAATGCTCCAGAGCTTATAATAATTATTATCATTGTCCATTGGATCATTTTTTCAAATGGACCAATTTGAGCACCTGCTGATGGATCAAAATATCGAACAGCACCAAAACCTATTGCTTGCGTTATAATTGAACCGGAAGCAATAAAAATATTCATAATTGATTTAACAAAGTAACCAATTAATAATCCTGTTATAGAATAACCAATTGTAAGAAACCAAAATGCATTTTCTCCTGCGCCTTTTATGTCAATAAGCACTTCTTTATTAACTAAAGGAAAAAATGCATAACTTAATATCATTGCTGTAAGTATTTTTATTAAAGTTGGTACCGCAACATTATCAAATATTGGAAGCTGAAAAGAAATCGTTAACCATCTGGTAAAAATTAACCAGAAAGCTACAAGTTCGTTTAAATTTTGAATACTAATCTGTAACAACTTTTCTCCTAATTCTGTGAAATTATATTTGGAATATTAATAATTATATCTTTTGAAAAATCAACAAGGACTTGAGACATCCATGGCCCACAAATTACTAAGGCTCCTACAATAACAATTATCTTTGGAATAAATGAAAGAGTTTGTTCGTTGATCTGTGTTACTGCTTGGAATATCGAAACAAGAATACCCATGACTAACGCTCCAATTAACATTGGTGCACTAATCATCAAAGTTGTTTGCAACGCTTTATTTATAATGTCTGTAAAAATATCACCATTCATTTACAATTCTCCTAATGAAACGATCTTAATATTGAACCAGTTACAAGCTGCCAACCATCTACTAATACAAATAGAAGTAATTTAAATGGCATTGATACAACGACTGGAGGTAACATCATCATTCCCATTGCCATCAATACTGAGGCAACGACCATATCTAAAATTAAAAATGGAATGTATAATAAAAATCCGATTTGGAATGCAGTTTTTAATTCAGAAATTATAAAAGACGGTATTAAAAAATGAAAAGGAACTTCATTTATATCTTTAGGTTGAGTCTTACCTGTTACATCATAGAACAGTTGAATATCAGCTTTTCTAACTTGTTTACTCATAAAAATTCTTAGATTTTCTTCAATATGAGTTACAGCAACCATTGTAGATATTTCTTTTGCCATGTATGGCTTAATCGCTTGATTATATATTTTTGTACCTGTTGGTTGCATCACAAATATTGATAAAAATATTGCAAAGCCAATCAAAAGTTGATTGGGTGGCATATTTTGAGTTCCAATTGCTTGTCTCATAAAAGAAAGTACAACAATTATTCGAGTAAAAGATGTACATAAAATTATAATTGCTGGAGCAAGAGATAAAACAGTGAAAAGAAGTAGTATCTGAATAGTATCGACTAAATCAGCACCTTTTCCAAAATTTACAGCCAGTCCAGGTACATTAATTCCAGATGTTGACTGAGCGAGAGCAAGTCCTGGTAAAATTAATGTTAGAGCAATTGTTAAAAACTTTATCATAATGATCCTATTGCATTGCCTTTAAATTCTTCACTTTTTCTTTTAAATTTTCTTTAAAACGACTTGTTTTACTTGAACTAAGATTAACTGGAGTTGATTCTGTTAAAACTTCTTTAAGTTTAAATTTTGTTGAATCAATTTTTGTAGAACTTTGAGTAGTATCAAAATTGTTACCACTAATTGCCCTTTCCCCTTCTTTCATAAGCCCTGCTGTATCACCAACTTCAGAAATTAACTGAAGGCCTTGATCTGAACTACCGACTAAAAATACTTGTTTATGAGCTCTAACGAGCATTAAGTTTTTCTTAGGTCCAATATATGTATTACTCAGTACTTCAACAGCTTTTGTATTGTTTAAAAATCCTAGTTTACTTTTACCAAATGCTCCTTTTTTAAAAAAAGCAAAAACTCCATAAAAGCCCAATAGAATGATAGAAAGAAAAGCTACAAACTTGCCTAGATAACCCATAACTGAAAATTTCTTTTTTGGGTGGTCTTTTTGAACTGCAGATTTTTTTAAGTTAATAATGTCATTAAAGGTTTTTCTCTTAACTAACTTCTTTTCTACTTTAACATTTACTTGCTTATTATTTGTTTTTAATAATTGATCTAAGTAACTTTCGTCATACTTACTTACTTCTTTTTTAATAATTGCTTTAGCTTTAATTTGAGCAAACTTTTTAAAAGGTATTGTTAAAATAATTTTGTTTGATTCTGTTACAACTTTTACTTTTTTTGAATATTTTTTAGTTGAACTTGGTAAAATTAATCGAACCCTTGCAAGATTTTTATTATATTGATAAGCAAGAATCTTAACTGTCTGATTTTTTGTCAACTTGCTATTTCTTTTAATTGATGGCCATACAATTGCTTCAGGCATTGCTAGTTGTATGTAATTTTTCTTGATTGTTAAATCAGGAAGTACATCATAATTACCATCTAAACTAACCTCTAATTTAAGATGATCATTACTACTCTTATCTAACTTAACACCTGTAATTTTAATGTTTTGAGCAAAAGTGCTAAAAGTAAATGAAGATAAAATTAATAATAATATTAGTTTCATAAATGTCCTTATTTTAATGTTTCAATTCGTTCAACAGGGCTAATAATATCAGTTAATCTGATCCCAAATTTTTCGTTCACGACGACAACTTCACCTTTAGCCACAAGTTTTCCATTTACTAATATTTCAAGTGGCTCTCCAGCTAATTTATCTAGTTCCAAAACTGAACCTTGACCAAGTTGAAGTAAATCCTTAATTACTAAAGAAGTTCTTCCAAGCTCAACAGTAACTTTCAAAGGGATATCTAAAATAAAATCAAGGTTTTGAACCTTTAATTTATTTAGAGAATCATCACCTGCTTGAACATCATCAACAAGGTTAGCAATCTCAACAATCTCATTTGGATTTACTGTGCTTAATTCTTCAATCTTTTCATTATCACTCATATTTTCCTCTCTTTCTTATTTAGTAATTTGTACTGCTCTATTGCCTTTATAGACACCCATTAAGCATTTCATTTTTTGAACACCTTCAACAGTTAAGCTAACTGCACCTGATGCTTCGGTATTTAGTGGAATTATGTCACCCTGTTCTAAAGTAACGAGGTCACCAATTGTGATATCAGCTTCACCTAATTGAACAACAATAGTAGCGTCTGCATCTAAAATGTGTTCATTCATAGCATTTGTCCAAATGCTATCAGCCATATCATTATCTGTTTGAAAGCTTGAACTTAGTTTTTGCTTAATTGGTTCAATTGTACTGTAAGGAACAACAATCATAATTGTTCCTGAAGCGGATTCAAATTCAACTTCTAAAGTTGTTGCAATAATAACGTCAGAAGGAGGAACCACACCTACAAATTGTGGATTAATTTCTGTTCTCATATACTGAGCGTCGATTCTATGAACAGGAGCCCAAGATTCTTCTAAATCAGATATAGCCATATCCATAACTTTTTTCATAAAAGAAAGTTCGATTGGAGTAAATTCTTTTCCTTCAATTTTTGTGAACGGTCTATCAGTTCCACCAAAATAAGAATCAATAATTGCGTAAGCCAGTTTTGATTCAAAAACAAGAAGAGCAGGTCCTCTTAATTCGTTAAATCTCATAATGCACATGCAAGAAGGGATTGGTAATGTATTTACAAATTCACCAAACTTTAAAAGGTCTGTTGAGATCATTGAAATTGTAGATATTTTTCTTAAGGAATTTGAAAGAGAAACTCTAAACTGACGAATGAATCGTTCGTATATAATTTCGAGAATAGGCATTCTTCCACGAATAACTCTATCTTGATTTGTTAGATCATATGGTTGAATATTCTCATCATCGTCGTCACTATCATCAAAATCATCCATTCCGCCAGCGCTTAATAGATCATCTCCATCATCGTCGCCACCAACAGCATTTAATAAAGCATCAACTTCGTCTTGAGTAAGAATCTGGGCCATCGTTCCCTCCTGGAACTATTTATAAGAATTATCATCCTAATAATTCTTAATTTATTTGAAAGCTGACGTAAAAAACGTCAATAACATTACCATCAACTAAAAATGAATTTATTGATGATTTAATTTCCTCTTTTAAAAATTTTTTACCTTCGATTTTTAATAAATCAGCAGGTCTTTTTGAATTTAATATACTTATTACAGAATCACGTATCTGTGGTTTCTTTGCTTTAAACTCTTGTTCATTAGAATCTTTGCTAAATTTTAAAACTGCATTCATTCGAACATATCTTCTTGGCCCGTCACCTTGAGCAAGATTTGCTGTAAAACCTTCAAGTGGAAATAAAATTCCGTCTTGTTCACGGGCTTTACCAGTTTCTTTTTCTTCAGTCTGCTTTTTCATTTCAGCAGTTACAATATCTCTAACATCAGGTTGAGTAGAAAGTTTTTTGTGTAAGTTCATTTGAAAGTATGCGACTCCACCAACAGCTATAGTGTTTATTAAAACTAATATTGTAAGTAATGGATTCTTTGCGCCCGCCACTTTATCAGCTGGTGGTTGAACTTGAATTTGCTCTTCCTCTGCCATTTTGAAAAACCTTCCTGGTTAGTTAAACTCTGGAGGGAAATATTTTCCACTCCTGTCAAAAATTATACACATAAACTAAAGAGCAATCAAGTCATTATAATAGTACATGGAAATTTTTTCCCTACTTTAGTCAAAATAATGACGAAACTGATATGGTTATATATACAAGGTGTCATTTTGACACAAAAAAGGGGACTTAAAAAGTCCCCTTTAGCATAATTAATTTTTAATAAAAATTATAGCATTTCTTTCCAAGCTTTACCTGGTCTAAATTTTGGAAGGTTTTTTGCTTTAATTTTAATTTTTTCACCTGTTGATGGATTAACACCCATTCTAGCTGCTCTTCTAACTTTAGAAAAAGATCCAAATCCAATTAAAGAAACATCTTCACCTTTCTTAATTGTTTTTTTAACTGTTTCTAAGAATGTTCCTAGGAATAAGTCAGCATCTTTTTTAGTCATATGCTTTAAACCTTTGTTAGTTAAAATAGCTGCAATTAGTTCTTTTCTGTTCATGTTTACTCCTTTGTAAAAGCCAAAAGGCTCTTGGTTATTAGGTTTTTAAAATTTTTTCTTATTTGCAAGAGTTTGGCAAATGATTTTTTACATTTTTTTGATTTTTTTTAAATCTTGACAGCTCGACTATAAAGCTCTTTAGACTATACCAGGAGAATACATTATATAATCAACATATTTTTTATCTTCAACTTCTATGTGAAAAGTTATCCAATTTTTTAGATAATGAAGAAGTTCAGATGTGATATCATCGCTACTTACTGTTCGCTCTTTAAAATTATTTATCATTTCAACAAATTTACCATGACCATCTTTATGTGTATCAAGTTGATCATATTTTATTTCACTCATTATAATTTCTTCTTTTTCAAAATGATACTTTGTATATAATATCAGCTCGTCTAAAACAAAATCGATTAAATCAACTCGCAAATCTTCTTTCTCATGTATTTCAATTAAATCATTTATAATTTGTATTAATCTTTTGTGTTGATAATCAATAACTTCTATTCCAGTTTTATAAACGTCGTTCCATTCAATAGCTTCCATAAGTACTCTCTTTAAATAAGTTGTGAAATATATTTATACTGTAGTCTAAATCTAAATATTTTTCAATTGGTTCATTATACTTTCATATAATGAATCTTTTGAAAAAGGCTTACTTAGAACATCAGTTAATTTAGACTCTTTGATTTTTATATAATCATCTTCCTTAATAAATCCCGATATTACTAGTACAGGTAGAAGAGAGTGTGTTTTTCTTATTTGAGTTATTAACTCGGCACCATTGATTTTTGGCATCATATAATCTGAAACAACAATGTCAGGAGTTTCAAGCTCTAATAATTTAATTAATTCATTACCATCAGTAAAAGTTTTTGTTAAAAAGCCAAAGGAGCTTATTTGTTTTGCGATCAGATTTAATAACATTAAATCATCCTCAACTAACCAAACCATTATCTCTTTCTTTAATTCTGTTTTGTTAGAATCATTATTTTCACTAGTAATATTAATCTCATCTTTTATAGAGTCGACTGCTTTTTTAGGGAAACTTTCATTTTTAATATAAATAGGTAACGTAATTTTAAACCTTGTTCCAATACCAATTTCAGAGCTAACTAAAATTTGACCACCGAAATTCGCAATAATTCCTTTTACTACAGACAAGCCAAGCCCCGTTCCCTTTCCTACTTTTTTGGTAGTAAAATAAGGATCAAAAATTTTATTTATTATATCTTCACTAATACCAGCACCATTATCAATGACAGAAAATTCGACATACTTTTTCTCAATCAATGAAGTCTTTACAATTACAATCCCGCCATTTGGCATAGAGTGAATTGCGTTTATTATCAAATTTAGAAAAACTTGTTCTAATTCATTTACACTAACATCAAAAATATAATCATTCGATCTATCAATTTTCTCAAGATTAAAATCAATATTTGAAGGAATAAAAGATTCTAAGAATGTTTCTAGATTATTAACAAAGGTGTATAAGTCAACAGAAGTTACACTTATCTGTTTTCTTGATGAAAAATGTAAAATCTTAAAAATTAAAGCTTTACCTTTGTTTATTAAATTATTAGCTGTATCGATATTTGGTTCATTTTTTAAATTTACTAACTCTAGCGATGAGCTAATGCCATGAAGAATATTATTAAAATCATGAGCTATACCTCCAGCAATTGTTCCAATTGCTTCCATTTTTTGAGATTCTATAAGCTGTAACTTAATTTGATCTTTTTCAATTTTATTTTGCATCTCTTTGGTTATATCTAAAAATACTCCAAAAAAATTATCGTTATTATTCTTAACAACACATCTAATCCAAAAGTCCGAATTATTTCTTATAAATTTAAAATCTAAAGTACTATGACCGAGATTATTTTTATTAAACAAATCTTTAAATTTATTTTGATCCGTTTGTTCGATGTAATTATAAAAATTTTCAAACTTTTCTTTAAATAAAATTACTTCGCTACTATTAAAAAACGAACCTTCACTGATAAAAGTAAATGACATTTTTTGTTCAATGATTGTTAGCTCAAATATCGCTCCAGGTATACTTTTGGATACTTCTTTAAATTTGTAGTTAAGGTCAATAAGATCGTTCGTTTTTTCTTTAACTAAATCTGTTAGTCCTTCTTGGTGTTGAATTAAATCTTTCTGTGTATTTTTCAATTCATGAAACATAATTGAAAAAGGCTCTCTCAAACCATTTTGTAATATTATTCGGTACAAAATAATAAAAGAGATAATTTTACCTAAATGCCAGCCAAGAAGATTCCCAAGTCCGCCTCCTGTATATGAGCTGAATATAAAACCAATTAAGACAAGTATTAACAGAGCAATAAGTATATATTTAAAAACTTCTCGTTTAAAAAAAGACTTATATTTTAAAAAGTTAATTGCTGCTATCAATAAAATAATATTATTTACTAGTTCATATATCTTTCTAAATGAATTTGCTTTTAAATCAGGAGTTATTGCAGAAGGAAGGTATGATGTACCTAAATTTAAATACACAAGTATACAAGTTATTATTCCGGTAACAGCCATAAGTTTATTTTTATTAATTTTTTGCTTTAACCAAAAGACACTTGTAAACCAGAAAATTGATTCAAAAGTTCTAGCCATAATCCAAAACGTTACAGAAATATTGACATGTAAAAATGATTTAGCAGATACAAATTCGGGATAAGTTAATGTATGGAAAAGGTCCAGTATGCTAATATACAAATATCCTACACCTAAGCTAAATAAAAAATCATTTTTCAGATAATTTCTAGTATTCCAAACTAAAATAAATATAGTTACACCAATAATTATACTTATTATTTCGGCAATACTATGAAAAATAACTTTATGGGACAATCCAATGAAAGTCAGAAGAGAAATTAATATCAAATAAAACAATAAATTTAAACTATTGTCATAAATTTTTTTCATAAACACTTATCGAATAACATATAGATATCATTACATTATATTTTGTTTAATCCAAAATTCTACAAAAAATGACTATTTTTGCTTGCTTTAATTAAGCACGATTATAAGTAATAATTTTAAAGGAATAATCTTTTTAGGAGAATTATGAAGTCATTAATTATTTTTATCACATTACTAACAATGCTCTATTCTTGCAGTTCATCTGATCAAACAAACAATAGGACTCGAATTCCATCCAGTATAGATTTAAAATATCGTGGAAATGATTATGACTATGACAAAGGACCTTCATTAGATTCAAATTGGGTAGACTTATTTGCTGATACTCCTAATTATAGGGGCTTTGGACAAAAAGTTATTGGTGGCTATGGCGAGAAGTTTCGATGGATTTTTGGGCCTATGTGGTACAGAGGTCGTTTAGAAAATAATCAAGTTAAAGTATTTGTAGTAGGTCAAGAAGGTGCCCAAGATGAAAATGTATCGAATCGATCATTCACTGGATCGACAGGTACAAGAATGCAAAAATTTTTGCGTTATCTAGGAATAAGTAGAAGTTATTTATTTATGAATACTTTTGTCTATACAATTACAGGTCAATACTCTCTTTTTGGTGAAGATAAGAAAAATACAAAAAAATCTCAGTTAACTCAAAAATTAAGGTGGCTTGCTCAAAATAAAAATTCGGTAATTGTTAGTCATAGACATAAAATGTTTGATGAAGTTTTAAAAACAAATTCGAAATCATTGGAGGTTGTCATAGGTGTTGGAGGTGCAGGGAAAGATAGTGTTGTTACATGGATTAAAGAAAATGGTGGAAAATGTTCTGTTGCAAAACTTTCAAAAAGCTTTTGTGAAGGATCAGGAAAACTGAAAGGTATCTTCTTTATTGGTGTAAAACATCCTGGAGCGGCATCAGCCAGAAATGGTGGGAGTAGTGCTAGTAACAGTCTAGTAGCGGATTTTCAAAAGAAAGCTGATATTGTAAAAAAACTAATAAAAGAAGATCAGATAATATTGCCAATAGATAAAGGAAACGAAAGAAATTTTAACAAATCATTTAAATATGGTTACGCTTCGATCCCAAGAGAAGATTTTGCTTTTGGAACAAATTGGCAAATGGGAGCGAAAGGGACAACTTCAAATCGAAGAGGAAAAGACACTATTCAATTTTTTTCAAGTAAAGGTTGTTATAACAATAAACAATATAAAAGTTTAGCTGACATGGAGCAAGTTACAGATGATCCAAAACTGTTAAAAAAAGCAGGAAAATGTTTAGGCCGTACTGAGACTAATTGCTTGGACAGAAATCTAAGTAAAAACAATCCAAAATGTCCTGAAATAGTAAAATTAATTAGAAACAAAGTTATAAAATTAAAATACGTAAAACCGCAATCATATTTAACTTCAGCACCTTTAGAAATGGCGAAATCGGATGTTCCATATGAGTCTCCAAAATCAATAAAAGGTAGAAAATTTTTTGATAGTGGGCCAAGTGAAGAATATTCAAAACTTCTGGTTGATCAATTTAATATTGATTATAAATCATTAGGAGTTAATGCTAGCTTAGACTTTGGTCCTAATGGTCTCTACAGGGGCCGTTTTAAAAATATAAAAGCACTTATTATAGCTGATCAATTATCCCACGATGATATGTTTTCTGGTAGAGCTTTAACAGGAACGAAAGGACAACAGTTTCAATCCTTATTAAATGCTATAGGTTTAACAAAGTCATACTTAATACTTAGAAATATACCTATTGATACACTCGATCTTTCTCCTGCAAGACGTATGATAATAGCTGAAAATGATGAATTAGCTGAGAGAAGAAATAAAGTAATAGATAAAGTATTAAAAGAGAATAAAATTAAAATAATTCTGACTGTCGGATCATTTTCTTATAAAACAGTAAGACATCTAAGAAAAAAATATAAAATTATCAATTTCACGCTCAAAGATTTTCAAAATACAAAATTAAATTATAACGATTTAAAAGTTTGGAAAAAAAGACAGGCTACTATAAAAAAGCTTAATATCAAATTTGATAAAAAAGGATTATTTAACTTTAAAGGTGATCTTGCGATAATACCTAGAGCTGATCTTCCTCATGGAACAAGATGGTGGATGGGAACAAGTGGAAGTCGAGTTGCAAGAGCCTACGAGATTGTTAGAGGTAAAAAAGTTTATAACCCAAACTATTATAAAATATTTGCACCATTTTGGGCAACTAAATGGAAACCAGCAAAAGTCCCTTTAACAAAAGAAGAAAACCGCTCTGCTGAATCAATGAAAAATGAATGGACTCAATATTCATTTTAAAATGGAGTTTTAATGTTAAGATATCTAATATTACTTATTGTTTTGGTTAGTTGTGCAACACACTCACCTCAATCTAATCGATCAATCAGTAGTACATCTCAAAATTATTCAAATTTTGACAATAATGATTTGTTAAATTTAGAATCACTTGAAAAAGTTAAATATACTGAGTCTTTGATAAAAAAAACTTATAAAGAAGTTGAAAATAGGTCAGAACCTTTCTACTTCATTTTCAAAGAGTTTTATTTTAACTCAAGAAAAAAAATTAAAAAATTAAAAGTTATATTAGAAAAAACATCATCTGAAAGATATGTTCCTTTTGAATTAACTGATAATGAGAAAAGACAATTTTTAGAGTACATTACTACATATAACAATTTTAATTTTTTAAATCAATATTTAAAAAACTCTCTAATAGTAAATCAACCCAGCGCTAGGACTAAACGTAACTTAGCTGTACTAGACTTCATTTTTTCAAATTCATATTCAAATATAAAAGAAGAGTATCCAAAAAGAAAATTATCTAGAATGCAGAAAAAATTAAATTTAAAATATAAATATCAATCAATCAGATATCTTTTAAGTAAAGTCGAAAAAAATATTCAATATTTCCTTAAAACTAACAAGGATTTGAAGCTAGCAACAATTGTGGCTAATAAGATAAAAAAATCCTCTCCTACGAGATCATGGTCAAATTACAGAAGACTAAAATATCTTCCACGTCACTATTTGTATCAAAGACTAAAAAAGAAGTTAAGTAACCTTTCATTACCTGAATCAGGAGAAATTGAAGGAGGTGACAGAAGTTTTGAAATAGTTATGTCCGTGCAACTGTCTTTAGAATTAATTGACTATTTATTAGTAAATATTTAGCAACATTAAAGGTAACCATGAAATCATTCATCTTATTATTAGCTTTCTTTTCATTTAATTCAATTACATGGGGAATAACATTAATCGGGAAAGTGCCCGGAAAATATCTAAAACTAAATACATCGAGTGTGTTATCAAAAATAGTTATTGAAGATAAACTAATAAAATCAATTGTAAAAATCAACTCGCAAAAAGAATTAAATAAATTAGCTCAGTCAAATGACGTCATAATGTTAAATAAGTCAGGATCAAAATCGATAAAATCTAATTTTGATTATATTCTCCCTGGTTTAATTGATCTTCACAATCATACAAAACAAAATAACATAGGTGTTTGGTCACTTGCGAAAGGACAATTTAAAAATAGATTTGAATGGAGAAAATGGAGTGCTTATAAATATAGTGTCAGCGGAAATATGAATCCATGGATTTCTTATGGAAAAGCTAATGAATGTGCTGCTTTTCGCTGGTCAGAGATGCAGGCAATGGTAATTGGTACAACATATTTACAAGGACCAAGTTCATGTATTAAGGATTTTACTATAAACCAAGTTGAAGATAATAATTCTTATATCTCAAAAAAAGGAAAAGTAGGAGCACCAACTGATTTAATTTATCCAAATGAAATGGTATTTGTCTGGAATGAACTACGTCCATTAATTAAAAAGAAGGGAGATAGTTATGAAGAAAATGGATACGAGAAAGCACTTGCATTCAAGATTAACGAATACTGTGATATTCCAGGAATAAATGCAGAAAATATAAATAGTCCTCAAAATTTAAGAAAGCTAAAGGACAAAGCTCTTTTAAAAAGTAAATGCATAAAAAAATCCCCTCTTCCTAAGAAGTTTATCAGATATATTTATTGGATTCATCCAACGATCGCTTCAAAGAAAAAATATTTAAAAAGTGAAGGTCGATCAGCAGTTATTGCTCATTTAGCAGAAGGAAGAAGAGATGACTATTATAATCAAAAAGAATTTGAGTTAATTAAATTATTAGGTCTTGATCTTCCAGGTTTAAACTTTGTACATGGTGTTGGCTTAAGTACAAAAGATTTTAAATTAATGGGAAGTAAAAATATGGGCCTAATTTGGTCACCATTTTCAAATCTACTTCTTTATGGCCAAACACTAGATATTTTTAATGCAAAAAAAAATAACGTGACTTTAGCATTAGGTTCAGACTGGCTTCCAACGGGAACAAGAGGAGTTCTAGATGAATTGAAGATTGCTGCCAAATATATAGACAAAGACCCAGAAAATAGAGATCTAAAAAACATTTTCAATGATGAAGAACTCTTTAAAATGGTTACAGAAAATCCTGCAAAACTCATTAATCACTTTGAGAATAATCCAAATATTGGAGAACACGGAATAGGTCAAATCACTGCTGGAGCAATGGCATCTTTTATTGTTACAAGTAATTTAGATAGCAATCCCTTCACTTCCTTAGTTCGAAAAACTAGTGCCAAAGACATCAATTTAGTTATAGCTAATGGAAAACCAGTTTATGGAAACATTAATTATATAAAGAAATTGGGTTTTAGTGAAAATCAGTTTGAATATATGAATCATCATATTGATAAAATATCTGACTATAACCTAAGTAGTATTCCCTATTTAAAATCAAGCGAAAGTAAAGAAGCAAAATATAAACATTTAGTAGAATTAGCATCATTATCAAAAAAGCTTAAATACAATATTGTAGATAATTGCAATTTTAAAATACCCAAAGTCTTAATTCATCAAGACAGTTTCTCTAAAAATAAATATGTCTCTCAATTTTTTAGAGATACAAATATGAACCTCGATCGTTTTGAAGATATTAGAAAGTTAATTGCTATTAATATTTTATCTCAAACAAGAAATCTTAGAGATAGTAAAAAAGGAAAAAAGAAATATATGCTTTCGACTTTTATTTCAATGTATTCATGTGATGATATAAGTTACACTAAGAGAACAAATGGTTTCATTAGTTCAATAGCTGATAAAAATGATGAATTTTCAATAAATAGATTGCCTAAAAATGTATTAAAGCTGCGTACAGAAAGTAATCTTGGTCGCGTCCCTGCGAACTTGGAAAAAAATTACCCTAAGTAGAATATTTTTTAATGACTTGTTCCATAAAAATCTCTATCAGTCATATAATGAGTTTTTCCATATCTTGTTTTTGAATGCTTTGATTTAAATTTACTATCGGCAAGATCAACTGCTACATTTTCATTGTTTCTATATCTAGTATAATAATCTTTTTCTTTTTCGGAATGCCTTTTATCTTTTTTAGTTTCAGCATTTTTCATACAGACAATATTATCGTAACTTAAAAAAGAACGAGATTTTGGATAATCAGAGCTAACTTTAAATTCTTCAAGATCAAGGCTATTAGTTATATTATACAAATTATAAGAACTACTACTATTAAAATGTGAGCCAACCTTGAAGCCGATAGCTTTTTGAAAATTTAATGTCTTACATAAATCATCAGCGGAAGTCTTTTGTATAAATTTTTTAAGATCACCTTTTTTGTCATGTGCTTTAACTATTAAGACATCACTATCTTCAATATCTCCACCAAAACGATCGGAAAGAATTTCGTTTATATCGGATTTATCAAATATTTCAATAGCGTGTTGAGATCGTTCTTTTTCTAAATCTTCAATTTTATATTTTTGTTCTTTTTCACAACTAAACACACAAAAAGCCTGTGCGTTTACTGAGATCATTAGTAATAAAGATAAAATTGTAATTGTTTTCATAATATTCTCCAAATAATATATTTACTTATTTATTAGCAATACTTAGGCCAAAATAAGTATGCTAAATACCTGTTTTTAAGCTATATCTTTTCATTTTTCTGGCTAATATTGATCAGTTATGTTTAATTATTAAACACAATGGAAAATGTTAAATATCTTGGTAAGTACTACAAACTAATTGAAGAAGAAATAAATGGGCAAATTTATGAAAAGGCATATTTTAAGCATGCAATAATAGCTTACCCACTTCTAGATAATAAAAAATTTCTTTTTATTAAAGAACTTCGAGTTCACGAAAATCCCAAACTTAGAATAAAACCTGTAACAGGCTTTTTGGAAGATGACTTAACATGGGAAGAAAATACCCAAAAAGAATTAAGAGAAGAAGTTGGCTTATGTAGTAACAATATTGAGCTTTTTCATCATTATAAAAGTTCAGGTGGTTTTAATAGCGCAAAGTACTTTTCAATTTGTAGTGATTTATATGTAGATGATAACCCAATAATTAATCCTGATGGTGATGTCATTTTAGAAAAGATTGAATATACAATTGAAGAAGCCTTAGAAAAATCATTGTCGGGCGAAATTAAAATAACAGCTGATACTTTAGGATTGTTTCTACTTTATCATAATAAAGAATTAAGAGAAAAATATGGATATTAGAATTATTGCTTTTGGAATGTTATTGATACTTGCTCTTCTTTTTGTTTGGGTAAAATTTTATATCCCTAAAGAAAAGCTACAGAATAAAGTTGAATCCGATTATTTTAATATTATAGTAAAATTTAAAAACAATAATTGCTCATTAGACGAAGTGATTACGATAGCGAAAGAATTCGCTATTATAAAAAAAATAAATAAAGAAAATCTTTTAAAATTATTAGAAAATGATACACAAGAAAAAATAGATAATGATAAATTACTTTAATAAAGAAAAATTTTTTGGTTTTATTGCTTTAATATTTTGCAAAATTCTAGATTCAACATGCCGTTATGTTTATGTTAATCCAGAACTTAAATATAAAGCGGAAAATCTAACAGATAAAAATAATTATATTCAAGCTCATTGGCATCAAGTTTTTTTACCTGTTTTAATGGGATGCCAATTTAATAACTCTTCAACAATTGTTTCACCATCACGGGACGGTGATATTATCTCTATTGTATGTAGAGGTTTCACAATGAAAGTTTGCCGTGGCAGCTCCTCAAGAGGTGGTGCTAATGCCTTAAGACAAATGATACGTTTGTTAAAATCTGGAAGAAGTACAACCATAACTGTCGACGGCCCAAAAGGCCCTATATATAAAGTAAAAAGAGGCGTTTTTGAAATGTCCAAAACCACCGGTGTCCCGATTTTGCCAACATCGAACTACCCTTCAAAGTTTTATGAGTTTAAAAAAAGTTGGGATAATTATCGACTACCACTTCCTTTTTCAACCATTTATGTAAAGTATGGGGAACCATTTATAGTTAATCCTAAAATGTCTAAAGATGAACTTATAAATTATTCCAATAAGTTAGAAAAAACATTACTGCAAATTGATCAGGAATTAAAGTCTGACTTTGCCACGACGTGATAGACATATTTTCCTTTAAAACAGAGCTAGACCACAGTTCAATAAAATCTTAAAATACTTTCACCCAATAAATTAATAAAAGAAAGGAGAAAATTATGACTGAAAAAGAAATGTTATTAGTTGGTTCAAAAACTAAAGAAGCGTTAAAAGCTTCTGGCTTAAATGTTTCAAGTGAAGCTCTGGAAAAGTTAAATGAAAGAGTTCATCAAATGGTAAAAGATGCTCAAACAAGATGTGCTGCAAATAGTAGAAAAACCATCAGAGGCGCTGACTTCTAAATTACTTAAAACTAAATCCTTTCTTTAGATTAAGAATTTTAACTAAGTTATGTTACACTTAAACTAAAGAAGGGATTTTACAATAATATGATTTCAAAAGAAGAAGAATTAATAAACAAAATAAAAAGTAGTATTATGTCTCTGACCTGGGATGAAATAGTACAATCCAACAATATTTTAAGAGAAAAAACATTTCTAATTGATAATCGACTTAAATTAGAAGAAGTTGCTTTTACGCTAACGCAAGATCGAGATAATCAACTTGATTATTGGGTCAATAATGGATTAATTAATATACCACTGCCAAAAGAAGTTGAAATATTTCAAAAAGAGCTTCAAAAATTTAATTTCATTGTTATTTCACCATATTGTATCATTCAAGAACTTTAGATTTTTCTGGCATTTGTAGTGTATTATGATATAAATCAGTAATGCCTAATCGAATAAAAAAAAGCCATTTAGACTGCGATGATTGTGACAGTAAAGACAAAGGAATCTTTTGTTCTTTAGAAAATGAGTCCTTAACAGATGTTTCAGATCACAAAGTTACAAATACATTTAAAAAAGGACAAACTCTTTTCGTTGAAGGGAATCATCCATATGGAATTTACTGTATTAGCAAAGGCAATATAAAATTAACCAAATTAAGTAACGACGGAAAAGAATCCATAATTAGAGTTGTAAAGTCAGGCGATGTCCTTGGCCATCGAAGCTTATTTATGGACAAATGCTACGCAGCTACTGCTACAGCGATGGAAGACACTGAAGTTTGTTTTATAGATAAAACTTTTATTCTAAAACTCATGAGTGACAAACCAAAAGTTGCCTTAAGTCTTATTGGACAACTCTCCAAAGACCTTGGAGACTCTGAATCGAAATTATCTTCACTGCATCAAAAAAATGTTAGAGAAAGATTAGCTGAACTTCTTATTATTTTAAAAGAAAATCATGGTGAAGATCTAGGCAAAAATAGATTCAAAATAACAATAAAACTAACGAGAGAAGAGATGGCCACTATGATCGGTGCAGCAAATGAAACTCTTATTCGCTTTATTACAGAATTTCGAGAAAATAATTTAATCTCTCAAGAGGGCAAGTACCTGATTATTGAGGATGAAGACGCCTTATATGAATGGGCAGGATTAGAATAACCCCCTACAAAAGTTAATATATATTTACCCAAAACATGATCTAGATTAGAGAAATATTAAACATTCTCTGTAATATTACTAATATGAAAGATTTAACTAATTTAGAGACTATTTTAAGTTTACCAAACACCATTTTGAAAAAATTTTATAAATATGCTCAAAAGCAAATATTTTCTGCTGATTCTCCTATTATGTATGAAGACCAAACACCTGTTGTTGCTTATATTTTATCAAAAGGTAAAGCTACAATCGAAGATCATTACCACAATGAAAAAAAAGTTTCAAAAGGTAATATTATTGGTCTAAAAGAACTGATTACTCATTCAAAATCTTCCGTTAGTGCAACAATAGAAAAAGGTAGTGAAGTTTATATATTAGACAGAAGTTGTATTAAAGAAATTCTTAATAAAGATACCCAATTAAAAGAAGAAATTGATAAGCTAATAGCATAAATTAGTAAGAAACAATTAACAAAAGGTAAACTATGAAAGATATCGTAATTTGTGCACAACTGAATGAAGAATGTCTCGCTCATTTAAAACAACTTAAAGCTCATGAACTAATTGAAAATCATAAAATACATATAATTCATTGTTTTGAAATTCAGGTTTACACTGCGGATTTTTCTCCTTTTATTTATCCTAGTCCTGAGCAATATCCAGAATTGATTTCCTCTGCCACTGGTGTCTTAGAAAATTTTGCTACCGAACTAGGTATTTCAAAAGATAATTTAAATATAAAAGTTCTTTTCAGTAAGACTCCGAAAGAATCAATTATTGAATATATAAAAGAAGTTAAAGCAGACTTATCCATTGTCGCAACTAGAGGCCTACATGGAATAGAAGGTTTATTTGCAAGTTCTTTTGCTGAATACTTAATTAAACACTCTCCAAGTGACGTCTATATTATAAGACCCGAATAAATAAAACCTATGAATACATTGTCTTTAACTAAATCTAAACAACATATTTGTCTACACTGTAAAAATGATTTTCAGGGGAGATTTTTTAAAAATGAAAATGACGAAATTTTCTGTTGTAAAGGGTGCCTAAGCGTTTATGAAATAATTAAAAATCATAACCTCCAAAAGTTTTATGAGTTAGCTGGTGACACAAAGTTAAATAAGAATTCTGAATACTCAATAAGAAAACAAGAATATGATTATCTTGACTCTGACGCATTTTTAGAAAAACACATTGTAAAAGATATAAATAACAATAATTATCAACTTTCATTCTACCTCGAAGGTATTCATTGTTTAGGTTGCTTGTGGTTAATTGAAAAATTAAATGAAATAATTCCAGAATTGAAAACATCCCGACTAAACTTAGGAAAAAGTACTGTAAAAGTAATCGGATCTTCTAAGATATCATTTTCTGATGTTGCCTATAAACTTCATTCACTAGGGTATAAACCTCACCCTATTTTAGAAAAAGAAGATCATTTAAAATTTAGAAAAAGTGAAGAACGCCTTGAATTTCTACGTTTAGGAGTTGCTGCTTTTTGCGCTTTGAATATAATGCTTTACTCTGTTTCAAACTATTCAGGAGCAAGTGGAATATGGAAAACAATATTTGAATATTTTAACTTTGCTCTTGCCTTGCCTATAGTTTTTTTTAGTGCAGTCCCATTTTATAAATCGGCATGGTCTGCCACAAAAAACAAAATAGCCTCAATAGACACTCCTATTGCTATCGCCGTAATTTCAGGTTTTCTAGTCAGTGTAACTAATCTATATTTGGGAGGACATCAATATTTTGACTCTATTACAACTCTCATTTTCTTCTTGCTACTTTCCAGAGTGATTCAAAGAACATTTCAGATGAAACATCTCAACCAAAATGATTTATCAACTCTTTTTTCACGTTCAAATATAAAGAAGTGGAATAAGGTCTCAAACTTATTTGAGTTTTATTCTGAAAAAAATATAGAGATAGACGATCTGGTAAAAATTGACTTCAATGAAATAATCCCCTTTGATGGAATCATTTATTCGGGACAAACAAATATCCAAATGGCTGTTTTAACAGGGGAACCTATTCCTATATTAAAGAAAGAAAATGATGAAGTTTTCGCTGGTACAATTAATGTAGGTGAAGAATTTATTTTAAAAGTTAAAAAATCTTCAAGTGACACAAAGTTAGCCAATATTTTAAAAGAAGTCGCAAACAATCAAAAGAACAAAGCACCAATATCAACATACTTAGAAAAAGTAAGTAGCATCTTTATAAAATTTGTTTTCGTATTAGCAGCAATTACTTTTGTATATTTTTTACAGTCAACTACTCTACTAAATGCGATTGAAAGAAGTTTAACATTGTTAATTGTGACCTGCCCATGTGCCTTAGCTCTTGCGACACCTCTTGCTTTTTCTAAAGCTCTTAATATATGTAAAAAAAATAAGTTAATTGTTAAAGATGAAACTGTCTTTGAAAAAGCAAATAAAATTCAAAATATATTTTTAGATAAAACAGGAACAATAACAGAAGGAAAATTCCAAGTTATAAGTTGGCAAGAAATTAAAAACAACAAAATGCTCTTTAATTTGCAACACATTGTTTATCAAATGGAAAAAAACTCTAAGCACCCTCTTGCAAAATCAATTATTTCTTATCTCGACAGTATCGATGATTTTTCTAAAAACATTAAAAACTTAGAAATAAATGAAATTTTAGGTATCGGTGTAAAAGCAACATATTTTGATAAAGATGATAAAAATAATTTTGAACTATTACTAACAGATGAAAATAAAACAAATTCCGCGACGATAAAAACTCTAACTCTTCTGGATCAAAACGGGATTGCGCTCTTAAAAATAGATCTTCAAGATTCTATACAAAAAAGTAATATTTCAGTTTTTTCAACTTGGAGAAATAAGTATAATTTAAGCTTAATTTCAGGAGATAATTTAGCTTCAGTAAAAGAAATTGCAAAAATACTTTTTATTGATGAACAACATATATTTTCAAATCAATCACCAAAAGATAAATCAAAAATTATTTCTGAAAATGATAATACTTTAATGATTGGAGATGGAGCAAATGATACACTAGCCTTCACTAAGGCTTCTCTGTCTATTGCTGTCTATGGAAGTGTTGAAGCGTCATTAAAAACTGCCGATATCTTTTGTTTAGAAAAAGGTCTACAACCAATTCAAAACTTATTCATAATTTCCAAAGAAATAATCAAAGTCATTAAACGAAATATTATATTCTCAATCGCCTATAATATTATCGCAATTTTACTAGTGTTCAGTGGAGAAATCACACCACTTATTGCAGCTATTTTAATGCCAATAAGCTCTTTGTCTGTTATATTATCCACAATTATTGGTACAAAAAATCTAAACAAACTAAATATTGAGAGCATTTACAAATGAAAGCATTATATTTTTTAATCCCAGTCGCTAGTTGTCTAGCTCTTGTCTTTTTAGGACTATTTATCTGGGCAAATAAAAACAATCAATATGATGATTTGGACACCCCAGCAAATAGAATGCTACTTGATGATGAACTATTAGTTGTAAAAAATAATATTGATATTGATAAAAATAAAGATAAAAACATTAAACAACAAAAGGAGAAAAAATGAGTAATGAAGCTTCATTAAACCTTGAGAGCTTCTCCTACAATGATGCAATTGTTCGTAAATTTGTTTACGCTACAATGCTTTGGGGAGTAGTCGCTCTATTATTAGGAGTAACAATCGCGTTTCAACTTGCCAGTTGGAAAGTTAACTTAGGAATTCCGTGGCTAACATTTGGCCGCTTAAGACCGCTACATACGAATGCCGCAATTTTTGCATTTGTTGGTAACTTAATTTTTGGTGCAATTTATTATTCGACGCAAAGACTTTTAAAAACAAGAATTTTTAGTGACCTCTTAGGAAATATTCATTTTTGGATGTGGCAATTAATTATTGTTTCTGCTGCAATATCTCTTCCACTTGGATACACAACAGGTAAAGAATACGCTGAACTAGAATGGCCAATTGATATTGCCATTACAGTCTGTTGGGTAATATTTGCTGTAAACTTTTTTGGAATGTTTCACAAAAGACGTGAAAAACATATCTACGTCGCAATCTGGTTCTATATTGCAACAATTTTGACTGTTGCAGTTTTACATATCGTTAACTCATTAGAACTACCAGTGAGTTTAATGAAAAGTTATTCGCTTTATGCCGGTGTTCAAGATGCTTTAATTCAGTGGTGGTATGGACATAATGCTGTTGCTTTCTTTTTAACAACTCCATTTTTAGGATTAATGTACTACTTCGTACCTAAAGCAGTTAACAGACCTGTTTATAGTTATAGACTTTCCATTATTCATTTTTGGTCACTTGTCTTTATGTATATTTGGGCTGGCCCCCATCATTTACTTTATTCATCACTTCCAGAATGGGTGCAAACAGTGGGGATGGTTTTCTCTGTTGCTTTATGGATGCCTTCTTGGGGTGGTATGATCAACGGTCTTTTAACTATGCGTGGAGCTTGGGATCGAGTTAGACGTGAAGCAGTTTTAAAATTTATGGCTATTGGTCTTACGTTTTACGGAATGTCGACTTTTGAAGGCCCATTACTAGCTATAAAATCAGTTAATAATCTTGCTCACTTTACTGACTGGGTTGTTGGCCACGTTCACAGTGGAACAATTGGATTTAATTATATGATGGTTTCTGCTGTTTTATATTTTCTAGTTCCAAAACTTTGGAAAACAAAATTATACAGTGAAGGACTTGCAACTTTTCAATTTTGGACAGCAACAATTGGTTTAGTCCTTTATATAACATCTATGTGGACTGCAGGAATTACTCAAAGTTTAATGTGGAGAGCAATCGATGGAAATGGAAATCTGGTTTATCCAAATTTTATTGAAACAGTTATTAAAATTGTTCCAATGTATTGGGTTAGAGCATCTGGTGGAACTTTAGTTTTAACTGGTTTTATCGTAATGGTTTACAATTTATTAAAAACAATTCAAACAGCTCCCAAAGAAGCTTTTGTAGAAGATGTTTACCAAGCACCGAGCTTAGCTTCTTTAAAATCAACTGAAGAACACAGCGAAGGTTTTCATAGAAAACTTGAAGGGCTTCCAGCAATTTTTGCAGTACTTGCGCTGATTGCAATTCTAGTCGGTAGTATGGTTGAAATTTTACCTTCATTTTTATCTGATAAATTTATTGCAAAAAATGCATTAGTAAAACCTTACTCTCCATTAGAGTTAACAGGACGTGATCTTTATATAAAAGAAGGTTGCTATACCTGTCACTCTCAAATGATTCGTCCTATGGCTGATGAAAAATTAAGATATGGAAATGTTTCTTCTTCAGCTGAACATATTTACGATCATCCATTTCAGTGGGGATCACGAAGAATTGGACCAGATCTTTTAAGAGTTGGTGGTAAGTATTCAAATATGTGGCATTACAGACATATGTATAACCCTAGAGAAGTAACCAAAGGTTCTATTATGCCTGTCTTTACTTGGTTGTTTAAAAACAAAATTGACTATAATTCTCTTCGTAAAAAGATGAAAGTAATGAAAGCTCTTGGAGTACCTTACACCGATTCAGAATTAGAAAACAGTGTTTCAGATGCTAAAGCACAAGCATCAAAGATCATGAAAGATTTAAATGAAACTGGAAATGTCTCTATGAAACAAGAGAATAAAGAAATTATCGCTCTAATTGCATACCTACAAAGATTAGGAACTGATATGGGAGGGAAGAAATAATGAAAAAAGAAGTATTAGCCAATTTTCCCTATACGGATTTAACCGTTGTGGCTTTTGTAATATTTTTAGGACTTTTTCTTTCAGTTATTTACTGGTTATTTCTAAGAAAAGGTAGTGCTAAATTTTACGAAGAAGCACAATTATCTTCATTATCAGAAGGAGAAAAATTATGAGCGAAAATAAAAATGAAAAAAATGTAATCTTAAATGAAAGTGAAGAAAACCTTCTTATGAATCATGATTATGATGGAATTCAAGAGTTTGATTACCCTCTTCCTTCATGGTGGTCATGGATTTTTATTGGTACTTTAATCTTTGGTGTATTTTACCTTTATTTCTACACATTCGCTGACGGTAAGTCTTTAATGGCTGAATACGAAACTGAATATAAAAAAGTTGTAGAAATAAGAACTGTAGCTCAAGCCAAACTCGATAATTTTGATGAAGATAAGTTTAATGCTTGGGTAGCTGTAAATGATGGAGTTAACAAAGGTAAAGAAGTATTTATGGACAACTGTGCCGCTTGTCACACAGAAACAGGAGCAGGTGACATTGGACCAAACTTAACAGATAGTTACTGGATTCATATGAAAACAGTAACTCCTGGAAATATTTTTAAAGTTGTAAAAAATGGTGTTATCGATAAGGGAATGCCTGTTTGGAGTGAAACATTAAATAAAGATGAAATTTTCGCTGCAACAGCCTATGTTTTCAAAGTATTACACAATAAAAATGTAGCAAACGGTAAAGAACCTCAAGGTGAAAAAGCAACGAATTAATTTAGTAAAGCATGTCTTCGGGCATGCTTTTTCTTTCCCTTTAGTTTGCAATATCGTAATATAGTTAATAAGAATTATTTAAGGTTTTTGTATGACAGATGATATTTCAAATAATGTAGATTCAAATAAAAATTATGAACTTCATGAAAATAGACTTGGTACTACCGATAGTGGTGGTCATCGAGTTTATGTTTACCCTGAAGACGTTAAAGGAAAGTGGAAGTCGCGTAGAACTGTTGTTTATTGGTTTTTAATGGCTGTATATTTGATCTTACCTTGGATAAATATTAAAGGTACTCAAAGCATACTATTAGATATTCCCAAACGAACTTTTATCTTCTTTGGAAATACTTTCTACGCAAATGATGCTCCCTTAATTATTTTTCTATTAATAGGTTTTGTCTTTTTACTAGGTTTTGTAACAAGTCTTTACGGAAGAGCTTGGTGTGGTTGGGCTTGTCCACAAACTGTATTTATTCAGGCTCTATATTTAAAAATTGAAAGACTAGTTGAAGGTAAAGCTAGGCAAAGAAGAAATCTTGATAAAGCACCTTTAAGTTTAAATAAAGCATTTAAGAAAATACTAAAATGGTTTCTCTTTATTTTAGTTTCTCTTCATATAACTCATTCTTTTTTAGGTTATTTCGTCGGTGCCAGAAAATTATTTTTTATAACACTAAGTCCTCCAACGGAGCACATGACATTATTTATTACAATGTTAGTAATTTCAACAATAGTTCTTCTGGATTTTGGTTGGTTTCGTGAACAATTTTGTATTATAGCTTGTCCCTATGGCCGAATTCAATCTGTTATGATGGATGATGATTCCAAAATAATCGCTTACGATAAAAAAAGAGGTGAACCAAGACGATCAAAAGAAGTCTCTCCTGAAGGTGAAGGAGACTGTATTGACTGCAACCACTGTGTAAAAGTATGTCCAACAGGTATTGATATCCGTCGTGGGACACAAATGGAATGTATTGCCTGTACCAATTGTATAGATGCTTGTGATGAAATTATGCTTAAAATAAATCGCCCCACAGGACTTCTTCGTTTTGATAGTGAAAATGGTCTAAAAGGTAAAAAATCTTCTCCTATTAGATTTAGATCAGCTCTTTATTTATTAATTCTTATAGGAATTATTACGACATTTGTTTATACATTAAGCAGAAACTCTTTATTAAAAGTTGAGTATATCAGAAGTTCTAAAAATCCTTTTACTGTACTTAACAGTAAAACAGGTACAAAAATATTAAATTATTACAAAGTAAGTTTTGATCACAGAAATGGGTTGGAATATAAAGTTATATTTAAAACAAAAAATTCTTATAGCAATTTAGAGTTAATCACTCCAAAAACGCCTTTACCTCTTAATAAAGATCATCAAATTGCCACTCTATTCTTTAAATTCGACCAAACTTTATTGATAAATGGTTCTAAGAAAGTTATCGTTCAGGTTTTTGACTCTTTAGACAACAAAAAAATATTAACAGAAGACGAGGTTACTTTAGTTGGACCAAATAACTAACTTATCACAATATTCAATATCGACGATTCCATTTGTGATTTTAAGTATGGCACTTATTGGAAGCTGGCACTGTTCAATGATGTGTGGAGGACTCGTACTTGCTTCATGTAAGACTAAGGTTGATCATTTTTTTTATCAATTAGGGCGACTATCAGGTTATCTTTTGCTAGCCACTAGCTTACATTTTCTTGGGCAAATACTAATTCAAAAACAAATTAAATCTTTAGCCAATTTTTCAGCAATTAGTATTGGTGTTATTTTTATTTTAATTGGAATTAAACATTTAAAAAATGACAATTTTCACCTTCCGCTTCCAAATTTTTTAATTAAATTATCTACATCCTTAAATAAAAAATTTATTAACTTCCCACTTTTTGTTGGTTTATTTTCTTTCTTTTTACCATGTGGCTTTTTATATTCCGTAATGCTCGCGACAATACCACTTAATTCTTTATTATCATCTCTACTAATAGCATTTTTCTTTTGGTTAGGAACAGCACCAGCACTAATAGCGGCTCCTGCTGTAATCCAAAAAATATTAACTCCCTTGCGCAAAAAAGTTCCTGTGGTTATTTCGATATGTTTTATTACTTTAGGAATTTTAAGTATTATTTCTATTTTTGGTAAGGATCATAGTCATCATGGTAGTCACGGTAACCATGATAGCCATGGCAATCATAGCAAACACAAAAGAGACCATTCAAAGATGGATCACTCAAAGATGGATCATAGTAAAATGAATCATTAATAAATATGGAAATCAGAATGCAATCAGAACCAGAATTAAAATTAGAAGAAAAGAAAACAAAGAAAACTACTCAGGATAAATTATTTGATCTGTTAATTATTACCGTTGTAATAATTTTTCCAATTATTATAACATCACTTCTTTTATATTTTGCGTAAATAAAAAATTATACTTCAGAAGCACAATCTAAGCATAACACAGCTAAAGGTAACGCCTTTAACCTTGCACTAGTAATAGACTCTCCACAATCAATACAACTGCCATAGGTTCCACTACTAATAGCAAGTAACGCTTTTTCAACGTTTGCTAACTCGTTAACTTCAATTTTATCGATTGTATCAATTACTTCATCATTTTGAATTTCGATAGCTTGCTCTGATGAATCCGCAGAAAGGGATTCCCCCCCTCTGCGCTTATTCTTATCAAGCCTTTCAATTTTTTCAATTAATTCTAATTTTCGAGCTTCTAATATAGCTTGAATTTCAGTAATAGTATTTTCCAAAACTTACCTTTAAAGATTTGAGACTTATAGTTAGTCTTAACGTTTATGAGCAACTTGGCTTTCAATTTTATGCATAACAAGATCTATTGTTTTATATAAGTTGTCTGCACTAGCTTTAGCAAAATATTCAATTCCTTTATCATGAGCTTTTAAAGTGCTGATATGATCGTCATTTTCAAGCCATGAAGTCCATGTATAGTTAGCATTTTCTGAAAAATGCCTTTTGTGTAACTTTTCAACTTTTGCCGTAATTTTGTCATCAATGCTTTCTGTGTGCTCTAAATTTCTAAGGGATATTTCTAAGTTCAAGTTGCCTCCTGTTTTATAATATTATTATATAAAATGATCATAAATAAAATGATCTATCTCATATTATAACATAATTTATTTAATAATTCGTAACATAATCTAATAAGCAAGATATCTAAAATTAGATAATTGTTAACTTAACGATATGCAATATTGTATTTGATTAAATTATTTTGAAATTAACTCAAACTTAGATTCATCTCTATAGATGTCTTTATAGTTTAGATAGCTTTTATAATGATTTCCATATTGATTTATTTCTTTACTAGTTAAAGCTCTAACAACTTTTGCAGGCGCTCCCATTATCATAGAATTTGGAGGAAAAACTTTTCTAGGTGGTACAACACTTCCCGCAGCCACGACAGAATTTTTTCCAATTACACATTCGTCGAGTAAGACTGCGTCCATTCCAATTAAGCAGCTGTCTTCCACTGTACAAGCATGTAAGGTAACTTTATGGCCGACACTAACATTATTTCCAATTTTAAGAGGCATATTTTCAACAACGTGAAGCATACACATATCTTGAATATTAACATTTTCTCCAATAGAAATATTCGCTACGTCACCTCTAACAACGGTACCAAACCAGATATTAACATTTTCTTTTAAATCAATATCCCCGATAAGATCAGCGCTAGGAGCGATAAAACATGAAGATGGAATGACTGGCTTAAATTCTTTGAAAGAGTAAACTGGCATTTACTTTTCTTTCCAAGGAAGCTTAGAAATATATTCAGCTAAATCATTTATATCTGACTCAGAAAGTTTTTTAACATATGGATTCATAAGAACGTTAACTCTATATCCAGATTTCATATCAGTAATTTGTTTTTTAATATACCAATCAAGTTGGCCACCAATAGCAGGAGCTTTTTGGGCTTTTTTACCTGCGCCAGTTTTTCCATGACAAATACTACATTTTTTATATAAAGCATGCCCATTTTTTAATGATTCTGTAGTTAATTCAACAAGAGGTCCCGCAGCTTTTACATGTTCTGTTTTTACTTCATGTTTTTTATGAGTTAATTCATAAAGTTCTTTTTGCTTATTATTAAAATCTGCTTCTGCTTTGGAGTATACAAACTTTGTATTATTAACTTTATAATCAAGATTTTTTAAACTAAAAATTGAAATTATACCAATTATAAATACAATAAAATATATAAACCTATTCATATAGCTGTCCTAAACATTTGAAGTTATTAAAAATATCTTAATAAATTATAGTTTTTCACCTTGATTAAGGCAATAAAAATCATTCTGCTCATCGTTCAATAGCAGGTCAATAAATATTAAATATTCTTGATTACCATCACGACCTTTTAATGGGCAAAGAGACCAGCCATGCCAATATATTTTATTTTTGACACAATGCTTATAAAAATTACTTAACGCAATAAAGCCATTTTCTTTAGAAACAATTGCATTTTTTCCAAGATTTTCTTTTCCTACTTCAAATTGTGGTTTAAATAAAATGACTGCTTTTCCACTGTCTTTAAGTGAAGATAAAATTTCCTTAATTACAAGCTCAAGAGAAATAAAAGATACATCGCAAACGGCAAAATCAACTTTTTCTGGTAACGGAACACCATGCCTAATATTAATTCCTTCCATGTTTATAAGTTTCTCATTTTTTAGTAAGCTTATATCTATTTGTTCATGACCGACATCAATAGCAAAAACTTTTTTTGCCCCTGCTTCAAGTACTACTTGTGAAAATCCTCCTGTCGAAGCTCCAAAGTCTGCGACAACTAAGTTTTTAAAATCTAAATTAAATATCTCGATGGCAGCAAGTAATTTATAAGCGCCTCTTCCAACATAGTTTTTATGTTCTTTAACTTTTACAGTATCGTTTTCATTTAGTTTAAATGATTTTTTTGAAATACATTTATCATTAACAAATACCAAGCATGTAGATATTAGTTCTTGGGCTTTTTGACGACTTGAAGCTAGGCAATTTTCTAAAAGATATTTATCTAAACGAATAACAACCTCTTAATAAACTTTTAAGCCAATAATTAATGAATGATTTTTACCTTTTAACTCTACCAGTGCTTCCTTATTAAATTCAAGAAAGTTATCTTTTGCCGAACGATGGAGCTCAACATTTTCTATGTTAAAAATTTTATATTTACAGATTAAGCCTGTTAAAGAATCTAATTTTTCACCTATTTTTCTTTTAAAATATAGCTGTGTCCGAAGTCTGCCTTTTAATTTTACATTCATTACTTTATTAAGTTCAACATAATCAATTTTGTGTAACTCATTTTTTAAGGTAACACCTTTATCAATTCCAACTTTATAGACGAGGTCAATTTGAAATTTTAGTCTTTTGGCAAAAACTTGATTACTTGATAATGTAAATAGTATGATTAAAAATATAATCTTCATTAATAAATATTATCATGAAAAAAATAAAGACACTAAGAAATTATAAAACAGTTTGGATTCTTTTTTGTTTAATACAAACTGTTCTAATTTTGTACGGCTGTCTCGTTCTACAAAGTAATGATTTAAAGTCACCTATATTTAATTTCGATAAAATTATTCATAGTTCAATTTATATTATTTTTTCTTGGAGTTGGTTACAAGTTACTCGAAATAAAAAATTAACATTATTTTTAGTAATTATATTTTCAATATTAATTGAGTTCATTCAGCCATACTTTAATAGGTCATTTGAACTCTTAGATATTTTGGCAAACTCTATTGGAGTAATGCTAGCAATACTTCTTAATCTAAAATTAAAGCTTGAAAATTTTTTCAAACTTAACAGGACCTTCTAGCTCAAAATACTTCTCAAAAAATCCAATTCTTAATTTTCCACATTTTGTTTTAATATTCCAAATGTGTTCTTTCTTTAATTTTGTAGCCAACATTGTCGAGGCGCAAGAACCGGTACCACAAGAAAGTGTCTCGCCTTCGACTCCCCTCTCAAATGTTCTAATTTGAAAAGTATTCTCATCAATAAATTTAATAAAGTTAATATTCACCCCATTTTTAAACCTAGAATCTGACCTTATTTTTGGGGCAAGGATATCAATATAATCATCTTTTAATTCATCAACTACAAATACACAGTGCGGAACACCTACTTTTACATAAAGTGAATTTAACGATTCAGGCATAAGATCCGTTATATCAATTAATCCGACTTCTTCAATTTCAGTCATTTTAACTTTGATTTTTTCTTTTTGCGGCCATGACTGATAGGTGCCATTCATAGTTTTTATATTGTAAAAGTCATCATTATTTAGACTAATATTTAGGATCGAATCTGCGAAATAACTTATGGCCCTTAGCCCATTTCCACACAATTCCACCTCATTTCCGTCATTATTAAAATAATGCATCTCAAAATTTTCTGGGCCTTTACATGTATTTAGCGAAATAAATCCATCAATATTATTTATTTTCAGTATTTCAAATATAGTTTTCAATACAATCTGATTGCTGAGAATCCCATTATCACGATCATCAACAATTAGAAAATCATTACCTGTTGCGCTAATATGATAGTAATTTTTCTTCAATATTCCACCTAGACAATTATTTTTAATCGTTATAACATAAGCGCACTCAAATCAACAATTTAGGGGTCATTAGCTCAGTTGGTTAGAGCCCCCGGCTCATAACCGGGTGGTCGCAAGTTCAAATCTTGCATGACCCACCATAATAAAAAACCAGTGCTTGTCACTGGTTTTTTTGTTTGTGGGGAATTGTAAGATTTGAGAAGAGTAAGCGACAATGTTGAAACACGAGCAAGCGCGAAGTGTTTTAATATTGAAAATCAAACACGATGTTTGATTTAGCTTACGGCCTCGTCTCCGGGCCAAATTTACGGATGTAAATTTGGTGGAGGAACAAATCTTGCATGACCCACCATTCAATCTACTACGCGAACTCGCGACCAGTAGGTTATGAAAAAAGCCTAGTTTTCGGACTGGGCTTTTTTCATAACCTACAGTTTAAATAATGACTTTAATTCATCATCAGGCTTTAGCTGACCTGCCCTATAATCCATAATTTTTCTACGCTTCTCATTAGTAAAATATTTTAAAGTTACCATGACACCAATGACATCATCCATCTCTAAGCTTGAGATTATGAAGCCAGCTTTTAGTTTTGGTATTATTACAGAGTTATTCGTAGCATTGTGCCGACTATAAATTGTTTGGAAACCTATATTTTTAAGAATCTCTAAATTGGTGTTCATCAGAGAAGTATAAAGCCCCTTTCTTCTGTGCTTATTTAAGATCGCAGAGTTACACATATAGTAAGTCATTTGATCTACTTGATAACCAAAGCTCCAACCAACAAAGTTCTCCTCCTTATCAAACAATCCAAGAAATATTGTAAACTGGTCTTTATAAAGGCCAGTTCTTAAGTTAGCAACTTGCTCTTTTTCTAGATCAGTAAGATATTCACCAGGAAATAAAGAGTGATCATCCTTGAAAACTTTTTCTTTTAGATTACTTTTAACATCAAAGAATTTATCATTCTCCATTCTCTGAATTTTATAACCATTTTCCAAATCAATAACATCATTTACATTCATAACCATAACCTTGTTTGTTTCCTCACTAAGCTTACACAACAAGTTAAGAAACTGAAAGTTCATTCTAATAAATTGAATTTTAGTTATCAATACATGTGAGGAAGAACTCCTCTCAGTAGAAAAAGTAGAATTAAATTAGAAACTTATGACTAAGGAAGAATAGTTCGTTTATATGATCGAATGGACCACCATTTTTTATTCGAACTAACGGCCACTTGGTTTTTAGTTCAACAAAAATGCCTCCTGAAATATGGAGGCTTTTTTTATTCAAATAATGCAAATTAGTTCATATTAAATTGAACAAAGAGGTTTGCATTTATATAAATTCATTATTCTTGTGGGGGAAAAAAGAAAAAAAGTTAGAAGTTATTAATTTCTAACTTTTGTAACTGTTATAATATAATATTTTATTTTAGTTTTTCAATCTGTGCTTCAAGGTCACTCAAGTCTATTGAACTACTAGGAGCAGAGCCTTGAGTCTCTTTTATTTCTTTTGAACAAGATAAAAATGCATTTGCCTCATCTGTAATTATTGAACTAGAAGATTCAACAAGCTTATCGATTCTCACATTGTTTAAATAGTTAACAGCTAGCCGCACTTGTTCCCTAGAGGCTTTATTGAAAATACTTAATCCTGAGTTAAGCCTGTCAAGATGTGTGTCGCACACAGTATTTTCGTGCATAAGTCTCATTGCAAAGTGAATATCTCCAATCTTCTCAAGGCTTGCATCACGAATAGCACTGTTTACTTTTTTTGAAAGTTCAAAGTACATTCCTAGAGTGTTTTTTGCCAATGCTGAACCTGCAAAAATTGAGATTAATAAACATCCTAACATTAATTTTTTCATAATTTTCTCCAGAGCTTGCGCTCATTAATTTAATATTTTATGAGTACACTGCACTCACGCTTCCTTTGATTTAATATTTATTAAATTGTTATATCACAATAATTATTTACCATGACGCAATGTGTAATTTTTACACATCAATGTTAAATAAAACTGATTTCGTTCTATTTTGAAACATGAGTACTAGATATTTTTCATGAGGATATGGAAGACTTATATTTGTTTCCAAATCCAGCTCCGTAAATACTTAAAAATACATAACAACTCATCAAAGTGACTTTGATTAAAAGCCTCGTAAGACATTTGGAAAAAATTATCTTGTACTAAATCCGGCTTAACGCGGTTGAGTTATGGGTTTTCATTGCACCCCATAATTTGAAAATAATCATCAGTTTTCGAGGCTGATCTGAATTGACTCATTTGAATTGACAATTATTTTTAATGTTTTTCATATTTATTTTACTATTTTTAAAATTTTAAATCTTGTATAGGCCATATTCTTTTATTTTAAATACACGTATGCATCTTCAAAAAAACATTGACCTATACAAGATGATTAACTCAAGCTACTTTTAAACTTACTCAACAAGAATTTAGTAAATTCTCTGTAAAGCATGTTTCAAAAAGTTTACCCGTTGAACATTTTGGACACTTCTTCACATTAAAGTTTTTCACTCTAAAAAGTTGTTCACTCCAACTTTCAATTAAATTATTTTTAATCTCTTCAACTATTCCATTTAGTTTTCGAATAATATCAATCTTAATTTTTCGATATCTATTTCCAAGAAGTCCAAAATGCCTGATCCTCATATATCCCTTTGGAAGGACATGAAGTAGAAACCTACGCATAAATTCTTTAACATGCATTACCATTACTTTGCTTTTCTCAGGATTCTTAGGATCTCGGTAATTAAAATAAATCTGTTCACCTTCAAGTTTTATTAAGCGATAATTTGATATTCCAATTCGATGAGTGTAACCACCAAGATCTTTTATAACTTGTTCAGGTCCTCCAAAAGATTCTTTAGAATAGACAACCCAGTTCTTGTTGTAGCACTTGTCCATCAAATCTTGAAAAGTAAAATTATTTTCTAAATATCCAATGTCTCCAGTAAACCTTAGCTCTCCTTTACTTTTAGCCACTCTCAATAAATTAATTAACTTTTGCTTAAACACTATTGAAAATATTGAAACTGGCAGCAAATAACCATCTTTGCATTTAATCCACTTCGTTTTTTCTTTATTAAGACCACCTCCGGGGACAATAAAATGTACATGTGGATGATCAATGAGAGTTTGGCTCCAAGTATGAAGAATTCCAATAAATCCAATTTCTGCTCCAAGATTATCTGGATTCTCTGCGACTTCTTTTAATGTTTGAGAAGCTGCTTTGAAAAGAAGATCATAACAAACTCTTTTATTTCTTAAAAAGATTGGACTTAAATCTCTAGGAATCGTAAATACTACGTGAAAGTACTGACAAGGAAGTAAATCTTCCATTCTTTTTTCAATCCATTTTGTTCGAGCTAAAAAACCGCATTTGGGACAAAATCGGTTTCGACAAGAGTTAAAAAATGGACGTTCAAAATCACAAGTACTACATTTTTGTTTGTGCCCACCAAGAACTTTTGTTCTACAATTAGTAATTGCATTAATAACTTTGTTTTGATCGGGATGTAGATTTGCTAAAAGATGTTTAAACTTATTAAAAATATCTGCTACTTCTAAGTTGCTCATTGCCAAACTCCTAAGTCACATCCATCAAGAAGATTTGGTGATTTAACAGTTTTAATATCAGCAATATATGTATAACGAATAGTAGATCTAATATCAGCATGTCCCATAAGATATTGCACATGCCTTAAATTGGTTCCAGCTTCAATTAGGTGAACAGCAAAAGTATGTCGCAAACAATGGGGATACAAATGCTTACTAATCCCTGATTCTCTTTTAGCAATTCGTAAAATGTACCCAATGGCCGTATGAGAAAGTGGGCGACTAGATCCATTGCCATGATAATTATCTGTTTGTGGATTAAATATCCATTTTGATTTTTTATTGGCCTTAACTAGCCAATACTTTCTAAGTATATCAAGTAGCTCTTGCGATAAAATAGCTTGCCTGTCTTTTCCTCCCTTGGCTCCTCTGATATTAAGAATCATACGTTCACTATCGATGTCATTTATTTTTAAATTACGAAGTTCAGACTGTCTTAATCCTGTAGAGTACAGAAGCATCAATACCGCTTTATACATAATATTATCAACAGAGCTAATTAGATTTTTGATTTCTTCTTTACTAAGTATCGTTGGATTTTTAGACATCTTTTTCATTCTAGGAATTTCGTAGATGTAATTGTGTCGTTTTAAAATATTATGATAATAAAATAAAATTCCAGAGACTTGTTTGTTAACGGTACTCGCAGAGCGAGTCTTTCGCTCCCTGATAATATTACTGTTTCTAAAATCATGCAGATAATTTTTAATATCTTGCACGTTTACTTCTTCAGGATCTTTACTTGTAAACTTTAATAGTCCTTCCATTGCTTTCAAGTAACCATACTGAGTACTTGGGCTTAAGTTTCTAAGCTCTAATTCTTGAATCATCTGTTCACGATAATTTGTCATCTTTCCCTCCTTGGAAATTATTAATTGTGAACAATGATTGTCTTAAGACTTAGTGAGTTTTGAATTTTGCGGTGAGTTCGCAGATTATTTTACGGGGTTGACTAGCAGGGGTAACGCATAAGTGCCATGCCGGAGGCATTTGGTACAAGATCAATTAGATATCAATATGTTACGAGCACGTTTTTCGGTTTCCTGGCCACATAAGTTTGAGAAAATAATTTTAATTAAACTTTTAGAACCGAAAACAGAAAATATTTTTCTGATGGTTGCATGAAAAATTGCCATGTATGAAACCACCCTAGTTTGCAAGGTTATTATTAAAGTTTTCTTAAAAAGGGTAAGATGCAGCCATGTATCCGGCTTCTTTAAATGAAGAAAAGTTAATTTCTCCGAGCCCCGATGGAATCAGCGACAATCAATACTAACCAATTCTACGGCATCTAAGCGCCTTGGCATCCTGAAGTTTTAGAGATTGTCCGGTCCTACCTATTTCGCCATCAAACTTTAATTTCCTCGCTCTTATTGATAATTTCTACCCCTGTTATTCTTTAAGCCACTGCTTTAAAATCTTCATCTTTCATCATTAACGCCCAACAAATTCTTGCGTTCTTATTAGCTAGAGCAACAGCCGTTTTACAATATCCTCGTCGTGCTCTTACTCCTTGAACCCACTTCATATTTTTAGGCATTCGATATTCAAGTTTTTCACTATAAGCAACAATTACTCTTGCTCCATGAATCAACATCGTTCGAATATACTTATCTCCTCGCTTGCTGATACCAAGCAAATTACTTTTTCCTCCACTGGATTTTTGTTTTGGAACAAGTCCTAAATAAGCAGCAAACTCTCTACCGTTCTTAAATTGCTTTGCATCACTAACCATTGCAAGTATTGCTGTTGCAGTTAAATCTCCAACTCCTGGTATCGTCGTTAATCTTTGTACTACTGGATGAGCTTTATGAATATGACGAATGTACGTATCATACTTATTAACTTTTTTATTAAACTCGATAAGTTCTGAAAGAAGATTTTGCATTATTTCTCTAGTGAAAGTTGTTAATTGATTTTCTGCATTCGAAATAATATCTGGAAGTTTTCTTTTAATCTCACGGATTCCTTTTGGTAGAACTATTCCATATTCTGCAAGAAGTCCTCTGATTTCACATGCAAGTGCAGTACGAGAAGTTACAAGTCTTTCTCTTATTCGATGAATTGATTGAATATCTTGTTGATCAATTGTTTTAGTTCCTACAAATCTCATTGATGGCCGAGTAACTGCTTCACAAATTCCTTCGGCATCATTTGAATCTGTTTTATTTGATTTAATATATGGTTTTACAAATTGAGGTGCCATGATTTTTACATCATGGCCAAGTTTAGCAATTTCTCTAGCCCAATAATGAGTTCCTCCGCCAGCTTCCATTCCAACGAGGCAAGGATTAATATTCGCAAAGAAATCTAAAACATCTTTCCTTATTAATCGTTTATTAAATAGCTTTCTGCCTGATTGATCAGCTCCATGGACATAAAAAATACTCTTTGCTAAATCAATTCCTACTGTACATAATTCACTCATGAAATCACTCCTTGATAAAATGAATTGTTAATTTTCTTGTATAACAATTTTCGCATTTTATGCCCTTTTTAAAAGGGGGTGGTTTCATTCCATTAATTCTTAAAACAAATGTTTTTGATTTTGACGTGCAAGTTATTTCAATATCTTTCTGTAGCCAATATAACAAATGTGGACATACTACTTTTATTATTTAATTATGGGTCTGCCGGTTCAATTGAATA
>Ga0316204_10001181_pt1 | contig 75939 bp, 64 predicted proteins | sample 6monrhotite_MG_2_FD_205661 | JGI IMG/M metagenome (GOLD analysis project Ga0316204, IMG submission 205661) | Microbial mat bacterial communities from mineral coupon in-situ incubated in ocean water Damariscotta River, Maine, United States -... | ecosystem: Environmental > Aquatic > Marine >...
TTCATGCGACTTTTTGTTGGTCTTGGCAATCCAGGCAGCAAATATGAAAACAACCGGCACAATATCGGATTTATGGCGGTGGACGAGATTGTCCGCCGCCATAATTTTTTGCCCGGTCAAAAACGCTGGCAATCCCTAACTTTTGAAGGTCGAATGGGATCAGAAAAGGTTTTAGTACTGAAGCCTCAGACATTCATGAATGAAAGCGGCCGCGCTGTCGGTGAAGCCATGCGGTTCTTCAAGCTTTCACCAGAAGATGTTGTGGTTTTCTACGACGAGCTGGATGTGGCTTTTGGTAAGGTAAAAGCCAAGCTGGGCGGCGGCAGCGCTGGCCATAATGGCATCAAGTCCATCACAGCCCATATCGGTGCAGACTTTGAGCGCGTGCGACTGGGCATCGGTCACCCGGGTGACAAGGCGCGAGTGCACAGCCATGTTCTGGGTGATTTTGCCAAAGCAGAATTAAAAATGCTCGACACTATGATTGATGCCGTGGCGGCAGAGGCCGACTGGATGGCAAACGGCGACAGGGCGAGGTTTTTGACCAATGTAGCGGGACGTATTAGCCCGCCGCGCCCAAAAAACACAAACACAAAACATACCAAACCACGTGAAAAAGACATTGTGCCAACGGTCAAAATCAAAGGCGGAAACATGGCGCAGGATACCATTGGTTCCGGCGGCGGTGTGATGGCAGATGCGCTCAAAGCGCTAGCAGATAAATTAAAAGGTGATAAATAATGGGTTTTAAATGTGGTATCGTCGGATTGCCGAATGTAGGCAAATCTACGCTTTTCAATGCCCTGACCAACACGGCAAGTGCGGCGGCGGAGAACTACCCGTTCTGCACCATTGAGCCCAATGTGGGCAATGTGCCGGTGCCGGATGACCGCCTATTCAAGCTGGCAGAACTGGCCAGTTCAAAAGCAATTCTGCCGACCCAGCTATCATTTGTAGATATTGCAGGTTTGGTGCGCGGCGCGTCCAAGGGGGAGGGCCTGGGCAACCAGTTTCTGGCCAACATCCGCGAAACCGATGCCATTTGCCATGTGCTGCGCTGTTTTGAAGATGATGATATCACCCATGTTGATGGCCGGGTTGATCCGGTTTCTGACGCCGAAACCATTGAACTGGAGCTGATTTTCGCCGATCAGGACAGCCTGGAAGGGCGCATTCACGGGCTTGGCCGCAAGGTTCGGGGCGGCGACAAAGAAGCCATCCTGACCATGAAGATGATCGACAAAGTGCTACCACTTCTAAAGGACGGCATTCCTGCGCGCAAAGTTACCTGCGACAGCGAAGACGAAGAACGCGCGCTGAAAGAACTACAATTGCTAACGGCGAAGCCAATTCTATACATCTGTAATGTGGACGAAGACAGCGCCGCGACGGGCAACGAATTTTCCGCCGCTGTTGAAAAAATGGCCGCAAAGGTTGATGCAGGCTGTGTAGTTATCTCGGCCGCAGTTGAAGCCGAGATTGCACAGTTGGACGACGAAGAAGAAAAGGTTGAATTCCTTGAAACGCTCGGCCTTGGTCAAACTGGCCTGGCACGGGTCATTCGCGCCGGGTACGACCTATTGCATTTGGTAACCTACTTTACGGTTGGCCCCAAGGAAGCACGGGCATGGACCATCACTACAGGCACAAAAGCCCCGGCAGCAGCCGGCGTTATCCACACTGACTTCGAAAAAGGCTTTATCCGGGCAGAGACCACAGCCTACGACGACTATGTCGGCAATGGCGGCGAGCAGGGCGCGAAAGATGCGGGCAAAATGCGGCTGGAAGGCAAGGAATATATCGTCAAAGACGGCGACGTGCTGCATTTCCGCTTTGCTACCTAATGCAAAGCGGTTTTTCCGTCTGAAACTACGCTCTATGATAAGTTTCAGGCTCGGCCACGCCCAGAAGTTCCATGACATAGGGCATAGAGCCCTGCATGAATAAAAATAGGGGTGTAGCAGAAAACCATATCGTATCACCGACAAGCGCACATGCCGTCGCTAGTAGCGTGAACATTATTGACGGCGCAAAAAAGGCGAACCGTTGAACCGAGCTGAATATTTTCTCCCGCCTTTGGATGTGTTTTTCAATTTTCAAACGAACAGCCAAACTAATCACCAGATGCGTCGTCGCTAAAACAACAATAATGACAAAAACCATCGGCGACGGTTTTTCAACAAACCAATTATTCAGAGCTGCGATCAAACCAACCGCAATCGGCGTAGAAACCGCCAAAATGGCCAACCAGCATTTGGTCAATTGAAGCCTGCGAAGTGGCCCAGGTTCTGGAGTGATCCGGTCCATATAACTGAACCACATCATACCGATGCTCAACAATTGAAGATTGAGCGCTATCTCCCACCAAAGCCGTGACGTCTCAAAAGCCGAGCCGCCATCCTGCGCGGAAAAATAGTGAAAAAACATAAGCGACAAAATCGTGCCTGATATCAAGCGCGACAAAATCGCCATAACTGCGCGCGAGTTAAAAGGCTGCCTGTTATCCTTCTGCCCGCTCATTTGAATGTTATTCATTTTTACACGTAAGCCGTTCTTCAACCCTGCACCACTCTAGGCGGCGTTACCCCAGCTTTGCAAATATTGGTTAATAAATTAGTTGGTTAACGGGGGCGTTCGAAACGCTTTCAACAAATATGGCACAGCGCCCTGCAGATAAAGCAAAATTGGCGTGAGAATAAGCCACCATGTGCCACCGTCCGGCGCATCCAATACCGCCACAACACCGAGCAGGATAGAGGGCGAAAAAAAGGCGATACCCCGGCGGCGCAATTTGTGGTTTTTGGTTTTCTTTCTGAAGTGAACAAGCACACTTTGCAGCACAATGCCGATCAACCAGAAAGAAACACCGAATAAAAAGAAACCGACAAACACATCAGGGCCTGGGCGAATTTCGAACCAATTGTTGCTGGCTGAAACTGCGCCGAGGAAGGTCGGCATGATTGCGCTCAGTGAAACGAATGCGCAGTTGATGATGTGCATACGCCGTACAGCCCCGCTGGACGCGCTAATTCTATCGCTATAGCTGAACCAAATCATGCCAACGCTAAGCAATTGCAAATTAAGAACAATTTCCCACCAAAGCCGCGACCGGTTTAACCCCTGATCTATCTCGGTGGTGGTGACATACTGCGCCACCATTTGTGCGATAATCACACCTGTCGTCATTAGGGCAGCGGCCGTCAGCAACGCACGGCCATCATGCAATTGCCATCGAACAGACTGATTTTTTTCGTTCACGATCAAGACAACCAACCCGCTGTGCCGCTGAATTGAACATTTAGTGTAACGTGATTAAAACTCAATTAAAATAACGGTTAACATAACGAACCCGGAGGACATGACTGATCATCCGCCATGCCCATGCCGAGATTATCCATCGCCCAACCTCCCACTAATATGACAATCACGATCAATACAAATGTGAACATTTTTTTGCTTGGCTTTTGTGTTTCCTGGCTTTTCGTATCAGGTGTAGGTAAATGTGCACCCGGTCCTGGAACAGTCTCGGAAAGAAATTCCAGAGCATTCTCCTCGTCACTATCCGGCACCATTATGCGGTAACCCTCAGAATAGCCCAAATGCGGCAAGGCACCGCCCGCACTGTTCAGGTTTTCCACATAAACAAGAAAACCGTTTTGCTCTAACATGCCTTTTTTGATCAAGGCGTCCGGATAGTCGCTGGTGGAATACACTGTTTTCATATCATCTCAGTCCAAATGCTTTAGTGATAAAGGGCATCGCGCCCTGCAGATATGTTAGCACAGGTATGGCCAATAACCATGTCTGCCCGCCGGCGGGGGCATCCAGCGAAATAACTATGGCCAGTGAAATGGCGGGCAAAAGAAATAATGCCCGATACTTCAGGGAAGCCTTATTTGGCCTGTTCCTGCGCCTTCTTTGCACCATACCGTGGACAACAAGCCCGCCTAGCCACACGAACAACACAAGAAGCGCGAAAGTCCAGACATAGGTGGTAGAAGGCTGCTCAACGAACCAGTTTTCCCGAATCCCAACCACACCGAGTATACTGGGAAGTAGGACCGTAACAATTGCAAACCAACGCCGCACTTTCTGCAACAGGCGTATGCGCCCCTCGCTGCCATCAATCCGGTCACTATAGCAAAACCAAACCATTGCCGCGCTTAGAATTTGCAGGTTCAATACTATTTCCCACCATAATCGAGAGCCGGTCAGCGCGCTTTGGCCGCTAACTGCCATCAAATAATGGTACAACATATCAGCCAGAATGACCCCGGTGACGACAAGGGCAATAGCCCCCAACAAAGCGCGGTGGTCCACTATTTTAATCGTTCTCTTTTTCGTGTCGGGATTCACGTTTTTGGTGGAGTTATGACCAGAGTCATTCAGCACATTGCGCCTCCACCCAATGGGGTGAAATCATGCGTCTCTGGCCGTTTCTTATGTTTCCTGCTGACATAAATTTGGCTCAAAAGAGAGGTTCAGGCACTAAATTATAGCACCTGAACCAAATTATTTTCCTAGTCTTTGTAAACCATGCCGCCCTTCATAACGAAGCCAACATCTGTAAGTGCAGAGATGTCTTCAAGCGGGCTTTTATCCATGGCAATAATGTCTGCGTATTTACCAGCTTCCAATGTACCCAGTAGGCCGCTCATATCAATGAGATCAGCAGCATTAACTGTTGCAGACTTGATAATGTCCGCTTCGGTCATACCCGCCTGTTTCATCAGAACCGCTTCATCGGCATTTGTACCGTGTTTGGACACGCCAGAGTCAGTACCGTAAGCGATATTCACCCCTTCACGGTAGGCAACAGCGAAATGTTCCATCATGTCCCCGCCAACGCGCAGTGCCTTGGCTTTAATCGCCGGGCTCATGAAGTTACTGTTGCTGGCCATCTTAACAACCGTGTCACCAGCAAGAAGCGTCGGCACCAAATATGCGCCGGTTTCCTTGAACAGGCGAATAGACTCTTCGTCCGCATATGAGCCGTGCTCGATGCTATCAACCCCTGCCCTCAATGCGGCGTTAATGCCTTCTGCGGCATGCGCATGCGCCGCCACCTTACGACCAAGACTGTGCGCGGTGTCCATCACTTCCTGAAGCTCACCGTTGGTCATTTGCTGACCGGTTCCGGTGTTAGTGTCGCTAAGCACACCGCCGGTAGCAGTAATTTTAATGACATCCGCACCAAATTTCACTGCCCTACGGGTAGCGCGCCGACAATCATCGCCGCCGTCACAAATGGTTTTGGAGGTATATTTTTCCATGAGGTCCGCCCGCATGCCATCCACATCACCGTGGCCGCCGGTCACTGCGACACCGCCGGAGGCGACGATGCGCGGCCCTGTGATCCAGCCTTTGGCAACACCATCGCGCAGCGCATAAATCTGCTCCGGGCTCGCACCCAAATCACGCACGGTGGTGAAACCGGCCATCAGCGTTTTTTTAGCATAGTGAACACTTTGCATCGCAATGTCGGCGTCTGACATGCGCAGCCGCTGGCTGTCACTGTTGGGGCCAAGCTCCATCTGAATATGAACATGCATATCCATCATACCCGGCATAACAAACTGATCTTTCAGGTCAATTGCTGCTGCATCCTCCCCAAACTCGCTGGCGGCACGGTAGCCGTCCAACACCTGAGTTATGCGACCATCGGTGATCACAACCGTCTGTTCAGACTTAGGTGCCTGCCCCGGCACAGCGAGCAACTCGCCTGCATGAATAACTTTAACATCAGCAGCAAATGCCGCTGACAATCCAACCGCAGCCACCCCTGTAGCCAGTGCGATCTGGAACGCTGTTTTAGCGATTTTTTTCATCGTATCTTCCCCACTTTATTGCGGCGAACCGCCATTAAAACTGTGACAATCAAACAAAACCGCGCCAAACCACCCTAATGTTTAGGAACATTTTGTCATGCCCAGCAACACACTCTGACTTTGGTTTTTCTATTTTGACTGAAATGAGTTTCGCACAGACAGGTGAAAAGTCAATTCACCGCGTCGTTTGCAACCGCAACGCGTGACAGGTTTTGTAAAATATAAGTCTGCGCGGATCAGATACGGCGCTTAGCCTAGCGCGATGATGCTGTTTTAGTCGGGCCTTTTGGCGCGTCTAAAGTAGCGGCGTCAACAGCTTCGACATCAAGCACTGTGAGGGTTGACAGATACATGCGCACTTTACCCATGCCAGTGGAAAGCTCAGCACGTACAGGCAACAAATAAGCACCGTTTTGGAACGACTGCACCCACAACTTCGGTGGAACATCTTCCTCTTCTTTTTTACCTTTAGCGCGTCGTTTCTCGGCTTTGCGGCGACGTTTCTCGGCTTTCTTCTTTTGCTTTTCTGTCAGAATGCGTTTGCCAGCGAGCAATTCACCACCAAAGCCGCATTCATAAGCCTCGCCGCTATAGGGTGAGTGGCTGGATGGTTCCAGAATAACGGGTTCGGGCTGACAGGTAATGCCATACTCAAAGACCGAATCTCCATCAAAGGACCGAACTTTGAAAGGCGCACCACTTGTTGTTTGTTCCAGCGGCGTGCTGACCAATTTTACAACCAACGAAGCCGGATCTGGACCGCGGCGCATTTCCTCTGGCACCGGTTCACGCTTATTGTCCCTAAGCCATTTTTCCGGCCAATCCAATTTCTGATCAATCAGAGAGCCGTCACTGTCAAAGGTCATTGTTTGGGCGTAATCATCGCCGTCCCACCGGCCATCTGTTTGATACTGCAGCGGCATTGCACTATCGCCGTTCAACCGGCCTGATACCTTGGCCTTGCTTCTGCCATTTGCAAACAGTTTGGCAACACCGCGCATGCGAAAATCAAGGGCGAAGTCATAGGTTTCGTCGGTTGTCTTTAGCTGCGTTTCTGCAGATGAAACCAACAGGCCCTTCCAGTAAAACTTATATTCCGCATCAAGCTGATCTGCGCTGGCGGCGCTTTGGCCTGCCACGACAGCCGCGCTAAATGCCAGGCCGATATATATTTTACTAAACTGCATTGGGTATCCTTGTCGCTTGGCACCATTATTGGTTTTATTTATATCATGCTCCACCCAAAATAAGGCCAGATCAAGGAAAAGTCGATGAGACGATTATGCGGGCTTACCGATAGCGAAGCATATCGCGGTTCAGCTGCGCGATTTCACTAACCCCAAGCAAGCGCATATCGCGTTCAATCTCGGTGCGCATGTTGGACAGTGCTCGTTCCACGCCGGGTTGGCCTGCCGCCGCAAGGGCATATAAATACATGCGTCCACCGGAGCATGCTGTTGCTCCCGCTGCCAACGCCTTCAGCACATGCGTGCCCCGCCGAATGCCACCGTCCAGAATAATATCGATTTCGCCGCCCACTGCATCCGCAATTTCTGCGACCTGATCAAAAGGCGACCGTGAACCATCAAGCTGACGCCCACCGTGATTTGAAACCATGATAGCTGTCGCGCCGATATCAACAGCGCGCTTTGCGTCTGTAACGCTCATGATACCTTTCAGGCAAAACTGCCCGCCCCACTTGGCCCGCAGGTTTTCAGCGTCAGCCCAATTCATTGTCGGATCGAGCATCGACGAGAAATATTCACCAACCGAAACCGACACATCAGAGCCCTCAGGCACATGATCTTTCAGTTCGGCAAGCTCAAAACCCTCGCGCAGAAAATAGTTCATGGCCCAAGCGGGATGGGCGGCAAAACTCATGAGGCTTTTCAGCGTCAGCAGCGGCGGCGACGTGAAACCTGTATGCAGATCGCGTTCACGATTGCCGCCAGTGATGGTATCCACAGTTAGGGCAAGTGCATCAAACTTTGCGGCCTTGGCACGCTCAACCATGGCGTCGTTCAGGCCGCGGTCTTTATGAAAATAAAATTGAAACAGTTTCGGCGAACTCGTCAGCGCGCCAATTTCCGCCAAACTGACAGTGCTTAGTGAGGACACACCAAACAATGTTCCGAACTTTTCAGCGGCCTTTGCTACGGCTCGCTCACCGTCATGGTGAAACAATCGTTGCAGCGCCGTCGGCGAACAGAAAATCGGCATCTTGATTTTTTGCCCCATCACTGTAACAGACATATCAATGTCTTCGACACCGGCCAGAACATTTGGCACCAGATCACAATCATCAAAGGCCGAAGTATTACGCCGATAGGTGATCTCATCATCAGCAGCACCGTCAATATAATGGAAAATCGGCCCCGGCAGTCGTTGTTTCGCCAGCAAGCGCATGTCTTCAACATTATTACAATTACGGAGACGCCGGAACATTACCAACCCTTCTGAGATTTATATGCCAGGCCAGCTTAGCCGCAAGAGATAGACAACGACAAGCACCAACAAAACTAAATGCTGCCTATTCAACATGTTATCGCCGCGCGATCTTGACCTGACTTTCAGTCGGCCCACTTTCTATCACGTACTGGAAAACTTCGTTCGAAAGGCGCGTCATGTTCAAAGTGTTTTATGAAGATCTGGAAATTGGCAAAGAAGAAACCTTTGGTGCCTATGAAGTCACCAAAGAAGAGGTGATTGAATTTGCATCCAAATATGACCCGCAACCGTTCCATATGGATGAAGAAATGGCAAAGCACTCGGTGTTCGGCGGCCTATGTGCAAGCGGTTGGCACACTTGCGCCATGACCATGCGTATATTGGTGGACTATATGGCCGCGCAGGGTTTTGCGGGCATGGGCTCACCCGGAGTGGACGGCATTAAATGGAAACAGCCGGTTTTCCCCGGCGACACGCTGTCGGTACGCGGTGAACTTATAGAGAAACGTGAAAGCCAGTCCCGGTCAAACTTGGGCCTAGTGAAATCCAAATACAGTGTTTTCAACCAGAAAAAAGAATTGGTCATGCAGCTTGTGACGAACGTGATGGTGCTAAAGCGCGACGACGGCGTGTAAGCAAGGCCTAGCTTGTCGCCCTCTTGGTTTTTTGCCAATATTTTTGCGCGCGAAAGGCTAACAAGGCGGCAAGGATGCCAGCGTAAATCAAGGGTTCAATTTGGAACCCTTTTCTCATCATGATAAAATGAACAACCGCGAGCAGACCAATCAGGTAAACTAACTTGTGCAGTTTCTGCCAACGTTTAGCGCCCAGGCGTTTAATCCAGCCGTTCGTGCTGGTTAGCGCTAACGGGATCAGCAGTAGAAAAGCCGAAAAGCCTACAGTGATATAGATGCGTTTCAGCACATCAGCCCAAAGCTCTACCCAATCAAACAACATGTCCAGCCACACATAGCTGGTGATATGCAAGGCAACATAAAAGAAGGCGAAAAGACCAAACATACGCCGAAACAAGATAGGTTTTGGCGATCCAATTATTTTTGAAAAAGGCGTGACTGCGAGTGACAGAAGTAAAAAACGCAGTGCCCAGTCGCCCGTGAAACGGTTAGACGCCTCCTGCGGATTAAATCCAAGACCGTTGGGCTGATAGCCAAAAGCCAACCACCAGTTCCACGCCAGCCAAATCGCAGGGGTCAGCATCAAGGCAAATACCGCCGGTTTCCCGAAACGACGCAGGTTTTTGCTGCTGATGGACGGCAAAATTGCGGTCAATGGCTGAAGCTCCAAATCAAATTACTTAGTAGTTCTTACTTAAATCCATGCCCGTATACATGTCCGCGACCATATCGCCGTAGCCATTAAACATTGCAGTTTCCCGACGGCCAAATTCGCCGATGCGGCGCTCACGGCGCTGGCTCCAGCGCGGATGATCAACTTCGGGGTTTACGTTGGAGTAAAAACCATATTCGCGCGGCGCTGAAAGATTCCAGCTTGTGTCAGGTTGGGTATCGGTAAGTGAGATACGCACAATTGACTTGATGGATTTAAAACCATATTTCCAAGGCACGACAAGGCGAAGCGGCGCGCCGTTCTGGTTGGGCAGCTCTTTGCCGTATAGGCCAACTGCGAGGAACGCCAGCTCGTTCATCGCTTCGTCCATGCGCAGGCCTTCAGTATAAGGCCAATCAAGCACAGGCCAACGCAGGCCCGGCATTTGCGCGCGGTCCGCTAGCGTTTCAAACCGTACATATTTGGCACCGCTTTGTGGCACAACCTTCTTAAGAACGGAGGCAAGCGGAATGCCGACCCACGGTACGATCATCGACCATGCCTCAACGCAGCGCAGCCGGTAAATTCGGTCTTCAAGCGCGTTAAAGTCTACCAGGTCTTCCAATGCATAGGTGGCGGGCTTGTCAACCAAGCCATCTACCTTCACTGACCAGGGAGTAGGCTTCAAACGCCATGCGTTTTCAGCAGGGTCACCCTTGCCGGTTCCAAACTCGTAATAGTTATTATATTGGGTGATCGCATCTTCCGGTGTAGGTGATTCGCCCGGATTAAATGCAGTTGGCGTACTGGCCAGTGACTTTAAAGTGCGCTCGCGTTGAGCAAATACTGACGGGGCTAGCGCAGCTGCACCGGCAACAGCGGCACCTGCGAGCAAGCGGCGGCGGTTCAGATAAACAGTTTCACTGGTTACAGAATTTTCACTCTCTTCCCAGTTCTCAGGTCGTTTTATCAGCATGGTTTTGCCCCTTTCAGTCTCTAAGTAGTAACCCAAGCCGGTCACGTCCAATCACGAAGCTGTTGTATTTCGTGAAATTTATGGTTAACAACCCGTTTCTGGTGATCGGGGTGCTGTTTTTACGGCAGGAGGAATGGAACAGATGTCTTGTTCTGTTTGTGCCAGTGTTTTGAGTTAAGTGTTTTGAGTTAAGGCCTCGATAGAATGAATAATAAATACGACGAACTGCGCTTCAATGCTAGCGCAGGGGCCCTACTGGATCAATGGGCGATCCTGCGGGCTCCTGGTTCCCTGTGCCCTGCCAAACAGGACTTCAACCCGATGACAATGGGTAAATATTTACCCGATGTATTTATGGCGGAATTCGTCGACGAAGATCATGTCATAATCAGAGTTGCAGGCTCACGCACAACGGATGTCACCCTCCATGACACAACCGGCAACAATATCATGGATAACAAAGCGCCCGGCAACCGTGAAACACTGAAGCATTTTTACGAAAAAATGCGAAGCGGAAGATATGCTGGCATATCCGAAAATCGCCTTACCAACGCCACCCGCCCTTCAAATGCAGTTGCATTGCAGTTGCCTCTGCTAGATCCTGAAGGACGGGCAAACTTTTTTGTCGGCGTCATTAAAGCAGTTCCAATAGAAGTGAACACACAAAATATTGTGCCTAGAATGAAAAAAACGGCAACGATTATCCGTACGTCTTTCACCAACCTTAGCGTCTGTCAGGCACCAATAGAATTGAAAATAGGCTGAAAAATCAAACCCTTCTAAAGCTTTCCTTTATTTACAATTCGCGCTATCGTTGCAATTGGAACAAATAGGTAAAACCAACAAATGCCTACATACAACTGGTCAGAAGCCTTTTTTCAAGCGTTAAGCTATAGCGATGCCACTTTGGCGTTGGCGCGCTACTGGCATGACCTGCCACGCGAAAAAGGCAGTGTCTGTCCAACGCGCGGCAAATTTCAACTAACCGATATTGCCCCGCATCTGGACGAAGTTTTTCTGAGCAAGTGGCAGGAGCCCGGCCAACTTATTGTTATGGCATGCGGCAGCAAACTTGTTGAAACATTGGGCGAAGACATCACAGGCAAAGACATATTTACCCTGACGCACTTACAAAGCAGGCCTGAACAAATCGAATATTATCAGCATTTGCGTTCAACGCCTTGTGCCGGTGTTTTGAATCGTTGGGGCGCTAATATGAGTGAACGACCCTTTGTTTACCGCACCAGCCAATTGCCGATTTTAGGCAATCATGGCGGTGTGAACTACTTTATTGGCACTGGTGTTATTCGGTCCGCCAAAAAGGTTAGTGACAGGCTCAGCGAGGACACGAAAGTCTCGGTAGAGCACCATGAACAAGTGTTTCTTGATATTGGTGCAGGTGTACCTGAAGTTAGTTAGCCGATAATGTGGTTGATACTTTCGGAGTTAGGAAACACCGGCCCTGATAAGCGGTGTTTCCCGTAATTTGGGTGTTCAATTCCCAGCCTGATCAGCGCTGAAAATCGTAAACACTGCCTAACTTCAATATTTGCGACAATTCATCGAGAGCCGCAAAACATTCTTCCATCAACTGTGGGTCGCCCAAATCTTCACCGCTGACTCTGTCCCGGTAATGGCGGCCAGCCCAGCCTTGCAATGTGGTAATCAATGCATCATCGAGCACAGAATTTGAACCCATTGCTGCCAACTGATCATCAGACACTGCAACCCGCAAACGCAAACAGGCGGGGCCACCGCCATTACGCATGCTCTGGCGAACATCAAGAAAATCTGCTGCGCCCACCGGCCCGTTTGAGGCCAACAGCTCTTCGATATAAGCCTTGGTGCTGGCCGTTTCACTAACTTCAACCGGCAGGATCAAGCGCATTTTATCAGAACCTGGTGGCGAGATAAGCTGACTGTTGAACAGGTAAGATTTGACCGCGTCTGCCAAAGGCACCTTTGCGCTTGGCACCTCAACAAATTCAAAGTCAATCTCAGGTGCTGCTGCCCGCATTTGTTTTTGCATGTCTGCAGGGTCCTCAAATGCTTCTTCGTGGTAGAAGAAAACATTCTTGTTCGATACAGCCACAACATCATTGTGAAATGCACCAGCATTGATAGCCGCAGGGTTTTGCCGGACAAACACAGCCCTGCCCTCGCGCAAACCATGTTGGCGCGCGATCGCTTCGCTGGCCTCCAGAGTTTGCCTGCCCGGAAAAGTCAGGTCCTTCGCTCCGTCAAACGCGCTGCGTCCGTATACATACAGCGCCGCGCCCTCTTCGCCGTAGTCGCGGCAAAACCGGTTATGGTTGGCCGCACCTTCATCGCCCATATGCGTGCCGCCGGGTAGCGCCGGATGGTGCTGAAAATGATCGCCTTCGGGGAACATAACCTGCAAAACCCTGCCAGTTGTCTCATGCTCGATAGACCGGTGATACATGGCCGCCAAGTTGGCTGGTGTGAAATGTGTTTTGCCGTTTTTCGTGTCCGGTGAAGGCGATATTGTTCCCGCATTGGCAGTCCACATGGTGGCAGACGACATCAGGTTTCGCACCAAAGCCGGGCTGGACGTCCAAGCATCTGTCAGCATTTTACTGTCGCTACCGGTAAAACCAAGGCTGCGCAAAGTTGCAAGATGCGGGCGATCATGGGGCGGTAGAACACCCTGAGTCATACCAAGGCTGCGTAAATGCTGTGCTTTTTGCAAACCCTGCAACACGCCTTCCCGCGGGTTGGCAACCAGTCCCTCGTTTTTTGCCGATGCGACATTTCCGAAGGATAGCCCGGCATAATTATGGGTTGGCCCAACGATACCGTCGAAGTTTACTTCGCGCCAATTCATTGCTCTTCTCCCGCATTCTTAAGCCCCTTGGGTAGGGCTGCGACCGTTACAACACCGTCTGCCTGTTCCATCGTTGCTACGGCATAGGCGCAGTAATCGGCGGCATAATAAGCACTGGGCCGATGGTTGCCCGACCAGCCAATGCCACCAAACGGTGCTGTAGACGCCGCCCCGGTAAGCTGCTGGTTCCAGTTAACAATGCCTGCTCGGGAGCGCGGGAAGAAATAGTCAAAAAGCTCACGGCTGTCGGAAATCAAACCTGAAGCCAAACCATATTTGGTGTTATTAGCTTCCGCGATCGCACCGTCAAAATCATCAACACGAATAAGCTGCAGCATTGGCCCGAACACTTCTTCATCAGGACGGTTCGCGACCGCAGTGACATCAATCAATCCCGGTGACAGGAAGGCTTTCCCGTCAGGCAGCCGCTCAATGCGTCTAATGACAGTCGCACCGCCTGCCTCAAGGTCCGCTTGCGCCTTGAGAACCGTGTCCGCCGCTGCGGCACTGATAACGGGGCCCATGAAGGGCTCAGGTTCGGTCGCCCCAGCACCAACAATGATTTTGTCGATCATCGCGGCCAACTCCGCCACAAAGGTATCACCTTTTTCACCCGTTGGGACAATCAACCGACGCGCACAAGTACAACGCTGACCTGAGCTTACAAATGCAGAAAGAATAGTCAGAATAGCCGCCGCATTCACGTCACCAACTTCGTGGACGATTAGCGGGTTGTTACCGCCCATCTCCAGCGCCTGGATAACCTGTGGTCGTCCGAGAAGCTGTTTGGATATGGCAAGGCCCGTATTGGCGCTGCCCGTAAACAGCAAACCGTCAATACCTTCACAGGCAACAAGTGCCGCGCCTGTATCGCGCCCGCCTTGCACCAGGTTCAGCACACCCTTGGGCAAGCCTGCCTCGTCCCAAATGCGCACCATCATCTCCGCCACCGCAGGCGTTAGCTCGCTCGGTTTAAAGACAATTGTGTTGCCCGCAATAAGCGCCGGCACAATATGACCGTTAGGTAAGTGCCCCGGAAAGTTATACGGGCCAAACACCGCCATAACACCGTGCGGGCGATGCGACAATTTCGAGCGAATGACGCCGTTAACCGCCTCGCGCGAACCGGTGCGTTCTGCATGGGCCTTGAGCGAAATCTCAATTTTATTGGCCATCGCTGTGGCTTCACCCAGCGCATCCCACAACACTTTGCCAGCTTCGTCAGAAATCAGTTTGGCTAGCTCCGCCTTCTTTTCTCCGACCAATTCAGCATAGCGCCTGATAATTGCTGTGCGGTCGTCCTGCGTCATCATAGACCACGCCGGGAATGCGCCCCGCGCGGCAGCAACGGCAGCTTCAACTTGTTCTGCATTTGCTGCGCCACCTTCCCAAACAACACTGTCGTTTGCCGGATTGGTGGAGCGGAACGGCTCACCACCGCCCTCATGCCAGCTGCCTGCGATAAAGTGCGTCATGATGCTTTCCTTTCGTCAGCCGCGTTGTTGCCGCCTTCAAGGGCGATATAGCGAATGGTAGACCCCTCGGCCACGCCCAAGGCAGTTGCTGCACCTTCAGGCAGCCACAGGCCGCTGGTGCCCTCAACAACACTGGTTGCAGCCACTCTGAAGTTGTTAATATCCACATTTGCCGCTAAGTGCGTGTGACCAGTTTCTCCACCTTCAACGCTGCCTGCCAATTCGCCTTCAACGCTGTTTCTAACCGTGGTGATCATATTGGTATGGGCCTCAAAAAGCGGCCCCGCATCAAAAATATCAACTGCACCAGAGAAATGGAAACCTTCGCGCTCCAACAGTTTCACTGCAGGCACTGCCCCGTCATGCGGCCGTCCGATTACCGCCTGGGCCGCCTCTGGCAAAATAGCGGAATATATGGGGAACTTAGGCATTAGGTCTGAAATAAACTGGCTATTACCCTGCCCGTTAATGTCGTCTGCCTCGTAAAAATCCAGATCGAAGAAGTGGCTGCCAATCGCATCCCAAAAGGGTGATTTGCTGTTTTCGTCAACCCAGCCTCTGATCTCTGCCACAACCTTCTCGGGGAAGCGGTCCATGTGCGACGCCATCAACAGATAACGGGCCTGCGAAACCAATTTACCAAGTTTTTGTGGTCGATATTTTTCCTGACGATATTCCGGATCAAGGAAAAGCGTTGCAACCTCGGTTGCGCCGACAAAGTCATTGGAGAGCTGCAGCAATTCCGTATCAATTCTGACCGGCGGTTCTTGGCTGGTTTGCGTGTGGTGCAATATACGGTAGCTGTAGAACGGCTTATCGAGGCCAATGCCAACCAATAAGGCACTGGTGCCCGCAATATTACCGGTTTCCAAATCTTCCAGCAGCAGCAAATAATTGCTCTTTTTGCCTAAGTCGACCGGGTCTGAAAAGGCCGAAACCGATTCCTCTAGCCGCTCTAGAATTTTTTCTTCCGTACTGGGGAATGTGGTCATGCCGGGCGCTTTATCGCGCGCAAGCTTCATCAGTCCATCAAGATCATCCAATCGTGCTGGTCGCACTACAAACATGGGATTTTCCTTCTTTTGTCTTCCGGGCAACTGAAGGGCCCCGGTCGCCTTCGGCTTATGTTAAAGCCTGAGGTCTGGCGTGATCAGCTAGGTGGTCACGCCTTAGCATTCGCCTTGGCTGCAAGAACTTCGTCTAGAGCACCGGCAGCAAATGCCATCAGAATCAAGGCAGACAGTTTGGCGCGTTCTGCGAAACTGTCAACCAGAACAAATTCGTCAGCGGAATGAATTAAGCCACCCCGCACACCGAGCGTGTCTACATTAGGCAGACCCGCCGCTGCAAGGTTATTTCCTTCACAGCAACCGCCGGTCGCAACATAGTTGATAGTAAGGCCAAGCTGGGCACCGCAGTCAGCGATCGCGTCCATCAACAACTGGTTGGCGTCAGAGATGGCTTTGGGCGGCCTGTTGATACCGCCGTGCAGCGAAACCGCATAGCCTTCGCGCGCAGAAAAGCGCTCAACAATATCGTCAAGCTGGCCAAGAAACCATCCACTGTCGTCCGGCTCTTCCAACCGAACATTGAACCGGCACACCGCCACATCTGGCACAACGTTGGGGGCAACGCCGCCGCTGATCACTGCGGGGTTTACCGTCAGTCCCGGTCGGCCACCCGTTAACGCAGACAGCTCACCGATAATTTCAGCCAACATAACCACAGCGTTGCGGCCATTAAAAAACTCCCGCCCCGCATGGGCTGCTTTGCCGTTCACCACAATTGAAAAGTTACCGCTGCCCTTGCGTGCACCAGCCAGTGTGCCGTCTGCCAGCGCTGGCTCATACGTCATGCCAATGTCTGCCGACACAGCGCGGTCCGCCAAAACGGCGGCGGACGCCAGCGAGCCGGTTTCTTCATCTGGTGACAACAGAATTTCCCAGCCGGTTGACGTGGCATAAGGCGATGTTTCAAAAGCGCGCAGTGCCTCAAGCATGACGATGATACCGCCTTTCATATCGGCAACGCCGGGGCCATTCAGCGTATTGTCATCAAGCCAGACAGGTTCCTGAAACGGGCTGTCCACTGCGAAAACGGTGTCGGTATGCCCGGTCATCAACACGCGGCGGTTGGCGTCTGGTCGTTTAAAAATACGGATGCAGCGACCATTGGGGGCAACCACAACATCACCCGCTGGGGTCACGCTTTCACCGTCAGGCAAATCCACAAACTCGATCTCGGGGTCTAGCGCTTCAAATGAAGCAATAATCAACGCCTCCATCCTGGACAAGCCCTCCAGATTGCGGCTGCCGCTATTTATCTTCGACCATGCAATAACGGTCTCGACCATATCACCTTGGCGAGCATCAATTTCAGCAAGCGCTGCTTGCACAGCGGTATCCACGGCGACATCAGAAGGCTTTAGCGTCATTATTCTCTCGTTTTTCGTCTAGTCTTTTACATAGTCAATTTAGACCATGCTTGGACTGTGTGTTGGTGAGAGTCAAACCCTATTCTGGAGCTCTTGCTTTCTATCCCAATTATACTCTGCATCCGGTATGTCTGGGGAATACTCGATTCGAGTACACGCGTATCAAAACGCTCGTTCAGCGAGCCTGTAACCCAATAAACGGCAACTTAAACGCCTAAACGAACTATATAGCCCTCCTTTCATCGCAACAGATAAACACCCCGTCTCAAGCAAGGCAGACAACCTGATATCCAGCGTTAGGGTTAGCCTACGACACACAAACAAGGTGAGCGATTACCACCCGGAAAGAGCCAAACAGCCATTCGATTACCGACCGGGGCATCTATATAGCGAGGGATAAAATGAAAGCACTAATAGTAGACGGCGAGGAAATGCTTCGCCTTTCAATGAGAGAGGTTGTCTCGGTAGCGGCCACATTTGATGAGATTATCGAAGCCGGCAGCGAAGCCGATTTTGTAACCAAAACGGCCAGCCATAACAAACTGGATCTGGTGATCATCCATCCGTCTTCTCTTGGCCGCCAAGGTTCATCGAGTGGGCTTGAAGATGGCAGAAACTGCCTGAATTTGGTCAAAAGACTATACCCAGCCGCACCGATTTTGATTGTTTCGGACACAAGCAGCAGCAATGACATATGGCCTGAAGCAAACATTGTTAGCCGTAGCAGCAGCGTGACCACAATGATCACAAAAATACGGGCGTCCCTTAGCCTGCCCGCTGAAAGCCCAGTTCGGTCGTTCTCGGCTCCGGCCACACCTAATGTGCGCGCTTTCATGAAGAATAACCTGCGGCCAACTGCAGAAAATGACGCGTCCTATGTGGACCTTAGTCGACTATCGTTCCGGCAGAAGCAAATTCTGGCGATGGCAGCGGACGGCCTACCTAATAAAGAGATCGCAGCCCGTCTTGGCATCGCAGAAGGCACTGTGAAGGCGCATATGCATGCCATATTCAAGGTGCTGGATGTGTCCAACCGAACGCAGGCGGTGATCAAGTACGGCGCGATCAACCGGGTTAGCCCTGCACCAACGCGGCCCATGCACCAACAGGCGATCTAGCGCCCCTTGTTGCCTAAACATAAACGAGACACAACCAATATAATACAACCGGCCCGGAATGATATCTTTCATCCCGGGCTTTACTTATGTTGTTTGAAGAACCTCAGGCATAAAACTGTATGTAGTACGCTTTTGCTTTATCCTATCCAAAGAAGATAACCATTTATTTTTTCTAGATAAAAATTACTGCTCAATCGTTAATCCATTTTTTACCAATCCCTACTAAATTCATCCTGATTTGGACGCAATGGGGTCGTCTTCGCACATAAACTCAAATCGTCAGCCGTCGGGCAGACCTTGATTTATGCAATTTAGGGTTGGGTCGTGTTAATCAAGTATAAAATACCTTTATTTACTGTCGGATTGCTTGTTCTATTAAACGTGACTATCGTGGCTATTGCCGCCTACCAAATGCAAGATGCGCTACATGAAGAAGCAAAAAACAAGCTGAATCTCAGTCGTGTCGCCAAGGCAATCGAGGTTCGCGATTATTTTGCTGCCACAGATGAAAACCTTCTGCTAATTGCTTCAAACCCGAACACTATTGGTGCATTAACTGACTTGAAGGATGCTTGGCTCGACATTGGAGAAAATCAGACCCAGGCTCTGCAGCAGTCCTATATCGACAACAACCCTTTCCCTGCAGGTGAAAAGCAGAAGCTGAACGCCGCTGAGGACGAAAGCTATTACAGTTCTGTGCATGCTGTGTTCCACCCCTGGTTCCGCTCATTGCTCGAAACACGTGGTTTATCTGATGTTTTTCTGTTCGATCTGGAAGGCAATCTTATTTACAGCGTTTTTAAAGAGCCCGATTTTGCCACCAATTTTGAAACCGGCCAATGGAAAAATAGTGGGCTTGGCAATACATACCGTGCGGCGGCCAACGCTCGGAGAAACAACTCAGTTTTTTTTGAAGACTTTGCGCCCTACGGCCCCAGCAACGATGCACCAGCCAGCTTCCTTGCCCGCGCGGTTTATGATGCCGACGGTGAGAAAATTGGTGTCCTAGCATACCAAATGCCAATCGAAAGCTTGATTAACACCATGGCAGAGAGAACTGGCCTCGGTGAAACGGGCGAGTCTTATCTTGTCGGTCCAGACAAGTTAATGCGCTCTGACAGTCGTTTCAGCACAACATCTGCTGTGCTAAAAATCAGTGTCGACACCTTCGCTGCTAATGGCGCAATTGCTGGCCAAACCAGCACCGAAACGATCCAGAATTACAGAGGTGCCGAAGTACTCTCTTCTTTCCAACCTATAGAATTTCGCGGCACCCGCTGGGCGTTGATTACCGAAATGAGCGAAGATGAAATATACGCCCCAATCAAAAGTCAGATATGGACGCTGCTTTGGTCATCATTGGCGGTCATAACTATGTTGGGCGGTATCGGCTATGCAATTGGCGGACGCCTCGTCGCACCAATTTCTACCATATCGAAAGTTGCCGGTGCTCTGGCTAACGGCGAATTGGACACAGAAATACCTTTTGGCGAAAAACGAGATGAAGTTGGTAGACTGGCCGTGGCAATCACCAAATTCCGAAACAACGTCATTGAAACAGCTCGCCTGAAAGAAGCAGCAGAAATATCCGAACGTAAAAGGTTAGAAGCCGAAGAAGCAGCCAAAGAAGAAGCTCGGAAAAAACAAACCGAACAAGAAAAACAACAGTTGGAACATGATCAGCAAGCGATACAAGCGCAAAAATTGCAGCGCCATCAGATGGCCGACCAATTTGAGGCCCAGGTTGCAACTATCGTACAGGACGTCATGTCCAAAGCTGAATTACTGAAACAGTCAGCCGACAAGGTGGATCAGTCAGCGCGCGATACAGCCAAGCAATCAGAGACCAGTTACAATGACTCACAAGAAGCGGGGTCTAGCGTTAACTCTGTAGCTGCTAGCGCCTCTGAGATGCGTGGGTCGATTGACGCAATCAATAGCCGGGTTCAAGAGGCATCGCAAAACACTCAGTCCGCCAATGCCGCAGCATCCGATGCTGCAGAGCAAGTTGATTTGCTTGACGGAGTCGCCCAAAATGTCGGTGAAGTCATCCAGCTTATCAACGATATCGCGGAGCAAACCAATCTATTAGCGCTCAATGCAACCATTGAAGCTGCGCGAGCTGGCGACGCTGGTAAGGGTTTTGCAGTAGTGGCATCAGAGGTAAAGAGCCTGGCCAACCAAACCGCAGCGGCTACACATAAAATTGAAAAGCAAATCGATGAAATGCAATCTGCAACACGGACAGCAATTGAAGCGGTTCGGGGTGTTACCGATAAAATTTCTTTCATCGACGAAATTGCCATCGACATTTCAAATGCTGTTGAAAAACAAGCATCTGAAACCACGGAAATTGGTCGTGCAGCCTCGGTCGCCGCAGACATGACGAACAGAGTTGCGAGTAGCATCGATTCTGTCGGCAAAGTGGCACGTGCCAACGCAAGTACCATGTCATCGGTAGACGAAGCTGCATCTGAACTGTTGCAGTTGGCGGTTGGCCTTGACGGCCAGGTAAAAAGTTTTGTTACGGAAATGAGAAGTTAGTTTTCGGCACTAGGGGGTCGTTGAAAAGGGTAAGTTATGAATATAGTCAAATCAGTTAGCGCAGTAACCATATTAGGTATAACGCTCACCGGGATCTCGACATTGATCACCGCAGACGTGCACGACATGCGTGATGCATACAAACGGCCCAGCAGCATACCATTTCCGGAAGAAAACCCTTATGGGGCAGAGAAAGCGGAACTGGGAAAACAATTGTTCTTTGACCCGCGCTTGTCTCGGGAGAACAACCTGACTTGTGGGTCTTGCCATAATCCAAGCTTTGCTTGGGAAGACGCGCAAGCAACCAGCGTTGGCACACCTATGTCTCGGTTAGGACGCCATACTCCTACGGTACTAAATCTGGCGTGGGGTGAAATATTCTTCTGGGACGGCCGCGCCGAAACCCTTGAAGAACAGGCCTTGGGGCCAATCCAAGCTGGCGGTGAAATGGCGCAGGACATGGACCTTTTAATCCATGAGCTAAAAGCAGTGCCTGGTTATGTGGAAAGTTTCGAAGATGTATTCCCCGGTGAAGGTGTGACCCCGGAAAACATTGGCAAAGCAATCGCAACCTACGAGCGCACCATTGTCTCTGCCCAAGCGCCATTTGATGCCTGGGTTGAAGGTGATGAAGACGCGATTACCGACGCCGCCAAACGAGGCTTCGAGTTGTTTAACACCAAGGCAAAATGTGTTGCCTGTCATGATGGCTGGAATTTCACTGACTGGGGATTCCATGACATTGGGCTTGATGACCGCGATGAAGGACGGTTTGAAGTTCTGGAGATAGATGCTCTGAAACATTCATTCAAAACACCCGGCTTGCGGAACATTGTTGAACGTGCCCCCTATATGCATGACGGAAGCCTTAAAACACTGGAGGAAGTTGTTGATCACTATAACGATGGCTTCAATGCACGACCTTCCTTATCTCCGGAAATGGTCCAACTCAACCTTACAGAAGATGAAAAGTCTGATCTGGTTGCCTTCCTTAGAACCCTGAGCAGCGATGACCCTGAGGTTTCGTTGCCTAAACTCCCGAACTGATAGAGAGAAAACCTCATGAAAACCAAATATACAATCTGTGCAGGTATGGTCGCACTTTCGGCTTCCATTGTTACTTCTGGCGTTGCGCTTGCCGCCGACCCGGTGCGGGTAACACAGCAGGGCAAACAGTTTTCTGAAAAGAACGTTAACCTTAGCGCAGGGCAAGAAATTATTTTTGTCAATAATGATACGGTGGCTCACAATGTCTACACCATCGTCCAAGGCAAAAAGCGTGACTTGGGCCTGCAGAAATCCGGCGAAGAAGATTCCATCACCTTTGACGCTGCGGGCACTTACCGAGTGCGCTGCGCCATCCATCCTAAAATGAAAATGGTTGTGAAGGTCGATTAAAGCCGAAAGCCGGCTTAGCCGAGACAGAAGAAAAAAGCCGTCAATCACTGGACTGGCGGCTTTTCCTTTAAAAATAATCTACACACCTATTTTTTGATCTAATGCCGGCCAACATTCCGCTTTACGGCATCGGGCATGATACCAAATTCTTCTGAATCGAAAAACTCCAACAACTTGTCTCGGTAGGCAACAATCTCATCTTTGCTAGGCTTATGAAACTTGTTTTGGCGTGTAGGAGAGGACACAACCACAGTGGCACGCATACCCATCAAGACATGGGGAATACAATGATACTGATAGGTTCCCGCATTTTCAAAGGTGTAAGACCAGCGCTCACCTTTGTTCTCCAGATAGGGGCTTTCAAACCCTATGCTGCCTGCAGGAAAACCATCCGGGTAAGTGATTACATTATGAAGGTCATCCATATTATTAACCCAAGTGACCGTATCGCCCTTTTTTATTTGGATAAATTTGGGGCGAAATGATGTAATACCATTTTCACTGTCGGTAATTACCTCAACAATATGATCTTCGGCCTGCACCGAATGAACAAAAAAGCCAGCCGTCAGAGCGAAGCATGCAATTCCAGCTTTTTTCAACATCAGTCCTCCTAGACTTAAATAATATAAGTGCAAAAACCACGCAATCTCATTCAATTAGAATTTACTCTGAAACACTTACTGCTTTGTTAACAAACAAAAAGTAAGACTAATGCTTTGGCGGTAAGCACCATAATATATGGCTTGACGATCTGGTTAAAAAATATAACCTTTTGGTTATGCGTTTTGACAATAACGAAAACCTGGATCTGATTTTTGGTGCGCTCGCTGATGCAACCCGCAGGGGAATGTTGGCACAACTTTCTGAGGGCGAAGTCAATATCACTGCACTTGCTGAACCATACGATATGTCGCAGCCTGCCATTTCTAAACACTTGCGCGTGCTGGAACGTGCTGGGCTTATCTCCCGGTCCCGGCGAGGGCGTGACCATTATATCAAAGCGGTTGCGGGCACGGCGGAACAAGCCGGTGGCTGGATCGCCTATTACGCCAAATTCTGGAAACAGCAATTTGACGATGTGGAAAGCTATTTGCAGGTAAATAACCAAAGTAAAGGGGAGAGCATAAATGACGACTGAAACGGATTATAATGAACACGGCACTTTGGTTGTTTCCCGCACGTATGATGCTCCGATAGAAGCTGTATTTGATGCCTGGACACAAACCAGCAAAGTGCAGCAGTGGTTTGGCTGCGCAGATACGGTGAATGTGAATTCGACCATTGAGCCTAAAGTTGGCGGACAATACACCCATGAAATGACACTGAAAACCGCCCACGGCGACCATATAGTGCCCGGTGTTTCTGTGTTCACAGAATATGACCCACCCAACGTGCTGGCTTACGCCCCGCCGCGCTCCCCCAACATGCCAAATGACACACCAGGAGGCGAAGGTGCGGAAATGAGTGTGCGCGTTGAGTTTACTGCGCTCAGCAAAAACCAGACCCAGGTGCGGCTTACGCATACAGGCATTCCGCACGAGTTCAGCCCGTTCATCATCGATGGTTGGGGCGCGGCCTTCGGCAAGCTCTTTCGTTTTCTGGTCACCGAGGCCCACGCTGCCTGACAAAGACAGAAAAGTGAGAAGGATAGCCACGGCGAAGAAATGAGAGAGTTATTTTCGAATGAGTCGCGCAATGCGCTGATCGTGCCGCTGTTCATACAGTTTTTTGAATGTTGGAAGAACCAGCGGCGTGAGCCATCCAGCATCCAGATCAAGGGTGTCAGTGTATCGACAGGAGTCTGGCCCTGTAGGAACAACCTCTAATCGGTGGCGATAACATTTCACGATTCCACCATGTTCTCTGCTTTCCAAAATGTATTCTGCATCATCTCGACGAACGACTTCCATTGTCCACTTTCCAAGGGGAAACCAACCCCATCTTTTTAGCTTAACAACAATCACCTGACCTTCATAAACAGGCTCCACTGGTAAACCTTCATAAGATACCGCGCCTTTCATGGAGTCAGCGAGTGAACTTGCGTCTAAAATATCAGCCCACAAGGTTTCAATACCAACAGGGTATTCCCGGCTTATTTTATGCTTACGTCCCACAAAATATCCCATGAATCACTTGTAGTGATGATACGGAAAAACAAGCCACTTTGCAGCAACTGACCTATAGCTCACCTGCTAAGCGCTTGATCACACCGGAGAAATCAACCCCGCCGTGCCCGGCATCATTCATTTCAGCATAAATATCAGCCGCATGTTTGCCCAGCGGAGTGTTGGCACCCGAACTGGTCACTGCTTCCATGGCCAGGCCCAAATCCTTATGCATCAGCGCAGTTGCAAAGCCGGGCGCATAGCCATTGTTTGCCGGTGATGTCGGCACCGGCCCCGGCACCGGGCAATAGCTGGTCAGGGACCAACACTGGCCAGACGCATTGGCCGCCACATCATAAAATGTCTGATCATCCAGCCCCAGCGCTCGGCCAAGGTTGAAAGCCTCGGAAACCCCGATCATCGAGATGGCCAGCAGCATATTATTGCAAATTTTTGCTGCCTGCCCGTTGCCGCTGTCGCCGCAGTGGACGATTTTAGCACCCATGGGGTCCAGAACGCCTTCTGCGCGGCCAAAGGCTTCCGCCGTGCCGCCTACCATGAAGGCCAGCGTGCCAGCCGCCGCGCCGCCAACACCGCCGGAAACCGGTGCATCAACCATATCAAAGCCCTTCTCAGCCGCCGCCGCGCATACGCTGCGCGCTGTTGCGACATCAATGGTTGAACTGTCAATCATCAGCGCACCTATTTTCGCATTTGCAAAAATTCCGTCATCACCCTCGTAGACCGCCTTTACGATTGCACCGGACGGCAACATGGTCACCACAACATCGGCGCCTGCCACTGCCTCTGCGACAGTAGAAAATGCTTGCCCGCCCGCTTCCGCAACAGCCGACCGGGCGTCTTCAGAAAGGTCAAAACCAAAAACGCCATAATCAGCGCCAAGCAAATTTTTGGCCATTGGCAAACCCATATTGCCCAGCCCGATAAATGCGATATTTGTCATGATTATTCCCCGATTAATTCTGAATTCTGATGTTTAGTCTTCAATACTCAGCTCAAATTCGCCCAAATTTTCGAAATAATGCGCGATATCATCCTCGGAAACCCGGTCCAATGAATTCGGGTTCCACACCGGCGCATTGTCGCGGTCAATGAGTATTGCCCGAACGCCCTCGTAAAAATCATTGGCCTCCATCACGCGGTTTACCATGCGGTATTCCATGCGCATGTTATCGCGGAAATTGTCTAATATTTCCCCGCGCCTAAGTTGGTTGAAAGTCAGCTTCAAACTGGTGGGTGATTTGGTGACCAGAATCTTGAATTGCTTCTGCGCCCATTCGCTTTCGTCCAACTCCAGCGCATGCAAAATTTCGTCTACCCGAACGCCGGCAAAAGCACCGTCAATATCATCAAAGTAAAGCGCCATCGGTGCGGGTTCCGGGTCCGCATGAAAACGGTCCAGAACGTCCCGCACATCGCGGTTTTCCTTGATCGTCGCCGCAGCTAGCGCCGCAATCACTTCGGCGATCTGGTCCGAGCGCACATGGTGGCTGGCAATACCCAGCGCATAAAGGTCTGACGCTTTAATCCGCGCACCCGTCAGGGCCAGATACATGCCGGTTTCGCCTGGAAGGCGCGGCAAAAACCAGCCGCCGCCTACGTCGGGGAACAGGCCAAGCCCGGTTTCCGGCATGGCGAACAGGGTTTTCTCGGTCGCTACCCAAAAATCGCCGGGAATGGAGACACCCACACCGCCGCCCATGGTAATGCCGTCAGCCAAGCTGATATAGGGCTTGGGGAATTCTGCGATGGCGATATTCATCAGATATTCGTCGTGGAAAAAGTCGCGCCACTCAGTGGTGCCCGCCTTGTAAGACTGAGTTACCTTTACAACGTCACCGCCCGCGCAGAAAGCCTTCTCGCCCGCGCCGATCACCACAACCGCCTGCACAGACGGCGAAATTTTCCATTCGTCCAACTGGGCTTTTATCGCCACGCACATGCCGTGGGTCAGGCTATTCAGCGCCTTGGGCCGGTTAAGCGTAATCAGCCCAATATTGCCGCGTTTTTCGAATAATACTTCCGCGTCACTCATAATCAGTCCTTCAACAGGTCGCGGGCGATGACCACGCGCATAATCTCGTTGGTGCCTTCCAGTATCTGGTGCACGCGCAGGTCACGCAAAATGCGCTCAATGGGGTAATCCTGTAGGTAGCCATAGCCACCGTGCAACTGAAGCGCCGCGTTGGTAACATCAAAGCCGGTGTCAGTAGCCAGTCGCTTGGCCATTGCCGCCGCTGCAGCCGCGCCCTGCGCGCCTTTGCTCACTTTGTCCGCCGCCGCATACAACAGCAACCTCGCCGCTTCCAACTCGGTCGCCATGTCTGCCAATTTGAACTGGGTTGCCTGAAAATCAGCAATCGCCTTGCCGAATTGCTTGCGGTCCTTGGTATAGGCAACCGCCTCGTCCAGCGCGCGCTGCGCCCCGCCCATCGAGCATGCGCCGATGTTAAGCCGTCCGCCATCAAGGCCCATCATGGCAATTTTAAAGCCCTGCCCTTCCGCGCCGACCAGATTGGCGGCGGGAATGCGGCAGTCATCAAACATCACCGCACAAGTGGGTTGGCTGTGCCAGCCCAGTTTCTTTTCCTGCGCGCCGAACGACAGGCCGGGCGTGTCTTTCTCCACAACAAAACAACTGATGCCGCGCGCGCCGTCATCGGATGTGCGCGCCATCACAACGTAAACATCGGACGTGCCACCGCCCGAAATAAACGCCTTCGCACCATTCAGCACATATGTGTCGCCGTCCTTCACCGCCTTTGTTTTCAGGCCTGCAGCGTCAGAACCAGCGCCGGGTTCGGTCAGGCAATAACTCGCCATTTTATCGAGTGTAACCAAGTCGCCGACAAGGCGTTCGCGCTGTTCATCGTTACCGAACCGATCAATCATCCATGTGGCCATATTATGGATCGAAATCATCGCCGCGGTAGACGGGCAGCCCTGCGAAAGCTGCTCAAAAATCAGCACACTTTCAACCCGGCTTAGGCCGCAACCACCCGCTTCTTCCGAAACATAAATGCTGCCAAAGCCAAGCTCGCCAGCGGCACGCGCCACATCGGCCGGCCACACTTTGTCTTCATCCCACTGGTGCGCATTCGGGGTTATCCGGTCGGCGGTGAAACCACGAGCCATATCCTGAATGGCGCGCTGATCTTCATTAAGTGCAAAATCCACTGTGAAACTTTCCCAAATTTAAAAACTGCCACTCGGCCACAGCCGGGCGGCATCGTTTTTTTTGTTCGCTATTCGACTTTATTGCCGTCTGCGTCCCAAACCTCAATCGGGCCAAGGTTCAGTTCGCGAAGGCCCGGCTCAATTACTGTGCGGTCGCCAACAATCAACCAAGTTAGCGAGCCGGGGTGAATGATCGCCTGCGCCTGTGCTTTGATCTCTTCAATGTTCAGCGACTGGAACTGACCTTTCAGGCTTGGCACATAGTCATTTGACCGACCGTAGCGATTGTTTGACAGCATGCTGCCGAGCACCGAACCCGCCGTTTCAAACTGACCGGGCAGGCTGTTCACACGCTTGGCAACAAAGATATCCAGCTCTTCCTGCGTTGCCGGGCGGTCTCCCAGATACTCGGAAAACTCTTTCCCAAGCTCGGCAACCGATTCCTTGGTTTTGTCGGTTTGCACCGGCGCATAAACAAGCCACATACGCTGACCGCGTGCGCCTGTCGTGATAGTTTGCGCACCGTAGGCCCAGCCCTTGTCTTCTCGCAGGTTCATATTCACTCGCGCGGTAAACTCACCGCCCAGAATGTCATTAGCCATTTCCTGCGTTTGGAACGCAGGGTCACCGCTGGATGGGAACAAATGCCCCGCCAGAATAAGCGACTGAGGCGAGCCCGGCTTATCAACGATGATGATGCGCGCGCCTTCTGGCAGCGCAGTTTCACCGATGTTTTTAGCGGGTACAGGTGTAGCAGGTGCCTGCCAGTCACCAAAGGTGCCACTAAGGGCCTCAGTTGCTTCTGCCAACGTGATATCACCAACCATGAAAATGGTGGCGTTATCAGGCCGTATCCAATCGGTGTGGAAAGCAACCAGATCATCGCGGGTCATGCCCTCAATGTCCGCTACTGTTCCAGAGCCAGTGTAAGGCACGCTGTAGCTATGACCTTCGCCGTACAATATGGCTGGCAGCGTACGCAGCGCCAACTGTACTGGCTGAGCCTTTTCCTGCGCGATGCTTTGGATCCAGCGCGGCTTCAGGCGGTCAATCTCTGCCTGAGCAAACGCCGGGTTCCGCACCACATCAGCGGCCAGCGACAGGGACGCAGCCAAATTTGGCTTCAATGCCGACAGGCTAACGGTGCTCATGTCCAGATTGGAGCCGGTTGAAAGCGTCGCGCCCAGACCCTCGGCTTCGGCCGAAATTTCCAGCGCGGAGCGTGTTGCGGTGCCCTCGTCCATCATGGAAAGTGCGAAGCTTGCCGTGCCCAGCGGGCGGCCCGCGTCAGCAGCATATCCAGCGTCAAATTGCATCGCCATTGTTACAACCGGCACGGTTGGACGGTTGGCGACAACAACCCGCATACCGTTGGCAAGCGTGGCTTCCTCAATGGCCGGGAAGGTAAGGTCTGGCAGGTCGCCGACAGCAGGCAGGCCAGCAGAGCGGTCAATGCCTTCAGTGGTGGCATAGGCCGGTGCCGGGCGAACGGTTAGCTGGTAATAGCCTTGGTTTAACCATTTCTGCGACGCTTCAAGAACTTCAGCAGCAGAAGCGTTGTTCAAATGATCGACGGCTTCCGAATAGAAATTAGGATTGCCGGCGTAAAGCTCGCTTTGCGCCAAGGCTGTCCCTTTGCCGCCAAAACCGCCAACTTGCTCAAGGCCGCGCACCTGACCGGCGATGATGCTGGTTTTCACCCGCTTCAATTCCGCCGCCGTTGGGCCTTCGGCCAGATAAGTATCCATAACCTCATTGATAAGGCGCATGGCATCGGCTTCATCAACGCCGGGCTTCAGGGTAACCTGCACCTCAAACATGCTGGCCAGTTCAAAAGGCTGCATGGACGCGCTCACGCTGACAGCCAGCTGGTTATTGTAAACCAGCGCCTGATAAAGCCGGGAGTTTTTACCACCACCCAGAACGTTGGCTGCAAGCACAAGCTCGGATGCATCCAGATCAGTGCGCGGCGCTACCGCCCAGTTGCGGTATATGCGCACTTGCGGTGCCTTCAGGTCGACCATTTCTTCTACGGTGTTGTTGACCCGGGTTGGCACCCAAGCACGGTGCTGCTTCAAGGCCGGGCCTGCACCTATGTCACCGAAATATTTTTCCATCATCGGGCGTGCAGTTGCGGCGTCAATGTCACCGGCCAAAACAATCACGGTGTTTGAGGCGCCGTAATACTGGCGGAACCAGTCTTTCACATCATCCAGAGATGCAGCCTGCAGATCTTCCAGTGAGCCGATAGTTGAATGGCGGTAAGGATGACCAACCGGGAACAAACCTTCAAGCTGACGGTATTCTACTAGACCATACGGCGCATTATCGCCCTGACGCTTTTCGTTCTGCACAACACCAATCTGGTTATCCAGTTTTTCCTGCGTTACCGCACCCAACAAATGGCCCATGCGGTCCGATTCCATCCACAGCGCCATTTCAAGCGCAGGGGTTGGTACATTTTCAAAATAATTGGTGCGGTCAAACCATGTGGTGCCGTTCATGTTGGTGGCACCGACGGCGTCGAATGGTTTAAAAAATTCATCATCGTAATTTTCAGAGCCATTGAACATGATGTGTTCGAATAAATGGGCGAAACCGGTTTTGCCGGTAGGCTCGTCTTTGGAACCTACATGATACCAAACACCAACCGAAACGATGGGGGCTTTGCGGTCTTCATGCACGATTACACGTAGGCCGTTGTCCAGCGTGAATTTCTCGTACGGAATATGAACCTCAAGGTCGATGCCCTGCTCGCCACCTTGCGTTGGCGCCGCGTTATTTCCGGCAGGTGTATCGCAAGATGCAAGCAAGCCCAACGCTGCTGTGCCAATTAATAAATTTTTCAAAATCATTCTATTTCCCTCGCAGTTTGCGGCCCTGTCATAAAGGTCGCTTGTTGTATCGCGTATTTTACCTAGGGCCTCGCATGGCGGGTTGGTCCCACCAGCGGCCTGAAGGCGCACTAAGCCTGAAACCTGTTCGCGGTTTCGGGCCGGTTGGTTCAGCTATTAGTCTAGCTGTTTAAAGTTGGAATCACAAATTCTGCACCAGAGCGAATGCCGGTGGGCCAGCGCTGTGTCACGGTTTTGGTTTTGGTGTAGAAACGCACCCCTTCCATACCGTGCTGGTTGATGTCGCCGAAGGCGGAGCTTTTCCAGCCGCCAAAGGTATGGAACGCCAGCGGAACCGGGATCGGCACGTTTACACCGACCATACCCACTTCAACATTGTTGGCGTAAGCGCGGGCAGTGTCACCGTCGCGGGTGAAAATAGATGTACCGTTGCCGAACTCGTGTTCGGTAGGCAGCCGAATGGCATCATCAAATGTTTCAGCACGCACAATTTGCAGCGTTGGGCCAAAAATCTCTTCTTTGTATGAACGCATACCGGGCTGTACATTATCAAACAGCGAACCGCCCAAATAGTAGCCGTCTTCATAGCCCTGCATATTGTACTTGAAATTACGGCCATCGACGACAACGTCAGAGCCTTCTTTCTCAGCTAGATCCAGATAACCGCGCACTTTTGCCATATGGTCAGCTGTCACCAACGGACCAAGCTCGGCATCCATGTCCATGCAATGACCAACCTTCAGCGCTTCAACGCGTGGTTTAAGCATTTCAACCATTTTGTCGGCCACTTGCTTGCCAACCGGCACGGCGACCGAAATGGCCATGCAGCGTTCGCCGGCAGACCCGTATGCCGCACCGATCAACGCATCCGCAACCTGATCCAGGTCAGCGTCAGGCATTACAACCATATGGTTTTTGGCCCCGCCCATTGCCTGACAGCGTTTGCCGTGGGCAGTAGCAGTTGAATAGACATACTGCGCAATTGGTGTGGAGCCAACGAAAGACACTGCTTTGACCCGGGGATCAGTGCAAACCGTGTCCACCGCTTCCTTGTCGCCGTTAATCACATTGAAAACACCGTCCGGCAATCCGGCCTCAGCCCAAAGTTTCGCCAGCATCATCGGCACGCTAGGGTCTTTCTCAGACGGCTTCAACACATAGGTGTTGCCGCAAGCGATGGCCATGCAGCTCATCCACAAGGGAATCATGGCAGGAAAGTTAAACGGTGTGATACCAGCCACAACACCCAGCGGTTTGCGCATGGAATACATGTCAATCCCGCCGCCCACATTGTCGGAATATTCACCCTTGAGAAGATGCGGAATGCCTTGTGCAAATTCAGCGACCTCAAGGCCGCGCTGAACGTCGCCCTGTGCATCGGAAAATACCTTGCCGTGTTCCATGGAAAGCGCTTCTGCCAGCGCGTCTTTCTCGCGGTAAAGAATTTGCACCAGATTTTGCAGAACCCGCGCCCGCTTCACGACAGACGTGCCAGACCATGCCGGAAAGGCCACTTCTGCGGCGGCAATAGCGCTTTCAACCTCGGCCTTGCTCGCGAGGGCAACTTTACCCTGCTGCTGGCCAATGGAAGGGTTGAAAATGGGCCCGAAACGGCCAGACGTGCCTTCAACGTCCTTACCTGCAATAAAATGATGGCGTTCGTACATGATGCTCTCCGAGTTCAAACTTAAGGGAAGCCAGACTGTGCGCTTAATCTGGTGAATTGCAGGCACCATACAACAAGCATTATTGCACGTCACTGAGAAGTGTTGCATAGTTTATTGTGCAATTTTGCACATCTTGGGAACCACACATTCATGTTCGACTGGAATGACCTTCGTTACTTTCTTGAATTGGCGCGGCGCGGCAAACTGTCTGCGGCCGCGCTAAGGCTCGGCGTCGACCACACAACTGTTGCGCGGCGTGTTACTGCCCTTGAGGCCGAACTGGGCCTAAAGTTGTTTGATCGGGCCAACAGGGCTTATAGCCTGACCGCTGACGGCAAGCGTTTGCTCGCACATGCGGAAAAAATGGAGACCGGTTCGAACGAACTGATTGAAGCATTAACGCCGGCGGCGGGCGGCCCTACCGGTACGGTGCGGCTGGCAACACCGGAGGCCTTCGGCAGCCAGTTTATCGCGCGTCACGCCGCCAGTTTTCACGCCTACAATCCCGGTATTCAGCTTGAATTGATCGCTGAAACGCGCCCGCTATCGCTGTCCCGCCGGGAGGCGGACGCCGCCATTACACTGGCCAAGGCGGAACAAGGCCGGGTTCAATCAAACAAAGTGGGAGACTACCGCCTGCGACTGTATGCAGCGCCCAGTTATCTTCAGAAGCACCCGCCTATCGTGCGTCCCGGCGACCTCAAGGACCACCAGTTTATCTGGTATGTGGATGACCTGTTGCCGCTGCCGCAACTGAAAATGCTGGATAAGATGATCGGCGCGCCGAATGTTGTGTTCCGCACCACCAGCGTGACAGGTCAGGCTAATGCCGCAGCAACTGGTTTGGGCCTAGCTTTACTACCCTGTTTTGTTGCCGACCAAATGAAATCATTGACCACGGTTTTGCCGCGCGAGGTTTCCATCATCCGGGATTTATGGCTTACGCTTCATGCGGACATCGCGACAGAGCCCCGAATGGAAAAGTTGGTAGAATTTCTGAAAGGTCTGCTGGCTTCAGAACGCCGAAGCCTTGTGGGTGATAGATAAGCAATCCGCGTTACGTCTCAGATTTGCGCAATTTTTCCAACAACTTCTCTTGCGCTTGTTTTTTCACCCGCTCCCGCTGTTGACCGCGCGTGTCGCTCGACTGGTTGAAGATTGCAGGCATGCGCACAATGGTGCACTCGTCCTTGAAGGCCAGCGTCGCCAGCAGCAACCCAATCTGATCGGTGAAGAAAAAGCGTCCGCCGGTTTGTTGGCAAACCTCAAAACGGCTATGCAAATATCCCGACAGCGCCCTGCCAAACTTCAGGTTGGTCTCATTCGCCGCGATGGCAAAAGCACCGGCACCGATGTTGGACCAAAAAGCAAAACACCCGCGCCGACCAGCGTCTGGGACCAATGAAGAAATCATGATGGTATCGGCCCGGCCCTGCCAAATGCTTTCCATGCTGGTTTCAAGCACACCGTCAATGTCATGAATGACAACTCGATCATATACCGCCAGATATTGAGGCAAATACATATAGCGGGCACCCGCGCAGTAACCCTTGAACATATCCGGCGATAAGCCAGCCATCGATTGCGGATCCCGGGTGATGTTGATAGGCACGCCGAACCGGTCTTCAAGTGCGGCTAAGCGGCTCGCCTTCGGCTCAAAACCAACAGCATGCAAATGTAGCAATGCGCCGGGGTTCACGAGACTGAAGCTTTCCAGAAAACCTTCAAAATACTGAGCGAAATAGCCTTGATCAGCAGACAAAAGCGTGCACTCCCGAAATCCGGTGTGGTGCAGCCTCCAACAATCATCCGGCAATATGGGCGGCCTTTCCTGCGCGAATGTTTTCATCTGCTCGAGAGAGATAACATTGGTGGCAGCGCGAAAAAACTGGGTTGAATAACCGGTATCTGCGAATGCCCCCCTATGCAATTCTGCCGCTTTTTCCAGGTCACCAGACACCGAGGCAAGAACACCGCGGTAGTGAGCCAGCTTGGCGTGACCCGTTCCGAGCGCCGTTTCCGCAATGACAATTGCCACCTGCAATCTGGCAACATCATCGGCATTGATGGTATTTCTGAATATCTTTGACGCTATTTGCTGATATGCCGCCTGCACCAGCATATCCGCCGCCAGTTCGTTCATATCTTTGTCGTCAACACCACCCTCAAGAATAGCCGCGCTGGCTTTGCCAAGGCCTATCCAGTCTTCCACCACATGCTGCAACATCATCAAGTCGAACAACAGATCAGGCGTATCCTTGCTGGCCTTGACTATCTGGTCGATGTCCAGCGCCCTAATGGTGTCCTGATCCTCAGCGCTGAGGATAGCAATCCGGTAGCGCAAGCCCAGGATAGACACTTGATCAAGAGGCGATAATTCTGTCAGCACTATCTGGCTCAGCTTTGCCATCGTCGGTTTTCGGCGCGGTGGTTTGAAAGCCTGTTTCCAGGCAAAACCGGTGGGCCGATAATAAGTGGCGGCAATAAAACGGCGATCAAAACGGCGACCGCTAGCCGCAAGCCGTAGCAAACCCGACAGGCCCGGTACCCGGTCCATCGAGCGACCAAAAAAATAGAGTGATAATTTTTGTCGCCATTGCATAAAGGACACCCTTCCCAAGGGTCGAAGCTGGCCAAATCAGCCGCTGGAAATAGGGATATAGTCGATTATTTGTCTGGCAGCAACCATGCAGCACCGCGCGTACAATTGGCGGGGAAATCACCCAAATGGAGCATATTATACCAAGAATTCTATCGTCACATAAGCGCATACAACTTTACAAGTCAGGCCGCGCCTGTTCAGATAAAGCACGAAAAAATGAGGGAATTGTCATGACCAAAAACATTTTGTTGCAGCTGCCAGCCCTACTGCTTGCGGCGACCATTGTATTGCCAACAGCTTCAGCGCGCGACAGCTATGACAACCCGGATATTGATGACCCAACCCGTTTTGTGCGTGAAAAGTCTGGCCGTTTTGGCGGGCAATCTCTGGATTATACAACAGTGGCTGGCGATACATTTGTTCGCGGGAAAGACGGCGAACCCATCGCCGCATTTTTCTCGATGGCCTATCTTAAGCAGGATGTTGATAACCCGGCAGACCGCCCGCTAACCTTTGTGTTTAACGGTGGGCCTGGTTCGGCTTCCATGTGGCTGCACATGGGGGTATTTGGCCCCAAACGTATCGATATATCATCAGACCCCGAGGATGACGGCGCGCCGCCGTACCGCACTGTCGACAACCCGGACACTATTCTAGACGCGACAGATCTGGTTTTCATTGACCCTATCGGCACGGGTTTCAGCCGCACATTAAACGAAGAAGACCCCAAAGACCATTGGGGCGTGAAGGAAGACGCCGTATCGGTTGCGTCCTTCATTCGCCAATGGATTGATGACAATAACCGGTGGAACAGCCCGAAATTCATTGCGGGCGAAAGCTACGGCACGGTGCGTGCTGCCATGGTTGCTGACCGATTAACCAACAACCACAATATTGGCCTGAACGGTATTGTTCTGATTTCCGCGGTGCTCGACTATCAAAACAGCCGTATTCAAGACGGCAGTATCATGAGCTATGTTTCCTTCCTGCCCAGCTATGCAGCTACCGCCTGGTACCATAACAAACTGCCGAACAAACCCGAAAACCTGGAAGCGTTTCTGCAAGAGGTACGGGATTTTGCCCGCACGGACTATGCCGCCGCGCTAATAGAAGGCAATAGAATTAGCCTTGAGCGCGAGGCCGCCATGATTGAGCGCTTGCACGTTTACACAGGCTTGAAAAAAACCTACCTGAAGGCGGCGAATATGCGCATTCACGTTCGCCGTTTCTTCAAAGAATTAATGCGCGACGAAGGCAAAGTTGTTGGCCGGCTGGACAGTCGCTATTTGGGCGAAGAGCCCGATGCTGCGGGTGAGTTTTATATGGGCGATCCGTTTGCTTATGCGTCCGGCAACGCCTTCACCGTAGCGATTAATGATCACCTTAAGAATTTTATGGGCGTAACGCTTGAAAACCGCGAATATAACACCTCTGCAAGCGGCGAAAAACGCTGGCGCTGGAATTGGAACATTTGGGGAAAGCGCGTACCCAACGGTGGTCGCATCGTCAATGTAATCCCCAACCTGGGCAAAGCCATGCGCCGCAACAAGGATATGCATGTGCTGGTTACCAGCGGATACTATGATTTCGCCACACCCTTTTTCGGGGCGGAAAATGCGCTGGCCGAGATGGACATTCTGAAAGACCGGGTTCATTACAGCTATTATGAAGCTGGACACATGATGTATGTGCACAAACCCTCACGTGATAAATTTTTGAGCGATATCCGGGCTTTCATCAAGCAATATGACAAGCAATAAACAGCCCGTTGGCACCAAACTAACCAAATGCGGGACTGACAATTTCAGCTGATTGGCCTCGCTGGTCTTCGGCCACCAATTTAATCGCTGGCAGCTTGACGGTAATGCAGGTGCCAAAATCCCGCTTCGAATCTATTAGAAGCTGGCCGTCATGCAGTTCCACAAATTTGTTAACCAGCGCCAATTGCAGCGCAACGCTTTCATGCGAGCGGGCAACAAGGCTTTCCGCCTCTTCAAAAGGCGATGTTGCCAGCGCGATATCCGCTTCGGTCATACCCACCCCAGTGTCACGCACGATCATAACGGGCCTTCCGTCAGTTTGCTGCAGCACCACAAGCGAGACTTTGCCATATGCTGGCGTAAACTTTACCGCGTTGGACAACAGGTTCAATACCACCTGCATCAGCATTCTTCGGTCTGCAACCACCGTCATTTCTGCGGCAAAAGTTGCGTCGAGTCCGACTTTTTTTGTGTCTGCATCTGCCCGTAACATGGCTACGCACTCATTGCACAAATTACGCAAATTCACATGTTCCCGATTTAAGCGCATATGCCCTTTGGATGCTTTGGTAAAATCCAGAATATCACTGATATTGTCATGCAATTGCTTGCTACTGCTATTGATAGCCGCCAGATACTCTTTGTAGCGATCCGCGCCCAGTTTACCGAATGTCTCTGCGTGCATCAATTCACTGAAACCCATAATAGCGTTCAAGGGCGTGCGCAGTTCGTGACTCATGTTGGCGAGAAAATCGCTTTTTGCCTTATTGGCGCGGTCAGCCTTCTGAGCGGCCTGCTCGAGTTTTGCATTCATATTTTCCAGTTCGGCTTCTGCTGCCGTGCGGCGCTCAATTTCATGCTTGAGACGTGTAATTTCACGGGCTGACACAACAAAACCGAAGCCCAACAGGCATACACCCGGCACATAGCCAAATAATATCAATAGCATATGAGGAACAAATGCTACTCTTTGGTCTGCCTCACCAACCGCAAGGCTATGCAAGCTATAGTCTACCACCCAGCAAACCGAAAGCAGCAAGCATCCAAAAATAATCTGAATTTGACCGGTTCCCAAATGCTGAACCGTTTGGCAGCGAAAAACCATGGCTGAAGGCATTACCGATACCAGCAGAAAAAACAGCAACTCCGGCCCTAAGTGTGGCACCCATAGTCTCCCATCGCCATAGAAGACCAGCCGCATATTCCCGCGTTGTCCCTGTCCCTATGGTAGCTCTATCAATCAGGTCCTGCTTTTTGCTGCAGGGTTCGGCCTCGACTTATTACACAACCTGAACTCAACCTGATTCGCCTTAATGTAGTAAAATCAATCCTGACTAGAATGTCAATTTTAAACTAATATTTCATTTTTTGTAATAAAAACAGTTAGTAATACACTTTTGGCTGTTTCAATATAGGACACCTATTAGTTGCATCCGCACTGCATCAAACCTTCTTATAATGCTGGCAATAGCTAAACACACTTGGCCGGCAGCGATTGAGAGGCTATCAGAGCAAGTCAAACACCTGTGGTTCATTTGAAAGAACATTCGTTGTCTAATTCTAGCAAACCCCGTTCGCCGTTCCCTCGTGCCTTGTATATGGCGCCCGTATGGATCGTTGCGCTCGGTACGTCAGCAAAATCGTTTGTTGGTAACCCTGTGATTGGCTCAAGGCTCCTGAACAGCCTCGGCCTGCATACCATCAGGGTTTTGCTGGCCCGCGCCATCACCTGGTTTCGGTGGCTAGTGTTAAGCCCATTGGTACCTCGTGACTTGCGGCGCGCTATTCATGCTGACGGTTTTGCGATTATGCCGAACTTCGTCGACGAAGACGAAATCAAAGCACTTCGAAGCGAGATTAAATTGCACCAGGATGAAACCCGCCAGATGGTGCAAGGCAACACGGCGACCCAACGCATATTACTGGATAACGCGTCCCTTGCTAACAAACCGCACCTATCGACCCTTTGCGGCGACAAACGCTTCTTGCGCCCGCTTAAATACGCATCAGCCAAGCTTTCGCCGCCGCTGCTTTACGTACAACGCATCAGAAACGGCTTCAGGGAAGCCGGTACTGACCCCCAAAAAACAATGCACGCGGACACATTCCACCCAACGATGAAAGCCTGGTTATTTCTAGAGGACGTAACGCCCGAAAAAGGGCCCTTCACGTATGTAAAAGGCTCTCACAAGTTAACGCCTGCACGATTGAAGTGGGAATATCAGCGATCCCGTGCGGCTGCGCGGAACCCTGACGGCTATTCAGAGAAAGGTTCTTTTAGGGCCTCTCCAGACGACCTGAAGGCCATGCACTTGCCAGACCCATCCGGCGCTTGCGTAAAAGCAGGCACACTCGTCATCGCCAACACCAACGGGTTTCACGGTCGCGGACAATCTGCCGACAATCAGTCGCGCCTTGAAATTTGGGCCTATTCCCGACCCAGCCCCTTCAACCCTCTACCGGGCCTGCCATTTAACTTTATCGGCGAAATCCAATCGGCGATTTTGAAAGCTTATTGGCGGCGCAAAGACCGCATTGCCAAAGCGCGCAACAGCCGCGCAAGCTGGCATTTAATCGAACCTTCAGAGATGACTGATTTTGACTAACGTCAGCGACCTCACACCTAAGCCATTATGCCAGAACAATTTTGTTTGAAAAATTTCTGAAATCGCTATGCTGTGCGCACGTTGGCACAATATCGCTGCCACACCGACGGTTTGGCAATGCGGCGATGAAATGAGAGACTAGGATATGTCACAACAGGAACTTGCTGCTATCGTCCTTGCCGCTGGCCAGGGAACGCGCATGAAGTCTGCGCTGCATAAGGTATTGCACCCTGTTGGCGGCAAAGCGCTGGTTAGCCATTTACTGCATACGGTTGCCGAACTGAAACCGGCCAAAACCATTATGGTCGTCGGCGACAATGCCGATCAGATCACCAACACGATTCGCGGCGTCAAATTCGCCAACCAGGACGAACAGCTTGGTACTGGTCATGCAGTTAAATGTGCGCTGCCTGCCCTTGAGGGTTTTGGCGGAGACCTACTGGTTTTATACGGCGACGTACCCTTCGTTAGCGCAGACACCATGCAGTCAATGCTGGATGCCATGCATTCCACCGCCAACTGCGGTTTGGTGGTGTTGGGCTTCAGGGCGAAAGACCCTGCGGCCTATGGCCGGTTAATTGTTGGTTCGGATGGTTCACTTGAGCGCATCGTTGAGTTTAAAGACGCCAGCGCCAAAGAACGCGCGATCAATTTTTGCAACTCCGGCATGATGCTGATTGCTGGTGAACATGCCACAACCTGGCTCAACGCACTCACCTGCGACAATGCTGCCGGGGAATATTACCTAACCGACCTTGTGGCCATCGCCCGTGCGGCGGGCTCAAGGGTGGAACATGTGGAAACCGATGAGGCAGACCTTATCGGCGTGAACAGCCGGGCAGAGTTAGCGCAGGCAGAAGCTGTGTTTCAGGCACGGGCCCGTGCAGACGCCATGAAAGCTGGCATAACCCTTACCGCACCCGAGACCGTGTTCTTCAGCTACGACACCGACTTGGCCGCTGATGTAACCGTTGAGCCAAATGTTGTTTTTGGACCGGGCGTACGTGTTGAATCCGGCGCAACCATTAAGGCGTTTTCTCATCTGGAAGGGGCAACCGTTCGCAAAGGCGCAAACATTGGCCCTTATGCGCGCTTACGCCCCGCTGCTGACATAGGTGAAGGGGCAAAGATTGGCAACTTCGTCGAGATTAAAAAGGCCAAGCTTGCTGCCGGTGTAAAAGTCAGTCACCTGTCCTATATCGGCGATGCCACAATCGGAACCGATGCCAATATCGGCGCGGGCACGATCACCTGCAATTATGACGGCTTCCTGAAATACAACACCCACATCGGTGCGGGAGCTTTTATCGGCTCTAACTCGGCCCTTGTGGCACCGGTGAATATAGGCGACGGCGCGATTGTGGGCGCAGGCAGCGTGGTGACCAAAGACGTGCCGGGCGATGCACTCGCCGTGTCGAGGGCTAAACAACGTGACATCGGCGGTTATGCCGCAAAGTTTCGCGCTGAAAAAATGGCCGAAAAACAATCAAAGAAGAAGGGTTAACCCATGTGCGGCATTGTAGGAATATTGGGAACCAGCCCCGCTGTCCCGCGCATGATGGACAGCTTAAAGCGGCTTGAATACCGCGGCTACGATTCCGCAGGGGTCGCAACTGTTAGCGGCGGCGACCTTGACCGGCGGCGCGCTTCCGGCAAGCTGTCTGCGCTAGCTGATGTTCTTTCAAATGATCCGCTTAGCGGCAACAGCGGTATTGGCCACACGCGCTGGGCCACCCACGGTGAACCAACCGTAAACAACGCCCACCCCCACATGACCGGCCGAGTTGCCATTGTGCACAACGGCATCATCGAAAACTTCAAATCGTTGAAAGACGAGCTAACGGCGTCCGGGGCAGTCTTTGAAGGCGAAACTGACACTGAAGTGGTCGCAAAATTACTAACTAGTTACCTTGAAAACGGCAAAGCCCCGCGCGAAGCCTTTCAAGCCTTGCTTGCACGGTTGAAAGGGGCTTTTGCGCTTTGTGTGCTGATCAAAGGCGAAGACAATTTGATGTTCGGCGCGCGCGAAGGCAGTCCTTTGGTTGTTGGCCTCGGTAACGGTGAAAATTATCTGGGATCAGACGCAATGGCGCTTGCTGGCCTGTCGAGCCAGCTGATTTATCTTGAAGAAGGGGACTGGGTTGAGCTAACCCGCGACCAGTTTCAAGTGTTTGGTGCTGACAACAGCCCTGTTGAACGCGACGTAAGCTTTAGTCAGGTTGCCGCGACCATGATTGACAAAGGCAACCATCGCCATTTCATGCAAAAGGAAATTTACGAGCAGCCCACTGTGGTGGCTCAGGCTTTGGGACGCTATCTGGACCCCATTGAGGGCCGTGTAAAGTTGCCAGAAACATCCTTTGATTTGGCGGCTGTTCCAAAGGTAACGCTGGTTGCCTGTGGCACCAGTTTTTTTGCCGCTCAAGTCGCCCGATACTGGATTGAGCAGATCGCGCGCGTACCAGTGGACGTGGACATCGCCAGCGAGTTCCGCTACCGCGACCCGGTCTACCAAGAGGGCGGCCTTGCCATTTTCATCTCCCAGTCCGGTGAAACCATGGATACGCTGTCAGCCCTGCGCCATGCCAAAGCCGCCGGGCAGCATATTGCCTCTATCGTGAATGTAACCGGCTCCACCATGGCGCGGGAAAGCGATTTGGTGATGCCTATTCACGCCGGGCCAGAAGTAGGCGTTGCCAGTACCAAGGCCTTCACCTGCCAGCTGGCTGTTTTGGCAGCCTTCACCGTGCAATTGGCCTCAGCCAAAGGCAAAATCAGTGCAGAACAAGTCGCAGACTATGTGGCCGAACTGGAACACGCCCCTGCCCTGATGGCAAGAATTCTGAATGCCGACAAACAAATTGAAACCATAGCCCAGGACATTGCCAGCGCGCGCGACATTTTGTTCGTTGGCCGGGGTATTTACTATCCTATCGCAATGGAGGGAGCGCTCAAGCTGAAGGAAATCAGCTATATTCACGCCGAAGGTTATGCCGCGGGCGAGCTGAAACACGGCCCCATTGCACTGATTGACGAGAACGTGCCTGTGATTGGCATTGCGCCCAAAGGCGCCCTGAGCGAAAAAACCGTTTCTAACCTTCAGGAAATCATGGCGCGCAAAGGCAAGGTAATATTGTTTTCCGATGACGAAACGGCACCTGCAGAGATGCATGCCCATGTGCAAATGCCCGCTGCAGGGGACTTGATCAGCCCCATCCTCTATGCACTGCCGGTTCAGCTGCTGGCTTACTATGCGGCGGTTGAAAAAGGCACCGATGTGGATATGCCGCGCAATTTGGCCAAATCCGTTACGGTAGAATAGGCCTTATCCACTCGTTAGGATCTTCCGTGTTTCCGCCCCAGTGACGACGCAGTAAACACCCCTCATCGACATTTATTGACCATTTGTCCCACGTGCGTTGTGCGTGCCAGTGCTAGCGCGCAGATTATTTAGGCCTCGAGTTCACGGAAAAGCAGCAGGCGTCCATGCTCGATACCGAAATCAAAAAAAATAGGAACAAACAGCATGAACAACGTTGCGCGTAAACAACTAAAAAACTTGCTGCTTGTAACAATGCTGAATTTAATTTTTACGCTGCATGTGAATGCAGACAGCGCCCCGCGAATTGAAAGTTTTGACCATGCGGATGGCCCGCGCATGGAAAATTTTGATCGGCTTCAAGGTATTTGGGATGTGGAAAGCCACAGCCTGAAACGGCGTATGTCTGAAAAGGCTGAGTGGCTGGAGAACCACATGGAGACCAACTACCGAATTCTGCTAGACGGTCTTGTTGCTATTAACGAAACCTACGGCACTTTCAACGGTCGCCCGATGCACGGCATCATGATCAGAACATATGATCCAGCCACCGATGAATGGCGATTACAATGGATGAGCAAAGGGTATCCGCACCTAACGGAACAAGTGCGCGGCAAATTCGAGAATGGCATTGGCACATTTTACGGTGAGGAAACAAATGAAGGCCGGGTGTTTAACATGCGGTTCCGTTGGAGAATGATCTCTGAAACCCATGCGTTCTGGGAACAAGCGTACCAAAACCCAGACACCCTGGAGTGGGAAGTAAACTGGACGCTCGACTTGAAACGGAAATCATCATAGGCAACTGCCGCATAACGCAGAGACTTTTCCAACATATAGAAAAAATGCCCGTCAACAGAAAAGTTTGAATAAAACTCAGGTCAAAAAGACATCTATTTCATCAATATTATATAGTAAGCTATTCAAAATAGAGGAGTCATAAAATGTCCCGTGTGAAACTACTTTCTATGATCACAACTGCTTTTTTTATCATAGTTGGTCTGATCAACTTCGCACCGTTGATGGGAATTGCCAGCAACGACATGCTTGCATCGCTTTACGCTATTGAAATTAATTCACCTGACATGTCCCTTTTGCTGCGCCACCGGGCTGCGCTTTTTGGGATTGTTGGTGGCTACATTCTGGTCGCGGCTGTCAGGCCCAGCCACCGGCCGGTTGCCACGGTTATGGCTTTTGCCAGCATGCTCAGTTTCATGGTGCTGTATCTATTGATTGGCCCGGCGAATAACAAACTTGTCGGGGTTTTCCGCATCGATGTGGTTGCAGTGATACTGCTCATCGCCGCTGTTATCCTGGATCGCAGAGAACAAAACATTACGCCAGCCCAATAAATAATCTCCCTGTATGTGCTCAAGCCGATATTCCGCGCAATCTAGGCAAGAGCGGCATGAGGATAATCTGGGCGCCGTTTCTGAAATGATAAAATATTCGGTTTCACAATAACGCCTGCATCAATGTTCACCGCCCGACGAATAGTTTCATTCTTCTGCCAGCTGCCGCGCCCATCCACCACCGTCGGCAAATGGACAATGAGGGCAGCAGAAATAGACCGCGAAGCGCTTTCCCATAGATAGCTCGGCGTGTGATCAACGGCGTAATAGTCTGTTTTGTCCACTTTAAACATTGGCTTTTGGAACGTGGTTGGCTTGGCAAAATAGAAGCCCATACCCTCGTCACAGCTTACATCAATGATCAGGCTTCCAGGTCGAAGGCACGACTTTTCAGCTTCGGTGACAAAATCGATAGGATGTTCCGGATTCTGAAACTTTCCATTAATAATAATGTCAGTTTCAGCAATCAGATCTGGTAGCGGCCTTTCGCTACCATCATGCTCGACAACCAGCATGCGCGCCTCACCTTCACCGCCCGCTCGAAGACGAACATAGTGACAGTCCAGCACTTCTTCACGCACTTCATGGTCCGGGCGTTGAATACAAATGGTAACATCCCTGAATCCATGCGCCTTCAACGCATATATGGCGCCGCGACTTACAGCACCAAATCCAAAAATAACGACTTTACGCTGGTTGCCGTAATGCCCATCAATGCCTTTCAGACGAAGCGCATGCAAAACAGCGCAGTAGCCTGCCATCTCATTATTTTTATAAAATGTATGACGACCTATTTGCCCCGTCGGGCTCCAGACAAACATATCTTCAAATGCAATGAGCGTTAACTTTCGGTCAATAGCTTCCTGAGTAATAGCCCGCTGCTGGGCGCAGTGCGGATACCCCCAAAGGTTTCCACCTTCTCGGATTTCCTTTAGGTCTGCCAAAATTGGCTTAGCCACAATTACATTCCCAATATTAGCAAGAAGTTCATGGCGCGAGGAAGTGCCACCGGTTTTTTCAGCGATTTCAGCGTCTGAAATACCAAAGGGCTCGCCGTAACCTTCCTCAAAGATCAACTGCTTCCGGTATTCCTCAGATAAGCGCGGCAAATGCTCCGGGTGAATGGGAACGCGTTGCTCGTCTTGCTTTTTTGAGGTCCCGATGACCCCAAAGGTTAGCTTACTCATATTTCTTTCCTTAAAAAGGCATACTCATCCAGCCAAATAGGCTGTGGCTTTAGTCGCATTAGGAGAGAACACAACCTGATTGTTGCTTCCGGTAGGGTTCGTCGCACTCCCAATTGTTGCCGCTATAATCGAGATGTGCGTTTTCAGGTAACTTCAACACGGCACAGAGCAGATCACGCTGCTCATACCCGCGTTGGCACTTCCAGCCCTGTCCGTAAGAGCTCGTTGTCACCAGGTAGCCGTTTTTTGGTATGACAATCGTCGTGCATATATCGCCGGTCGCTTGATAACCCCTATCACAGCGCCAATTGTTGAATGATGAAGGATCAAAATAAGCATGCTCGGGTACCTCGGTGGCAAAACATTCATCGTTAACCTGGACAAAGCGAGGGTTACAGTTCCAGTCTCTGCCATAATCCTTGTCTGACAAATGTGCATTTTCAGGAACAACGATCGCTTTGCAGGCATCCGCAACTTTCTCGTAACCGCGCTCGCATTTCCAACGATCACCCCGTGCGCTCAGATATGCGTGTTTAGGAACGGAGAAGGCTGCGCAGGCACTCTCTTCCAAAACGAAACCCCGTTGGCATTCCCAACCGAGACCGTAAGCCCAACTTGTAAGGTAAGCATTCTCAGGCACTAAAATAGCAGCGCACAACCCATTTGCTTCGCGGAAACCCAGATCACATTCCCATCCACTGCCAAACCTTTCGGCGTGCGCATTCTCGGGAATATTCTGGGCATGAACAGCCGCCGGTGCCAAATATATGACAGCGGCAAACAACAACGCCTTGGCAAACCCAAGGTCATTCAATTTTTTCAAAATATGCTTTCTTCAATCGCCCAACTGCACGCTGTGCCAGCGAGGAGCGATGATCTTAGTTGAGGGAGCTAGCGGAGATGAGCTGCCAGAATCTAGGTGCCTTGGGCATCTATAAAAAGAACAATAGTAGAAATGAATGACTGTTCTAAACATACACCGCTACCAACATCGCTTAGCGCTTATTGTCGTTATCTTCACACGGTGTATATGCCCCCACTAAACATGGAGGCCGAGAAATAGCAAGCTCTGTGGATGAGGTTGCCGCCAGCATCGTTGCGTTTCAGGCAAGTAAAAAACATATGCTGACCACCGAACTTTCGGCGGAAAAATAAGCCTAGCCGTATAAAAACCTCACGTATGATATGAAATAAAATTCTAAAATAGATAAATATATTGTAATTTTATTACTCAATCTCCATGTATACGCATGGAGCCTATTACGGCGACAGTCCGCAGCAGATTATTGCCGCATCCAAGAAAGGACGTCCAATGTCCTTCAACGATCTTTCCAAATCACCTACACCAGCCACTTCCGTAAAACCGGGCGATAAACCAGCGACACCACCTAAAAAAGATGCTGACACAGCGCCAGAGGAAAAAGCAGAAAAGCCCAAATCCTGAGCGCTTATTCCGAAGGCGAAAACGAATGACTGATCCTCAAGGCAACCTTCAACTTGAAGCCTCTGCTCAAGACACGGAAGAAATGGTCAGCGAAGACGTCGTCCGGAACTCGAAACCAACCGGCAAGCGGAAACTACAGGAACGCCCTTGCCTAAGGTGTGGCTCGCTTTTCCTAAGCGAATGGATGGGGCACAGAGTATGCCAGCATTGCAAAAGCTCTTCCACCTGGCGCAGCGGCGTTCAGCAAACGCCTCAGTCTTCCAGATCAAAGCGCTAATATAGGCACAATACTAATTGCAGCCTTGTTGCTGCGCTAGGGTGCGACCAATTATGGTTTTAAATCACCAGCTGGCAACGAGGCCCGGTAAATATTGTCTTCGCCAACACCTTCCGCAGGGCGGTCGGATGCAAAATACAGTGTCTTGCCATCGTTCGCGATATAGGGGGCAAATTGACCAAACTCCGGGTGGTTAATCGAAGCTGGTAATACCTGAAATTCCTGCCAGTGGTCGCCTATTTTCTGGCTGTAAAACAAGTTTGGCCTGCCGCCTGCAAGGCCTGCGGCCACGATCAATTTACCGTCCGGTGAAAGTGCAGGATTGCTTAATCGCAACGATGCCGGGGCGGTAATAATTTGCTGCAAGTCCGAGAAGCCATCGCCGTCCCGCTGTGCGATCATCAATTTGGTTGGCCGTGCTCGGCCCTGCCCTTCACCGAAACGCGCAAACAGAAGCTGCCCGGAAGCACTTTCAGAAACAAACACCTCATCAGCATCACTGTTGATTGTTGGACCGCCATAAACCGGCTGCGCCCATGCACCGTTTACCATCGGCGCGTACCAAGTGTTGTAATCAACTGTTGGTGTCGCATCATTCGCCCCTGGCAATGGGCGGTCGCTGCTGAAATACAGCCGGTCCCCCGACCGGCTAACAAAAGGGTCCACATCAGCATAGCGATTGTCGCTAAACCCCACCTTAGCCGCAGCGCCCCATTCGTTGGCGTGTTTTTCCGACACCCAAATTTGGTAGATACCAGGAATATCTGAGCGGTTAAAATACAGGGTGTTGCCGTCCCGGGAAAGCGACGTTGCAAACTCTCTGGCTTCGGTCGAAACGCTGCCTGCCCCTACCAACGCTGGGGTTTGCTCAGCTTCCCTAGCCACCGCAGGGCCAAAATGGATAACCGTGAGCAGCCCAAAGACAATCGTGTTAATCATAACAGTGAAATTTCTACGCTGCATAAGCGCCCCCCTATAAATCAGTGAATAACTTCCCATAGTTGATAACCATAGATACACTAAAAATCTAATGCTATCACATAACGAAAATTTGAGATGGCACATCCCGTTTCTGTTCTGGTTTGAACAAAATCTAACCATTTCATCACGAAACTGTTGTTTGACTAAATGCGCCTCATATCGTCTTGATCATCCTGTTCTTTTTGTCCGTTTCATGATTAAAAGACACGACAGTATACGAACCGTTTGCACAGCAATAACAATCCAGCGCAACGCGCCGCCGTGCCGTTCGCAAGCCGGAGACAAAACAAAATGGCAAATAATGCCAACTCGGCTTCGCAGGCCAAAGCCACGGACACGAATTCAAAACCAGATTGCGCATCTACAATTGATGCGCCTTTCACTGAAGGCTCGGTTTTCCGGCATGTGATTATCATGACGCTCACAGGAGCTGTAGGCCTTTTGTCGGTGTTTGCGGTTGATCTGCTGGACATGTATTTCCTAACGCTTCTCGATGAAGCGGAGCTTGCCGCAGCGGTCGGGTTTGCCGGCACCATTTTATTCTTCACCGCTTCCATTTGCATCGGCCTTGCCATTGCAACGGGCGCGACCACCGCGCGGGCGGTTGGAACCCGCGACCGAAACAAAACCGGCTTGGTTGTCACCAATGCCCTATTGTTCACCTTTATAACGGCAGCCATTGTCGCGGTGGTGTTTTACCCTTTCCTGTCTGATGTTCTAACCATGCTGGGGGCCAAAGGCAGCACCAAAGAATATGCCCTGCAATATATGCAGATTCTGCTGCCAACCCTGCCATTAATGGCCATGGGCATGGCTGGCGGCGGCATTCTTCGTGCACTCGGCGATGCACGGCGCGCCATGATGGTGATGATCTCTGCCGCAGTGGTGAACGGCATTTTGGACCCCATTCTAATTTTCGGTCTGAACCTTGGCTTGGAGGGTGCTGCCTATGCTTCCGCCGCCGCACGCGTTGCCATGATGGCCGCAGGCTTCTACGCCATATTCAAGGTGCACGGTCTTCGCAGTCGCTGGTCGATGACCGATTTCCTCGCTACACTACGTCCTCTGCTTAAAATTGCCATCCCGGCCACAATCACCAATGTGGCAACACCCATTGGTAACGCCTATGTCATCACGGTTATTGCTGAGTACGGCGACAGCGTAGTGGCTGGTAACACCATTGTTGCCCGCATAACACCAGTTGCCTTTGCCCTGTTTTTCTCCATGTCCGGGTCAATTGGACCGATTATTGGTCAGAACCTGGGGGCACACCTGTATGACCGGGTGCATGAAACCGTTGCCAGCTCGCTTCGCTTTATCGTTGGCTATACTGCGGTTCTGTGGGCGGTTTTTATCCTGTGCCAGGACCTTATTATCATGGTGTTTAATGCGTCTGATGAGGCCGCAAGCATGATCAAGGCTTTCTGTATTTGGGTTGTGCCGCTTACGGCGTTCCTGGGCGCGCTGTTTGTCGCCAATGCGGCCTTCAACAACCTGGGTCATCCGATGCGGGCCACTTTCTTCAATGTCGGCAAAGCCACCATCGGCACGGTACCATTCGCCTATTTCGGCGCGGTATATTACGGTCCTGAAGGCGCGCTGGTGGCGCAGGCGATTGGGTCGATGGTTGTCGGGATTATTGCAGTTTATGTGTGCTTTGCCACTATCCGGGCAGTTGCAGCGGCAGCAGACGCCGCAGCCGACTGCGATGTTGTTGACCATTTGGGCGATGACCCTGCACCAAAGACACCTTTGATGCCCTACTCATCCGCCCGCGCGTTTCATGCACAGCCGGGTTCAGAGCCAAACAGCCCGAAAAGCTAATTGGTTTGAAAGAAGCCGTTTAATTATTTCGCGGCGTAACCGTAACCCGAATTTTCGTACTGCGGTTACTGCGCTCGATGATAACCACAGCCACCCGGGTAGGTTTGTCATACACAAGCGTTGTGTCGTCGGCCTGAAATTCGCTGATTAAACCCCAACCTTCGCCCGGCATGTTGTCTTTGAAGAATTTCACAACAAGTTCGCTGTCAGTTTTCAGCGTGCCGAGAATTTTACCGAAGGTGTTTTCACCGGCGCCCAGGATAATCGAGTCTTTTTCGTTTACGACCAGACCATCGGGGAAACGAATATCGCCAATGGCGTCGCCTGTTTCGAGAAGTAGCTCCTTAGGTGGCTCAACGCCGGATTCGTTATACCCAGCCACGGCGTCTGCTGCCGGTGCAGAATTGTTTCCAAAGGATTCGCAACCGGTTAAGACCAAGGCTGCACCTGCTAAAATCACCGCTGCTTTCTTCATAACGACACTCCCCAACTGAAAAACACGATTTTTACGACCAGATTCAATCTGGTTTCCTGACGGTATTTTTCCCATATCTTGTACGCCATGTCCAGAATCCTCATCATATTGTGAATAAACACCAGAAATCGCCGGCATTAAAGACTAAATGACCATGCTCGATCCGATGCCTGAATTTTCAGGATGCCATCTGCGTATTTTGTCAGTAAACTAAAGGCGCTTGAGTAGAAAGGCAGAACCAGAAATCATGAAGCGAGCGATCATAGATCTCAATCTGGACCCCAGAGTTTATACGGTCAGCAATTTCATCTCACCAATGGAGTGCAAAGCGGTCATTGCCCGCGCCAAAGGCGAAAATATGTCACGGGCAAAGGTTGTTGGCCCCAAGGAAGGCGTGATTTCCGATGTGCGTACCAACGATGTTTGCTGGATCGATCATAACTATGATCTTGCCTTTTCGCGCATCGCCCGCCGCATCGCCGGCCTGGTAGGCTTGCCGCTGTCTCATGCGGAAATTTTTCAGGTCATTCGCTACAGCCCGGGCGCAGAATATAAACCGCATTATGACGCGTTTGACCCCACCACAGAAACCGGCAGGCGCACATGGAGTAAGGGCGGACAGCGCCTGATAACTGCGCTTGGCTACCTAAGCAATGTGGAAGAAGGCGGCGCAACCTGGTTCAGCAAGCTTGATATGTCCGTCCAGCCAGAAATGGGCAAACTTTTGGTGTTTCACAACTGCGAAGCGGGCTCCATTCGCAGGCATCCCTTGTCCCGGCACGCGGGCACCCCAGTTATAAGGGGTGAAAAATGGGCCTTTAACCTGTGGTTTCGCGCACGCAGCCGGGAAGAAGTTGGCCAAGACCCCACAGAAAAAGAATTGGCGCAATTCAAGACAAAATAAATATTAGCAGATCCCACCTCGGCAGATTGACACGCTTTAGTTCAATTTTTACTGTAACAAATAATTTTTCAAGGATGCTTTCCCATGTTTCAAGTGAACTTCGGCTCGGCCGACTTAAGCGCGCAGCTAGAGAACCGCGGGCTATCCGCAGCGTTCGAGGCCAATTTGGCACGCGCAACAAAGCATGCGGAAACGCTGGGGGCCTCTGGCCTGTTGCCCTTCGCGCGGCAAGCATCGGACGCACCCGAGCTTGTTGAAGTTGCTGAGGCCGCCAAACGCATCTGTACCGGCTTCAAGCATCTGATCGTGCTGGGAACCGGCGGTTCCAGTTTGGGCGCACAAGCGGCAATTGCAATTGCACGCTACCTGCCGGAACATATCAAAGGCACCAACACCACCATCCACACACCAGACAGCCTGTGCCCGTTTGAAATGGACCGATTGTTCGCAGAACTCAACCCGGCGGAAACCCACGTGCTTGCCATTTCAAAGTCTGGTACAACCGCCGAAACACTGGCACAGTTGCTAGGATGCCGAGACTGGATTGAAAAAGGCACACAAGGCGGTCGTCCCGGTGATCTCGGCGCGCATTTCACCTTCATAACCGAGCCCGGCGAGCGCCCGCTGCGCACCTACGGCGAAAAGCTTGGATCACCCATTCTTGCTCACCCAACCGATGTGGGAGGGCGCTTCAGCGTGCTAACCACTGTCGGCATGTTGCCGGTCGCGGTTTCTGGCTTATCCGCTGCTTCATTCCGTAGGGGAGCAGAAGATATATGCAAAGATTTCACCGCCAATGCCGGGATGGCTGCCGCAACTGTGGGGGCAGCTCTCACCCAAACCCTACATGAACATGCGGGCGTGTCTCAGGTGCTGTTGATGCCCTACGCTGAGGCACTACGCGCCTTCACACGCTGGCACGGCCAGTTATGGGCCGAAAGCCTCGGCAAAGACGGCCTCGGGACGACACCGGTTCGGGCCATTGGCCCCGTAGACCAACACAGCCAGTTGCAGTTGTTCCTAGACGGGCCCAATGACAAATTTTGCACATTCATAACGGTGCCAAGCCTTAATGGCGGACCGCGTATAGACCCGGATGAAGCCAGAGCATACGGCCTGGATTATATGGCTGGCCGCACAATCGGCGATACGGTGACATGCCAATCTCGGGCCACGCAGGAAACCCTGCGCAAAAAAGACCGGATGGTGCGCGAATTTGTGATAGATAAATTATCTGAAGAAAATTTGGGCGGCCTTTTTGTTTCCTTTATGTTGGAAACTGTTCTAACCGCCCATTTGATGGGGGTTGATGCCTTCGACCAACCAGCGGTTGAAGAAGGTAAAATTTTGACGCGCGAGTATCTCGCTGCGCTGGAAAGTTGAAAAGAGACATGAGTAAGCATCCGCCCATTAAAAAAATTGTTTTGCCTGTTGCTGGCCTTGGCACACGTTTTTTACCCGCAACCAAAGCCATTCCCAAAGAAATGCTGCCGGTTTTGGACAAACCGCTTATCCAATATGCTGTTGAAGAAGCGCTGGAAGCCGGAATTGAAGACATAATTCTGGTGACCGGCCGCAATAAGCAGGTGATGGAAGACCATTTCGACCATGCTTATGAGCTTGAAAAAATACTGCAGGAAAAAGGCAAAGATGATGCGTTGCAGGTGGCGCGTTCTATGCTTTTGGAAGAAGGCCGCATTTCTTACGTGCGGCAAATGCGACCACTGGGGTTGGGCCACGCCATATGGTGCGCACGCAATTTGGTGAACGGCCAACCCTTTGCCGTTGCCCTGCCCGATGATCTGATTAAAGGCAAGCCGGGTGGGCTGAAACAGATGGTCGAGGCCTACAACGAACTGGGTGGCAATATGGTTGCCACCATGAATGTTCCCCGCGAAGACACGTCAAAATACGGCGTTATTACACCGGGCGCACGCAGTGGTAACAGGGTCGAAGTTGAAGGCTTGGTTGAAAAACCGCACCCAGACGATGCCCCATCAACCGAGGCAGTGGTTGGGCGTTATATATTACAGCCCGAAGTGATGGAGCATTTGAACAAAAAAGCCATTGGAGCTGGCGGCGAAATTCAGTTAACCGACGCAATGGCTGAGCTTATTGGTGTGCAGCCCTTCCACGCGCTGGAATTTGAAGGTCAGCGTTTCGACTGTGGCAGCAAAATTGGTTGGCTGATGGCCAATCTCTCCATCGCCGCGGAAGACCCCAAAATGGCGGACCAGATCAGGCATCTAATTAAATTTCGCTAAAACTATGCATTCAAAATAAATAATTTATTCAAAATTGATCCATGATCATTTTCACTGCGTAAGAGAGAAATGATGGGGACAAAAGAGCATATTCACCGAATGCACCAAGAGTTTTATAACTTTTGGCAGCAAAACCGACTGGCTGACGGTAGCGTTTTGAATGAAAAAGTTCGCCTGGACACGCTTAAACCTGTTTTGCCCAACATTGTCAGGATTCGTAAAACCCCGGATGGCCCCAAATATACTTTGATCGGCACTCAGGTAGTCGAAGAATACAAACAAGACTTCACCGGCATGCTGGTGTCTGAGCATCCTCATGAGCTTTGCCGCAACACCTATATTTCGATGATCGAGCAAATGGAAAAGCAGGCCTCTATGGTTACCTGCTATGGGTATTTTTGTTACCCGGACAAAAGTTATCTGAGGACATTGGAAACCGGGTTTGCCTTGTCATCAGAGGACGGCACCAAAACCGGCTATTTGGTATTGGTTACCGTTGATCATTCCTATTACGAAGGCGACATGTATTTGCCCAATGACCCGGCCAACGTTGTGGCCCACGAGGTCCATATTCAAAATCAGCAGGATTTGGACCGGACAATGGCCCTGTACCAGACCTTATCAGAATAATATCTGAGCTTTTACCCGTCTTTTTCGCGGTTAAAGTCATCTTCAATGCGAACGATGTCGTCCTCGCCCAAGTACGACCCCGACTGAACCTCAATAAGCTTTAAATCAATCTTGCCGGGGTTCATCAGTCTGTGCACAGCACCAAGCGGCAGATAGACAGACTCGTTTTCACTCAGCAAAATCTCTTCCGTGTCCCGTGTAACAACGGCTGAGCCTTCCACTATCACCCAATGTTCGGCCCGGTGATGATGCTTTTGCAGCGATAGGCGTTTGCCCGGATAAACAATGATTTCCTTCACCTGATAACGCTCGCCTGCGCCGATGCCTTTATAGTTGCCCCAGGGCCGGTATACGGTGGTGTGAAAGTCGGCTTCAGCCCGCCCTTCACTTTTCAAGCGGTCAACGATCTTTTTAACATCCTGATCGCGGCTCTTGGGCGCGATCATCACAGCGTCATCGGTTGAAACCACAATCAATTCTTCCACGCCGATGAGCGAAACCAGCTTATTTTCGCTGTGTACGAAACAGTTTTTGCTGTCTTCCAGCATGACATCGCCGTTGGTTACATTACCGTTTGCGTCTGCCCGTTGCACATCTGCAAGCGCCGAAAAGCTACCCACATCCGACCAACCAAATTCAGCAGGCACCACAGCCGCTTTGTCGGTTTTTTCCATGATCGCATAGTCAACCGAGTCTGCGGGCACCCGCGCAAACGCGGCTTCAGCCATGCGCAGAAAATTCAAATCTTCTGTCACTGTTGCCAGTGCGGCGCGGCAAGCGTCCAGCATTTTAGGCTGTAGCTTTTCAAACTCTTCAAGAATGGTTGAAGCCTTCATCAAGAACATGCCGCTGTTCCAGCTGTAGTTGCCAGAATTCACATATTCTGTGGCAGTCGCACTATCAGGCTTCTCTCGGAAGCCATCAATGTGAAAAGCACCTTTTACGCCTGCAAGTGGCCCGCCCGCCGCGATATAACCATAGCCGGTGTCTGGCCGGGTCGGCGTCATGCCAAAGCAACATAAAAAACCATTGTCTGCAGCCTCTGCGGCGACGGACACCGCCTTGTGAAAGCCGGGTGTATCCAAAATCACATGATCAGATGGCAGGAATAACAACAATTGATCGGGGTCCGATTGCGCCGCCGTTAATGCTGCAACCGCAAAAGCGGGGGCTGTGTTACGGCCCACAGGCTCAAGAATTAACGCATCCAGATCAATACCCACAGAACCGGTTTGTTCGTTGACAATAAACCGATGATGTTCGTTCGCGACAACAATGGCCCGTTCAAAGCCGTAGGGCTGGCCTACCCGCTCAAGAGTTTGGGTGAACAGGCTTTTATTGCCAAGCATTGGCAGAAACTGTTTGGGGTATTTCGCCCGGGACAGCGGCCAAAGCCGCGAGCCAGAGCCACCAGACAAGACAACAGGTTTAATCTTATGCTTCATGGTATCTTAATCCCTGTATCAAATATTCAGTACCTATCGTGTGGTATCAATGTGTCGGCCCCAACCAATGCGCTTCATCTTTAATACGGTAAATACTCTATTTCACGGTCGATCAAAAAAAGACAGAAGTTCTTCATTTTTCACCCAAGGTATATCACCCGGCTTATCGGGCATTTGCCCTTGGATGGTTTCAACAACCGGCGCGTAGCCTGCCTGATATGCTGCCAAAAGCCGTAACGCAAGATTTTCACCCGCGGGGATTGAAACTTTAGCCATTTCGGCATGAGGCGCACCAAATATGTTTTTTAAGGTGATCGCCTCACTTAAAAGCCATTTGGATAACGGCAGTGAATTATCAAAAGCCGTTGTAAGAAGCTTTTGGTAGGTCAGTTCATTTTGCATTTTTGCTGAAACAGCCACTTTTTCCTGTTTGGAGAAATCTAAAATCACCTGATTGATATCTGAAATCAGGCGCAAGCTTCGCATATCAGTGGCTCGGCGTTCCAAAAAAATCATACGGCTCAGAAGCTGCGTCGCAGTCTGCCTGTCTCGTGCCTTTTCAGCCTCACCAAGATAATATTCTAGCCAATAACGCTGCCTTCCCTTCAATGCTTCATTGAGGGGCGGGACTGGGCTCAATTCCCGGGTTTTAGGACGCATGCTCCCAAGCACGCCAATACGCCGCTCATCTGCTTGCCGAGCCAATTCAACCACGCGCCACCGCGCGCCGGTGGGCGGCGGACACAAAAAACACTGCGCTTGCACTTGCCCCAGTGGGTCTGCAAATAGGGCAAATTCTCGGTCTTCCTGCGGTTGGGCTATTTCTGATCCAAACAAGGTGAAGTGCCGAACCGTAATTTGAACTGCAGCACGTTCAACTTCGGGCCTGGTTGTTGCAACCGTGAAGTCAATGCCAATTGACCGCGATTTGCCAACTACAAGCGACAATAGACATACCGGGCGACGCGGCAGAATGCGTTTACCAAACCGGAAGACATCAACAACTCTCATACGCGCCAATAACAACACCGCACGCGAAATCGGCACGTAACCGGCAGATCGCAACTCTTCTAGGTGCCGGGCTTTGCGGGGGCTTTCTTCGATTTTAGCGGCCATTATCACCAGCGCTCTCGCAGCGCTTCAAAGAATAAACGGGAAATAGCAACCGGGCGGTGATGTTCTGCCCACTGATACAAAGCTGCCTCAACCGAAGGGTTTTCTCTGGCTTCAAGTGCTCTGGCCGTTGCCGTTGCCAGGCTGCCCCGATCACTGGGGTTAAAGCCAATAATACCCGCGTTTGCCGCAGACATGGCCGGCACCAAAATGTCTGGCACCACACACGGCCTGCCAAATGTCGCGGCTGTTGCCGCCACGCCGGAGTTTAACCCAACGTCATAAGGGCACAGCACGGCATCCGACGCGCGGAACAACCGCTGAACGGCTTGGTCATCAATATGATGCTCAATCAGGGTTACGCGCGGCTTATCCGCGACCAAGCGGTATATGTCTTCCATATAAGAAGCACTGCCAGGCGCCCCGGCGATAATTACCCGCAAACGCGTGTTTATATTCGCTTCCAATTCAGACAGTTCTTCCAGAAACTGCCGTGTGCCCTTGTGCGGCCCTAAAGAGCCAAAAAGCAAAACGGTTTTATCTTCCGGCGCGACACCAAGATCAAACCGTGCTTGTTCAGGCGAAATATAATCGCCGTAAACACCAAAATAGGACGGGTGTGGCACCATAAAAGTCCGCGCGCTGGGCAAATCATAATATCTGCCGCACAGTTCAACGGTTGAAGGGTTCATAATATGGATATAATCCGCCCGTGAACCGAGACCCGCACGCAGTTCAATTTCCTCCTCAGGGAACATAGCGCTGTGAGACAAGAGGTTATGAACAGTCCAGATGATCTTGATATCTGCCTGTCGGTGCTTGTCTAAGGTATCAAAGAACCTAAAAACAGCTTTCTTGGCATCTCGGCTGGAACGACAGTTGGCAAAAACCCGGTGCACCCAGTGATAATGAACACCGAGCGGCGCATTAACGGGCGGCGGCGCGGCTTCCGTATGGTCAATTAGCGGAAAACAGGCAAAGCTATGCTCATAGGCGCTGGCATAGAGCATTTGCTGATACGGGTTTCGTTGTACTGGCGGATGATAGGCGAGCAAATGCGCCTCTTCCAAGTCCCCACCACGAGCAAAGAGCGACAGCTTTGCGTCAACGCAGGCTTCTTCAAAACTGCGATCTATGTCGGCAATTGCAGTGTCCGGTGACGGCCTATCGGCCATAAATATCACTCCCTAATTAAAAGCACACAATCGGTGCTTTCCAATCCTCCCCTCATTTAATATAAAGGCGCGGTTATCGTTACCAGCCTTATTTTGCGAGGACATCCATGCAAATTGAAGAATTAACGCTCCCTGGGGCCTTTATCATCACGCCAAAACGCTTTGGTGATGACCGAGGGTTTTTCTCGGAAACCTATAGTAAGGCTGCTTTTGACCAGATTGCGCCGGGCATTAATTTTGTCCAGGACAACCATTCATTGTCTCGTGAAGCTGGTGTTCTCAGAGGGTTGCATTTTCAACTGCCACCGCATGCTCAAGGCAAATTGGTGCGCGTGCCGCGTGGCAGCGTTCTCGATGTTATCGTGGACCTGCGACTAGGCTCACCTACATACGGCTGCCACGAAAGCGTAGAACTAAGCGCCGAAAACTGGAAACAACTGTGGGTGCCGGCGGGCTTTGCACATGCTTTCTGCACGCTGGAACCAGATACAGAGTTTTGCTACAAGGTGACCGAATTTTATGCGCCTCAATCGGACAGCGGCATCGCATTTAACGACCCTGACCTGGCAATTGATTGGCCATTCAATGCAGAAAAACTAATTCTTTCTGACAAAGACAAAAACCTGCAGGCGTTCAAAGATTTCCGCTCGCCTTTTACATATGAGAAAACAAACCCATGAAAATACTTGTAACAGGCGGCGCGGGATTTATTGGCTCAGCGGTTTGCCGCTATCTGGTTGGCGCCCTTGGCCATACGGTTATCAACTTGGACAAATTGACATACGCCGGCAACCTGGAAACCCTCAAAGAAGTTGAAGCCAGCCCAAATTATCACTTTGAAAAGGCTGACATATGCGACCGGGTGGCACTGGACAGAATATTCGGCCAATATGAACCCGATGCAGTTATGCATTTGGCGGCCGAAAGCCACGTTGACCGTTCGATCACGGGTGCTGGCGAATTTATCCAAACCAATATCGTTGGCACATTTCATATGCTTGAGGCCGCACGCGCCTTCTGGCTGTCATTGGATGACCAGAAAAAAGCAGCTTTCCGGTTTCTGCATGTTTCAACCGACGAAGTATACGGCTCGTTGGGCGCAGAAGGCCTGTTCGAGGAAACCACCGCCTACGACCCCAGTTCGCCCTACTCTGCCTCCAAGGCGTCAGCCGACCATTTGGCGAACGCATGGGTGGAAACATATGGTTTCCCTGTGGTTATCTCTAACTGCTCTAACAATTACGGCCCGTATCATCTGCCAGAAAAATTGATCCCGTTGATGATTCTCAATGCGTTGGACGGTGAAGACCTGCCCGTATACGGCGACGGCTCCAACGTGCGGGACTGGCTATATGTGGACGACCACGCAAAAGCATTATTCACAATCATGACCACAGGCCGCATTGGTGAAAAATACAATGTTGGTGGCAGAAATGAACGCACCAACCTTGAGGTTGTGACCCGAATTTGCGCCATTCTGGATGATGTTCGTCCGAAAAATAGCCCTTACGCTGACCAAATTGTCTATGTCACCGACCGGCCCGGGCACGATGCGCGCTATGCCATTGATGCCACCAAGCTGGAAACAGAATTAGGCTGGAAGGCTGAGGAAAACTTCGAATCCGGCATTCGCAAAACTGTTGAATGGTATTTGGCCAACGAATGGTGGTGGACACCGCTCAGAACACATGCAGCGGAGCGCAAAGGCGTTCTGAAGGGCAAGTAAGGTGGCTGAATCCGCAGAAAAGTCTCCCATTTTCGTCGCGGGAGGAACAGGGCAAGTTGCGCTATCCCTGAGAGAAGCTGCGGAAAATGCAGGTTTTCCCCTAGTGGCGGCGGGAAGACCGGACTTTGACCTAACCAGCGCCGCCAGCGTGCGCGCTGCAATTGATGCCTACAATCCAAGTGCGATTATCAATGCCGCTGCCTACACAGCCGTTGACGCGGCGGAGAATGACAAAGAGCAGGCCTTTGCAATTAATGCTACAGGCGCAGCTACTTTGGCCGCGATAGCTGCAGAGCGAAACATTCCTTTCCTCCATCTTTCAACTGATTATGTCTTCGACGGCAACAAGGCGTCGCCTTATGATGAGACAGATGCGGTGGGGCCAACCGGTGTTTACGGCCAGTCAAAACTGGCTGGCGAACGGACGGTGCTGAAAGCAAACCCAAAGTCGCTCATATTAAGAACCGCATGGGTATATAGCCCTTACGGTAAAAACTTCCTGAAAACCATGCTGTCTTTATCAGAGCGGAACGTATTGTCTGTGGTGGCGGACCAGCACGGCAACCCTACCTATGCACCCGATATTGCAGCGGCGCTGCTTGCCATTTTGGCGCGGCTGGACGGGCAGGAGCCAACAGACACTCAAGCAGGCATTTATCATATGACCGGCAGTGGAGAGACCACATGGCATGGTTTTGCCAGCCAGATTTTTGACGAAGGCGCTCGCTTTGGTCTTGCGCGGCCAGAGGTGAAAGCCATTCCTACCGCAGACTACCCCACACCGGCCAAAAGACCGGCAAATTCGCGGCTTAACTGTGAAAAATTGAGCAAAAATTTCAACATTTCATTACCGGGTTGGCGAGAAAGCACTGCTTTGTGCGTCAAACGGCTTTCGGAAATGGGCCAGCTGGGCTAATCTCGCGCGGCGCGGAAAAGCCGCACAACAAAAAGACATGAGGGTTCTATGAAGGGCATTATTTTGGCAGGTGGCCTCGGCACGCGTTTGTATCCGATCACCAAATCCATTTCGAAGCAATTGTTGCCGGTTTATGACAAACCGATGATCTATTATCCACTGACCACGCTTATGCTCGCAGGCATTCGGGAGATACTAATTATCAGCTCACCGCAGCACCTGCCCTTATATCGGGATTTGTTGGGCGATGGCTCGCAGTGGGGCATCGAGCTTCACTATGCCGAGCAGCCCGAACCCGGTGGTTTGGCGCAGGCGTTCCTGATCGGCGAAGAGTTTATTGCAGGGCAGCCCTGTTCCCTCGCGCTGGGCGACAATATCTATTACGCCGCCGGTTTCACAGAATATTTGCAGCGTGCTGGTAGCGTGACAAACGGTGCTTATGTGTTTGCCTATCCGGTGGGCAACCCGTGTGACTTCGGCGTAGTTGAAATGGGCAAAGACGGCTACGCCATCTCCATTGAAGAGAAACCTGAAGAGCCCAAAAGCAACCTGGCGGTCACGGGCCTCTATTTTTACGACAAAGACGTCGTTGATATCGCCAAATCGATTAAACCATCGGCGCGCGGCGAACTGGAAATTACCACAGTAAACAATGTTTATCTGGAACGCGGTGACCTGAATGTAATCAAACTGCTGCGCGGCACTGCATGGCTGGACACAGGCACCGTAGATAGCCTTTTGCAGGCCAGTCAGTTCGTTCAAACCGTTGAAGCCCGCCAAGCGGTTAAAATCGCCTGCCCGGAGGAAGTGGCGTGGCGGTCAGGTTATATTAGCACTGACACATTAGCCAAGATCGCCGCCAGCTATAAAAACAGCTACGGCGAATATTTAACCTCGATCCTAAAATATGGGGCGGACGACGACTGAAGTCGTCACCCTGAAAAGCATCATGCTGAATCGCCTCAAAAAAACACCCACCACCTGCACGACGCAAGATGCACGCTTTCTTTTGCTGCTGTGCCTGGGGCGCGAGCCATATATGGCAGCGGAACTGGAGACCTACACAGACCAAAGCTTTTTCGGCGCGTTGAAGCGTATACTGAAAAGCGCCGCGTTTTCCCATAGTCTGTTCGACCCTTTTGTGCTGGGCAAAAAGCCGATGCAGCTTATGTTCTCAGCCGAACAAAGCGCTGTTGTTCAGAAAGGGTTGAGCCGTCATTTCCGGCTCGACCTCAAACAGCCCGAAAAACTTGATTGGTTGGGAACACTGACGAAAACTGTGTCGACCACTCGGATGCAAAAGGCTTTTCTGAGCGTTCACGATTCAGGCCGCCTGCAATATCTGCAAACACACCTGGGACATTGCAGCCATGAAAATGCACTCACACTTTTTGGGGCGGTTCATCAATCATCGGGCAGACATATTCGCGGCTTTGCTGCTTTTGCCGACAACGAAACACCGCTGGTGCTTGATTTTTACATCGACGGCCACCCTGCCGGGGCATCAACCGCAGACCAGACCAACCCTGAGATCAGCGAAACACACCAAGTCGGCAAAAACACTGCCTTTAGCCATACGCTCGACTGCAATGAACCAGAGGGCTTAACCGATTCCTGTCTGCTGGTTTTTGAACGTGAGACTGGCGCGATGATCTGCCCACCAAAAAATTTGGTTCTGAACGTACAAGCGGCAGCGCAAACAACAGCAAAGGTGCGCGGTGTGCTGGACGAACTATTATCTGCCCGCACCGCAGGAGATGATAGCCAGATATCAAAACAGCTTACTGCGCTTGATGAGCGGCTGCCACTGCTGGAACAATACTCCGCCATGCGGCTGGAAGATTATCCGCTCTACCGCGAAGTCTATTCAACGCGCCGTCCGCCAGATTTAAGCGACCTAAACCTGACCATAATGGTAGCGCTGGCCGAGGGCGACAAAGACGCTTGCATGCGCACAGAGAGCAGCCTGGCAGCACAAAGTTACCAGCAATTTAGTGTTATTAAAGGCGGTCCGCCTACCGACATTTCAGGGTTTGACCTTCAGGTTTGCCTTAGCCCCGGAGATCTGCTGGACAAACATGCGCTCGGATGGTTTGCAACCGCCGCCAAGCGCAATCCGCAGGCTGTTATTCTACGAGCCGGTCACGATCATTATTCCAGATCCGAAGATTTGGGGTTTGCCTATGCGGACCCAGCATTTATCAGCGAATTTGACCCTTTGATCTTGGATCAACGACCAGATTATGCCTGCGCTTTCGCCGTTAACCTTACTATTGCCGAGCGGGCCGTGCACCCCGTTCAAGAGCAAGACATATGGCAGCACATGTTCGACCAATTCGGCGCAGATGCTTTTGCTAATATTGACGAAATTCTATTTTCTTTTCCTACATACACCAACAACAAACCTAACGAGCCGCTGGCTTTACCCGAACCAGATATGGCAAAAAAGCTGGCACTTGTCATACCAACCAAAGACAAATTGGACGTTCTTAAGCCCTGCGTTGAGAGTTTGCTGAAAACCATTTCAGGCAAAAACACGACCGAAATTATTATCGTGGATAATGGCAGTCAGGAAGCAACAACCAAAGAATGGCTTTCTCAAATACAGCAAGAAAAGTCTCTGGTCATAAGCGTTCAAAGTAACTCTGCGCCGTTCAATTGGGCGGACATAAACAATAAAGCGGTGGCGCAATCAGACGCGGATTATTATCTGTTTCTCAACAACGATACACTGGCAACGGATAACGGTTGGGATGTAACGCTGCGCCAGTTGCTCGCCCTTGAAAATGTTGGTGTGGTCGGGGCAAAGCTATTGTTCGAAGACGACACAATTCAGCATGCCGGAGTTGTGCTTAACAATGACAGCCTTGCCATTCACGAAGGCGCGGGGCAGCCCGCCTCAGCCAATGGCTATGCAAATAGATTAACACTTACTAGGCAGTGCGAAGCCGTGACGGGTGCCTTTCTCGCCTGTTCAAAAGCGACATTTGATGCAGTCGGCGGTTTTGATGCTGAAGGCTTCCCTGTAACGTTCAACGATATTGATTTTTGTTTCAAGGTTTCCGAGGCAGAACTGCGAGTGATTTATTCACCGCTCATCACTTTTTACCATATGGAATCTATCAGCCGGGGCTATGATGGTGCGACACCGGAAAAAGCTGAACGCGCGCGCGGAGAGCACGACAAATTGCGCGCCAAATGGACTGCGCGCATCGTCAACGACCGTTGGTATCCAGCGCGCTTATCCGCCGCAGGAAACCAGGGAGACACCATGATTAGCGTATCAACTGGCCACCAAGCCTATGAAACGCAATAATTTAGCCCTAGACATGGATGCGTGGTCCTTTTATTCAACAGCTACGGGTGGGGCAGAGAAAATTCCATATCAGATGGCTGTTACGTGATTGAAGCCAGCAAATTATGGGGTCAGGGATTATAATATTTCAATGAGCCTAAGAAGTATTCTGAAATTCAAAACTGATACCCGGACCTCCAATGAGCCGGTTTCGGATGAATTTCGTCTTTTTCACAGAGAATGGTACCTCTCAAAAAACCTTGATGTTGCAAAATCAAATATGGACCCGATCAGTCATTATTTGAACTTTGGCGAACAGGAGGGCAGATGGCCAAATCCTTATTTCGACCCCAAATATTATCGCCATAATGCACCGGGCACCAAGAAATATGCGGGCTCAGCGCTAGAGCATTACAGTGAAAAAGGATGGTTGAGAGGCCGAAACCCTTCTCGTAAATTTTCGAACCGATTGTATTTGGAGCAATATCCTGACGTTGCAGACATGCAAGTGGACCCTTTGCAATTCCACTTGAGCACGGGTCGTTTTGGCGGATATATCGCTTTCCCGACGGTCTTGGAGCAGAATGCCAACAGGCCGTTAATTGCCCTCATGCGGCAAATAAACGATTCAGGGCTGTTTGATCGAGAATGGTACCAAAAAAATTACACCGACCTATGGTACGCCGATGTTGACCCTCTTTTTCATTATGTCAAACACGGCCACCGCGAGAAACGCCGCCCAAACCATATTTTCGATCCGGATTGGTATGAAGACACCTATGGTGATGAAATCGGCGAAGAAATGCCGCTCATATTTTATCTGACCAAAGGCTGCAAACGAGGGCATAATCCGTCGAAAGACTTTTGCACGCAGTCCTATTTTGCGGACAATGACGATCTGGATTCAAAAGCGACAGACGCATTGGCTCACTATCTTTCAATCGGAATGGCGGAAGGGCGTCGATATCCATCACCAAAGCTGACTATTGGTACCCAAATAGACAAAAGCGCTAAAGTGCCGGTCGACGACGCGCTGCGCGGTTTATTGGAGTTTAACCCGGTTGATCTGGCAACCGGCAAAACGGAATTTGACCCTGCAGGCATGAATATACATTGGGTTATTCCTGATTTTGCTGCGGGAGGCGGCGGTCATATGACTATTTTCAGGATGGTGCATTTCCTGGAGTTGGCCGGTCATAAACAGACGATTTGGATTAACCATCCAAGCCTGCATAAAACGCCCGAAGATGCCCATGAAACAATTGAAAAGCACTTCCAGCATTTTTCTGGTCGTGTCCGGTTCGTGGAAGACGGCCTCACCAACGCTGAGGGCGACATTATTATAGCGACCGATTGCTGGACAGTGTCGCCGGTTCTAGCCGCCGGGAACTTCATCCGCCGATTTTACTTTGTGCAGGACTTTGAGCCAAGTTTCCACCCCATGGGGGCAAACTATCTGGTTGCTGACCAGACATACCATGAAGATCTGGACTGCTTGTGCGCCAGTCCGTGGTTGTCAGCGCTGATGAGTGAAAAATATGGTCGTTGGGCGCGGCCTTTCTGGCTTGCGGCTGATAAACGGATTTATTTCCCGCCAGAAAATCCACTGAGCAAATTAAACATGGGCCGCAAGCTACGTATTGCGGTTTATGCGCGCCACTTTACTGCCCGCCGTGCTGTTGAGCTGGCTTTTCTTGCGCTGGAATGCCTTGCAGAGCGTGGTGTTGAATTTGCCGTGGATTTCTTCGGCGCCCCGCTGGGCTTCAACAGAGCACCATACGAATTTATCGACCACGGCGTTGCGTCTCAGGATACGCTGGCGGATATTTTCCGAAACGCCGATGTGGGCTTGGTTTTCTCTGCAACCAATTACTCGCTGGTGCCGCAGGAGATGATGGCCTGCGGCTTGCCTATCGTGGAACTGGACGGCGAAAGCACCCGAGCAATCTTCCCGAACAATACAGTGTCGCTTGCGGCCCCTCATCCTACAAAGATCGCCGACGCAATTGCGCATTTGCTTGCCAATGAAGACGCCCGTACGCGTCAGGCTGCTGCTGCATCTAAATGGGTTGGTGGTTTCTCCTGGTCCGAGTCTGCGGCAATGGTTGAAACGGCTATGGTTGAAAGACTAACTGAATTTGCTGCGCCGACGACTTCAATTTCGGAGGAGGCAGCCGCGCAGCCAAAAGCGTCGGTTGTCATTCCAACGCTGAATGCTGGACCAATATTTGCGGACGTTCTGGAGGCCGTCGTTAATCAGCGCACCCCCTGGCCATTTGAAATTCTGGTGATTGATAGCGGTTCGACCGATGAAACGCTGGCCACGGTTGAAAAATACCCAAACGTTCGCCTGCACAAAATTGAAAAATCAGAATTTAACCACGGTGCTACGCGCAATCTTGGCGCTGAAATGACCACCGGCGACTATATTGCCTTCCTGACTCATGATGCCATGCCGTACCATGATCGGTGGCTGTTTAATCTGGTTAGCTCACTAGAACGACACCCCAATGCTGCCGGGGTTTACGGCAAACATCTAGCCTATCCAGATGCATCCGTATTCACAAAGCGTGACCTGAATAATCACTTTGACGCCATTAATGAATTGCCACTCGCCCTTAGCAAGGACACTGACAAGGATCGTTGGAAGGAAAATAACATTTCGTGGCAGCAGGCGTTGCATTTCTATAGCGACAACAATAGTTGTATGCGCCGCGAGATTTTCGAGAAAATACCTTACCAACAAGTGGTTTTCGGCGAAGATCAGCTTTGGGCATGGGATATAATTCAGGCTGGGTATGAAAAAATTTACGCCCCGCAAGCCGCCGTTTATCATTCGCACGACTATGACGAGCAGGAAAACTTTGACCGGAGCCAGATTGAAAGCGCTTTTTTTAAGCACTTTTTCGGCTATGAACTGGTTAAAAGCACAGATGATTTGTCAAAAATAATCGAGTCTGCCAACGCGTCCGACCAGGAGTGGGGCGAAATAAACGGTGTTAGTGCGGAAGAAATTTCAGACCGTGAGAAACTGAATGAGGCGCGGTTAAAGGGGTATCTGGCAGGCAGCACAGCGGATACCGACAGTATATTCAACAGTTGAACGGGAAGCTCTAAGCTGGCTATATCTTATCTAGGCTACAGGAAAGATTAATGCTTCAACTGGCGCGCGCATAGTTTTTTCACCGTTACCGGATCATATACTTCGCCGAGAAATTCAAACATGGCGCGCCAATAATCCGGGTTATCCAGATACTCTTCATATTGGGCAACAAAACAGCGATCGGGATGCTTGGTGGTATATGCATCATACAAACTGTCCGCCTCTGTCACCATGTCTTTCACCATGTCGGCGTCGCAGTTTTTCCACCAGCCCGAACGAGAGACATCTTCCCAACCTCGCTTGTTAAAGATGAATTTTGCCGGGGCAAAGTGGGCGGCGATAAAATCAAGATAGTGCTCGAAACCCTCGCCGCTTGCCTCATGAACCCGAATTTCCTTGAAGCCGATAACCCGCGCATCCTTAGGCGGCTGAATAACCTCGTCCACAAATACATTGACGAGCTTGCCAGCGTACCGCTCGGGGTCGACTTGATTGATCCCATACCAGGGGCCCTGTTCTTCGATCTCTCGGTAGCCATGTTTGATGCGCGCTGCTGCAATCCGCGAAACCGACTGATACAGGGGCCACAGGGCGTTACCGTTTTCACCGCGAATGAAATAGCCATTGATCGACTGCAGGAGCGTTTGCAGAAGCGTAGAGCCCGAGCGCCCATAGGTGATGATAAAGACATATCCGTCAAATTGGCGTGTCATACTTGTCAGAACTTTCTGTTTGTCACCGCGCTAGCCTACAAACCCTAGCATTTTTTTTACTCTGGACATACTACTCAACTGTCAGACAAAGTACCGGTTGATGACATCCAGATATCACCAATCAATATTGAGTTCGTTGCATCGCAGGCAAACCACGCAGTTAGATGTGTTGCATGCTAAATTGAATCGCCCGTACAATATTTAGCTGGTTGCTCCATCATACCCCAGCTGTTATTTGCTGCAAACAGGGCCTAGAAAAAATACATAATGGAAATTATTCGCATGCAGAAGACAAATGTTCTCATTTTTCCTTGTGGCACCGAAATTGGGCTGGAATTAAATGCTGCCCTTAAATTCGAAAAAAGCGTGAAGCTATTTGGCGCAAGCAGTGTACGTGACCACGGCGAAACGGTTTTTCAGGATTATACATCGGATTTACCTTTCATAGACTCACCAGCCTTTATTGCCGCCCTCAACGCAATAATTCACGAGAAAAATATCCAATTCATTTTTCCCGCCCATGACGATGTCTTACTGTTTTTAAGCCATAACGCTGATAGAATTGACGCCAAGATAATAGCGCCTCCGACAGAAACATGCAAAATATGTCGTTCTAAATCAGAAACTTATCAGTATTTTTCTGGTCATGATTTCGTTCCCAAAACATTTAAAAAAACTAGTGAGGTGAATACATATCCTGTTTTTCTAAAACCGGATCAGGGGCAAGGGTCTCAGGGGGTTGTGAAAGCGAATAATGCTGAGGAGTGTTTGCAAGCTGTCAAAAGCAATCCGGATTTGATTATCTGCGAATATCTACCCGGTGAAGAATTCACCATAGATTGCTACACCGATAAATTGGGCCAGCTTCTGTTTGTGGGTCCCCGGACGCGTTCACGAACCAAAGCCGGGATTAGCGTATCAAGCAAAACATTTACCGTTCCTGAAAGCATCAAATCGATTGCAGCTCTGATCAACGAAAAACTGCACCTTCAAGGCGCATGGTTTTTCCAATTAAAACAGGACGGAAATAAAGAGCTAAAGCTGTTAGAAATTGCCCCGAGAGTCGCAGGCACAATGGCGGCAAACAGAGTTAAAGGCATCAACTTTGCTCTGCTATCACTGTTTGAAGCTCAGGGAAAGTCTATATCAGTCACCACTCACAGTAGCGACATACAAATTGAGCGGGCGTTAACAAACCGATACTTCACTGATATCCGCTATGATACCGTCTTTATTGATTTGGATGATACCCTGATCATCAACGGCGCTATTTGCCAAGCTGCACTGCAATTTATTTATCAGTGCAAGCACAGGAAAATATCAGTCCACCTAATCACGCGGCATTATAGAGAGCCCTCTCAAACTCTGGAGGAGCTGGCTATACATTCAAAAATTTTTGAGGCTGTTATTTGGATACAGGATGGCTCCTCAAAAAGCGATTACATGCTTGATGCCAAGAACCCGATTTTTTTCGATGACTCGTTTCAAGAACGTCAAGACGCCATCAATTCAGGTATTCCGAGTTTCGCTCCTGACAGCATAGAAATATTTATTGATTGGCGCGTATAGCTCAGAAGAACTAGGTTGTCTCGGTGCTAATACTGCTCAGTTGTAAAGCCGAAAACGATTTCTGAGGCGATGTCATTAACGCCTCATGCTTCTTGTAAGCCGCGAAGATACTGTCTGCAAACGGCCAGCAAGCGCTATCTGCCGATACCATCATACCAGCTTCGTAATCGTAGGCGGCATTCGACTTACTAATACGCACCCTCTCGCCATCGTCAGCGATCAACCTTAGTACGGCTTTAATAAAGCCTTCCTTGTTATCTGTGGACAACCATTCGGGCTGATTCATATGAGAAACCATTTCCGAGTCATTGAGAGCGTGAACTTCGTCTCCCTTCACATTTACGATTGGTAGACCAAGGGGACCCGCATCCAAAATCCCGTTTGTCGCACCGAAGGGGAAGGAGCTAAGAAAAATATCGCACTCATTCAATTTGGTTAGATAGTCATTGTAATTGGTACGCGGCAATACTCTGGCCTCAAGAACGCTAGTCACCCGCCTGGAAAACGCTTGAAACAATGCCCCAACGCCATTTGGAAAGAAATAAAATTCTACCTTCTTAGTAGCGTTATCCTGAATAAATTTACAGGATTCCAGAAAAGAAGGCGTAATTTTTCGCGACCAAGCAGGTACAGCAATTTTCACAACGTCTGGATTTTCGCGAATGTTCACCGAAGGCAATTTTGTATCCGATCTAACTTCATAACGCGGGCCAGCTGGCCAATATAAAATTTTGTCGGAAATGGTTTTCTCGTTGCCTACCTGACCCTCCATCAACACAGAATAATCAATAAAATTGGAGTGAGTAGTCGCTGGATGGCCGTAAGTCATTAATTGAATAGGCGCTATTCGCAAGTTCGAACCAACAATGCTAACCAAACGCATACCCACACTTGGGTAATATACAATGTCAGGTCTGTAAGATTTTGCTTTATCAAAAAACAGCTTAGGATTTGAGGGCGTAAATTTTGTATCGTCTATTTTATCAAACATGTAATGCAACGCTTTATCGCATTTCCCATCCGGTGCCATAAAGACCAGTTTAAACCTATCTTTTAAACTTCGTATGGCAGGGCCATAACATCTGTGCATTGCATGCATGCTGCCGTACAGTTCTGCAATTATCAACAGGGTGGGACGCTTTTTTACCGCCCGTCGCTCTTCCGGCAATTTCGCATCTTCCACCCCTTGTTCACCAAGCCAACTTCGTACAACAGCATTCATCGCACGCTTGATATCATGCTTATGAATAGACTCGTCGTAACTGCATCCCATGTAAGCTGGTCCAAGGTTTCGTACCATTGAAAAATTAGGCGTGGCTTTCTTCAGATGATCCGAGGCTGCAAGAATTTTAGCACGCGCTGACCTGGCGTTTTCCGAATAAACAATTTGTTCCGACAAAAACCCGATACACAGCGGCCAGGCAATGTTGGGTATTTGCCGCAACAACATATCTGTCAGGTTTGGCGACAATGCGTTAATCGACAAGCCTATGAAAAGCCTCAGAATTTCCTGCCTTGTAAGGGTGGTTCCGCCTTTTCCGTCGGGCGTACCCATCAACTGAACCAGATGGTCCGTTCCACGGTAGCCACTGATTTCAAAAGCTTGGGTCAATGGTCGCTTTAATGCTGTGAGGCCAAAAAACCTGGCGTCATTTATGACAAAATCCTGATCAATCAACAGGCGGGTGACAGCAGCACAAAAAATCGTTGCCTGTTTTTCCACCAATGGGTTTACATCGACCAGAGTAGCCCCAAAACTTTCTGAACTGTTCTCAAGAATAGTCAGAATCTTGATCAAGAGTTTATGGGCTGCATCAAAATCTTTCGCGTAAACCAGCTTATCGAACTGGCTAATTCTCACCGCAAGCGCTGGCTCTTTCTGGGCAGTCGGTATTTTTGCCTGCACAGCAGGTGTTTTGTTTGTGGGCTTTTTAACAGGCATAAAAACTACAAAGTCTGCGCAAGATTGGCGACAACATCATCCACATCTTGCTGGGATAAAAAGGCATGGAACGGCAAACCTATAAGGCTGTTCTTAAGTTCCTCTGTTACCGGAAAAGCAGTTTGGCAATCAATCCCGCCCGCTATGTCTTCCAGTGCAGGGTGCTCATAAAGTGGTGGTAAATACCAAAACCGGGTGTGAATACCCGCGTCGGACATTGATTGCGCAATTTTCTTGGCTTTCCCGTCGCTGTGAACAACAAAAGTTGCCGGAATGAAGGGCTCACCGGAGGCTTGCCATTTTATAGCATTACTGAGCGGCGCAAGCGCCTTTCGGTACATATCAAGCACGACCTGGCGACGAGATTTGACCTGCGGCCAACGTTCGATTTGTGCCAAGCCGGTCGCCGCATAATATTCGCCCATTTTTGCGTTCGTGCCGATTTGCGAAATCACGCCTCGAGGGCCTGAGAAACCGAAATTCGACCATGACCTGGCGCGTTCTGCCAACGCCGTATCCGGTGTCACCAGCAAACCACCCTCGCCCACGCCGCAGGGCTTGGTGGCATGAAGCGAAAACGCCATATGGATATACGAACCAGCAGGCTGCTGCCCCAGCGCCGCTGCGGTATCAGCGACAACAGGCAGGCCGGTCGCACTTGCAAATTGATCCCACTCCGCCGCTGGAACTGGTTTGCCGTACGCAGAGACAGGCATTACTGCATCTATTTTCTGATCAACCATCGCGGCGTGCGCATGGTGCGGCAACATTTCCCAGCTATTCGGGTCAACATCCGATAAAACCGGCGTAAAGCCGGCATTAATCACCGCAGTAGCTGTTGCCGGGAACGTCAGGGTTGGAATCAAAACCTGTGCGCCCTCCGGTAACCCCAACGAGTGCAACGCAGCTTCCAGCGCTGTTGTGGCGGACGTGAAGGTCACAACATTAATGTCAGGACCATTAACACCGTTCTCTATAAAAGACTTCGCTGCCTGTTCAAATCGGGTGTTAAGCGGGCCAAAATTGGAATACCAGCGCGCTGCATGCATTTCCTCAAGGTACGGCAACACGTCCCGCGGCTCTGGCAGATCTGGAACAAGGCATTGAATTTTATATGATTTACTCAAATTGGCCCGATCGCGTCTTGGTGTTTTTAATGGTTATGATGCTATAAAGCCTGCAACGCCTGAATTCAACCAGGATGCACCAACCAGCAAGCTTTCCTCTTATCATATTATTGTGGGGGAATAACAACCATATCCGAACGAAAAAAGTCTTCGCTTTGGGTAATTTTACCTGGCGGCACCCCCTGTGCTGACAAGCGAGATGTCATGACAGCATCGTCGCATATGACGCGGTCAATAGCATGTTCATACGCCAGCATCTTTGCAAACGATTCTCCTTCCTGCGTTCCTTCAAAGCACGGCTCCAGCCACACAGCCGTGCTAGGGCCAAATCCCCGGATTTCACCAAGCATTTCCAGCGAGCCTGCACCGCCTATGCATACAACCGTGTCAGCCATGCGCGCAAATGTCGAAACATCAGCCTTCGAGGACAACGGCAGACGAGCGCTGATGCGGCGTCCTAAATACATGCGAAACTCTTCCTGGTTTCCGCGCTGCAACAACGGAAATACATCTGCAATCTCATCAGACCAATCGGTGGCGTCTAGCCAACCAAGACTGAAATTCTGCTGATATTCCAGCACAATGGCCACTTCAGCAGCGCACTTCACCGCTGCATTTATCAGAGCCCCGACACGGCCCAGTGCTGTTTGGTCAGTAACCGTTGACATGTCCATTACCACCACGAGCCGCGGGCGCGTGTGTGAAATGGAAGCCGGCACCTGTTCATCGCTTGCGCAAAGTGGCTCAAGCAAATTGGCCCGAATTTCGCTGTGATCGGGGCCAGCGTATCGACGATGGATATGTCGAACACTACTGGTATGCATCTCAAAAGATTGGCACACTTTAACAACCGCTGAGTAAACCATATCTATGGTCTCGGGTGCGGTGTTTGTGACAAGTATTTTCGGTGTTTCAACCATTATTTTATCGGCAGTCGGCAAATCGGAAATCGACTGTATTGTTCCAGCGGTATCCAATAATCCGCGAAAGCCGAGCGCAGAAACGCATATAATCTGATCAGGAACACTCGGTGTTCCCCATGGTCGCCCTTCGACTGTCATTCGCGGGCCTGCACAAAACATCAAACTGCTAAAATCAGCTTTCAAAGACCGAATTTGCCAAAATAGCCAGCGTAAAACAATTGGCTGCGCCTGAATTTGATGCCACTGGTCAGTCGTAAGAAATAAAACTTTATCAGGGAAAAAATGCTCGCGACCGGCATAATACCAGCGGCGCATATTCTCAATAAAATCTTTTAGTTTCAGTTGCTTAAATTCCATTTTTGGGTCTGAAAAAAATACAATTTCATCGGTTTCAACACAAAGCACAGCAAAGGAAGGGGCCTCCTCATGCTCCAGCTCCATTAAATTTCTGGGTGCATACAGACGGGAATGCTTGTCGCGCATGTAGGCAATCAGCGACTCTTCCAAACGGCGGCTGCCAGCAAGCATGCTCTCAGGCCGCCGGCGATAGGAAAACCCTGCCTGATGGACAGGCACGCCAACATACCCGGCATCAAGCATGCTGAGCCAAAACTCCCAGTCTTCGAACCCGCTACGCATTGTTTCATCGTAAAAAACACCACGTCGGAACGCGTCCGCGCGTACCATTGATCCGGCCTCTGAGATGTTGCCCACCAGATGGACCAGTTTACTATATTCCGGCGCAGTTTCCCGTGTATCAAAACCTTCTGCATTCCAAACCTGGCCAAAAAAACTGATATCGGGGTAAGCCCAACCAACGCTTGGGTCATCGCCGAGCACTTTACGAAATGCACTCAGGCTATAAGGCTCGATACGATTATCCGCATCTAGGAAATAGACCACATCCAGGTCCGGTACCAAATTGAGCAGAAACCGCACCCCGGTGTTGCGAGCGCCCGGAAGACGCGTATTGGGTTGGCGGGTGTAATATAGCGTGTCTGGGTACTGCACCATCAAAGACGCGACTACTTCTGAGGTTTCCATAAAACGGCAACCGTCATCAACAACAACCACTTTAACCGGTGCACTGCATTTTTGATTACATGCCGAATGAATGGCCTCTGCCAAAAATCGCGGGTGCCCATATCCCGGAATTACAACACCTATTGCAGCGAGGTCGGTCATAATTTTCCCTCTACTGCTCTGTTGATCCAAGGTCAAATTGTGGCTGCAAATCAACCACTGATGCAACGCTCAGCGATAACCACCGACACCATCCATAACTTATAACGTCGCTTACAGGTAGCGCAGCGACAATAATGTCATGATCCTGTTCCAACGGCGCATTAAGGTCAATTGACACTGAATCTACCTTTAGTGCAGGCAAACGACGTGCAGAATAATGAATTTCTTGATCTTTGTCGTAGCCGCGCGTCGCAAAAAACTCTTTAGATGCCAGGGCGTTAATAAATTCTTGGAACATCTCGTACTTGTCCACCGTGTCCGCCTTCACCAGCGCCAACACATAAAGGAAGTCAGGGGCGCGCTCGTGCGCAGTTTCGATATCGCAGGCAACAAGTGTGGTTCCTGCCGCAGCACCAGAACGGTATATTGCTGCCGAGACACCCTCGTTGATAGGGTGAGTTTGCAGACTTCCAAAATCATCCGGCACTATCATTGGAGAAAAGCCTAACTTATCAGCCAATGTTTGCAACTTCGAGCGCCCTGCCAAATACTCAATTTGATCGCCGATTTCAGGGAATTTAATTGATCTCATGCGCAGCAAAGGTTCGTTTGCCTCAGCTAGTGAGCGCGTGACAGTAGAATGACCCTTAATCGTATTGAGTGCTACCGAGACATCATGCCAACGACACCAGCCATACTCTGCAGTATCTCCGGATACTGAAACAACAACCATTCCCAAATTGTGCGCGGGCGCTTCCTTTGCTAGGGAAGACAGATCGATGGTTAATTGCTGTTGGCTACCCGGTGTCACTATTTGCGCTTGCCAGGCAACATTCGCCTCAGATTCAAGTCCTTTGCCGCTTCCACCAAGCTTAGCTTTATCTATGAGCTGCGCCATATATTCTGGCTGCATAACGGCGGGGCCGCCAGCTGCCACCAAATAAAGGCATGTTGGTGCGGACGCATGAGCCGTTTCACACGTAATCGTCAGGCTCTGAGCTGCCGCTGGCACCATTTCTTCAAACACAAGGCCAACTGGCCCACTGTTATGCAGATGCGTTTGCACCCATCCAGCTGCGGGGTCTTGGCTCAATATTGAATCAGCTGGTTCTGAGCTCGAAACCACGGTGGCCGCGCCCATTAGTTTGCAAATAGGCCTCCGCCGGTATTCCATGGGTGACTGAAAGAAATCATGACCCTCAGCTAGTTCACCGGGGCTAAATCCAGACCAAATTTTCAAAGCGAGCAAAGTGTCGCCAAGGGCTCCCTTTGCTCCGTAACCATCCTCTGAAATTGAACCACACCGGTTTAGAGGCGCGTCAGTTAAGCTAACCGTAGGAATCGACCCTTTTTTGTTAACCACCCATTCAAGCACCAATTCCGCATCGCCAAATGACCGCACCAAGCCGCGGTCAAGCGCCAGATAGGCCCATCCAGGATCAATTTCAGAAAATAGTAATTCCGCGCTGCCTAAAACAAGCGAGTCAACCGACCTAAGCAATCGCACAGTCAAACATCCTTCAGCGCGCGAGCCTTTAGGAACATCAAAATGCAAACTAATTCCCTGCACCCCTGCAGCGTCAGTTGGCAAACCAAAACGCACAACAAACGGATCTAGCGGACCTGCAAGCTTGTCTGGCCCGACAGTCTTGGAACCGACCGGCACCGAAACCGTTGAATAGCGGGTATCGTACCCAATACCGCGAATTAATCTGCGTGCTTTTTCCAGTTGTATCAAAGAACGTTCAAAATCACGGCGCAGTACGGCAAGATCGGTCTGAATGCCTGCCGCAGCTTTGCTGTTGTTATCAGCCTTTGCCAAGACCAAATCCATCAAGCATTGCATGGCTGCCGTCCTACTTTTTCGGACTGTAGCAACTGGCAAGCCTGCGCGCCCGGTTTGA
>Ga0316204_10001182_pt1 | contig 75915 bp, 63 predicted proteins | sample 6monrhotite_MG_2_FD_205661 | JGI IMG/M metagenome (GOLD analysis project Ga0316204, IMG submission 205661) | Microbial mat bacterial communities from mineral coupon in-situ incubated in ocean water Damariscotta River, Maine, United States -... | ecosystem: Environmental > Aquatic > Marine >...
GCATGGACGAAGACCGCCGACGAGATCCTCGAGTCAGTGAAGCGATTTGGGCAGCGGACGATGCAGGTTCTCGGGGACTCTGACCAGTGACTGACTTTTCTAAGAAATCACCGATCCAGGGCACTAGTACCTCATGCCTGAAGTCCGTGCCGGGTTTCTGCGGCCCACCCTTCGGGTGTGGGGGTCCTCCGAAACCCTCGGTTGGTCAGGCCTGCGTTCGGTACTTTCCGTCTCTTCCGCCGGGACGCTTCGCTCTGTTGCTCTGAACTCCTCGGAAACCTGACGTACTCGCTCTAGAATCGCCCGATCCCGCCGAGCATGGCCCCGCCTTGGGTCGGTCCACCGGTGAGCCGGAACCGTCGCTGTCGAGGACGACGTGCCGTGGTCCCCGGCCCATCGTCCTTGTGGACGAAGTAGACCACGCTGAATACGAGCGTCGCCGCCGCGCCCACGCCTGCGCCGATCCAGCCGATGGTTCCGATCCTGGCGGCGGTCTGACCGTTGGCACAAAACGTCGCGACATCCGCATTCACGACTGCGTTTGGTTTGTCTCCCTCGACTCTGAACGAAACCGGAAGCGTCGCGATGTCACAGGGGTCGTCCGTGCTCTTCCCATTGTCTCGAAGCCAGTCGAGCTCGGCTTGTACAGTCGGCCGACTGACATCGTTGGAACTGTTGCCATCGTCCTCGGATGCCTTCTTCGCCTCCTTGTACTTGTTCAGGTAGTGAAACTGCGAGAGTCCGCCGCCGATTGCACCGGTCAACAACCCGGCGATGAGGATGGTCGCACTGACGCCGAGGGCTGCTTTCTTCCACGTTGGGCGAGGTTGATAGGGCCCCCAGACGTAGCCTGGTCGGTCATCTGCCCCGTGACCCTCGGCGAGAACGCCCTCGTCCGTCGTTGCCTCGTCAACTGGGGTCGCAGCGACTACGGATGTGTCGGCCTGTGGGTACAGGCTGTTGACGACCTCGGTCGCTGTCGCGTCGACGTTGGCCGCCGAGAGTGCTTCTTCGTCGAAGGGGAGGCTTCCCTGGGCCTCGACCTGTCCGGTGGTCACGTCGAGCACACTGATCTCGACGACGTAGCTTCCGCCCGACTTGTCCAGGCTGCCGTACACGAGCTTCTCGGCCTCGAGCGCGCCGCCGGCTTCGGTCATGCACGCGGTGTCTTCCTCACTCGCGCAGTCGAGCGTCAGGATGACCTCCTCCAGCGTGAGCTCTTGTCCGCCAGACATTTCGCGTTCTGCGAACGCCGAGCGCAGGGACGTGGTGAGCCGCTCACCAGCTTTCTTGTCCTCGCTGCGAAGCCCCAACACGCTGGTGACCGCCGGCTCCGCGTTCAGGGAGGCCATGGAGACCATCACCGCGCTGACTCCTGCGGGTGGCAGCTGGGCATGCGCTGCCACAGGGGCAAACGAAGCGAGGCTGGCGCACAGGAGGGAAGCGAAGAGCGGGCGCGAGTTCATGATGAGGCGGGGCCGAGGCCCAACCAACAGTTGCATGGTGCGCTGCGAGAGAAAAGGGGCTCGCGTTTTGCGCCAATTCAGCCCGCGGTCTATCGTGCTCAGGCGTGGATGCGAGTTCCGACGAAGCGGCGAGTGAAGAACCCTCCGCGCGTGTTCAGCTGCGCAACTCGTTGGCCGCACGCATCTCGGTTCTTGTCCTGATCATGCTGTTGGCGGCGGCCGCTTCGGCGGTCGTGATGATCGCTCAGCTACGGTCGCTGCAGGCCAGCTTCGATCGCCTCACCGAGGTCTACGTCGTGTTCAACCAGCGGTTGGCGACGGCGCACGTTCAGGCGGTCCGTGTACACGAGCAGGTGCGGACGCATCAGGCCCAGGCCGTCGACACACTCGACGACGCGTTCTTGTCCAACTTCTCCATCGCGCTTCGTGCGCGGAGCACCAGTGTTGTCGCAGCGCGAGAGCCGGTGGATGAAACGCTACGCGAGCCGTCGGCGTTCGGAGACGGCCAACTTCAAGCGCTGCAGGAGATCCAGCAATCGCTCGACCAGCTGCAGGAGCTGGTGGTCAACGACGTGGTAGCGACCCCGACAGAGGTCCTCGTCGACATCCAGACGCAGAACCAGATCACCCAGCTGTTCAAGACGTTGGCCGTGCAGTCGGAGACAGCCGTGCAGGAACTCGACGCGGAGGTGGCCGAAGCTCGTGAGCAGACCGAGCGCCGCACGGTGTTGCTGGTGGGGGCCGTTGCGGTACTGGGGGCGCTGGCGACCGCGGGCCTGTTTCTGACGCTTCGCCCGCTCCGACAGCTCACCCAAAAGGTCCGGGACCTCGCGCGAGGTGATTGGTCCCAACGCGTTGAGATCGATGGGGGGCATCGCAGGGATGAGGTCAGCCAGCTCGCGGCAGAGTTCAACCAGATGGCCGGCGCGCTCGAGGAACGCGAACGCAGGCTGTTGCGCGGGGAGCGTTTGGCCGCGGCGGGACAGCTTGCGGCTCAGATCACCCACGAGATCCGCAACCCGTTGTCGAGCGTGGCGCTCAACGTCGAGTTGCTCGAGGATGAGATCGAAGCCGCGAGCCCCGAGGCACGAAGTCTGCTCCGCTCGATCACCAAAGAGGTCGATCGTCTCAACACGATCACCGAGGACTACCTTCGGTTTGCACGGCGCCCGAAGCCCGAGCTCGCGCGACTCGACCTGCGCGAGGAAATCCGCAGCCTTCTGACTTTTCTACGACCTGAGGTGGAGCTGGCCGGGGTCGCGCTCGAGTCGGCGTTCCCAGCCAGCGAGGTGTGGATCAGCGGCGACGGCAACCAGCTGCGCCAGGTGTTCATGAACCTGATCCGCAACGCACTGGAGGCCGTGACCGAGCCCGATCGCGAAGAAGCCGCACCGCCTCGGGTCGAGCTGCAGATGCGCTGTAAGGATGGGCGGGTCGTCGTCGTTGTTCGCGACAATGGGCCGGGCATCGATCTGCCTCAGGACGCGCTCGAGCGCATCTTCGAGGCTTTCTACACGCGTAAAGCGCAGGGAACTGGCCTGGGGCTGCCGATCGTTCAAGAGATCGTCGCGGACCACGGGGGCTCGGTTCGCGTCGAGGAGACCGGACCGGGTGGGACGACCTTTCGGATCGAGCTTCCGGCGTCGTCTTAGGGGTTGCGGCGTTCGCACGCTCACGGGAGAGCAGGCTTGCGCTCCCGGGTCACCGTCCGTAAAGTCGCCCCCCGCGTTGACCACGCACACCTACACGGGAAAGACCGCTCTCATGGCACTCGCATCGCGCTTCCGCACTGTTTCGTTGATCCTCGTCACCGCCGCGCTCAGCTCGGGCCTCGCGTGTAGCTTGATCCTCAGCCCACGCGACGACGTGCAGCGATGCGGCAACGTCGACGATTGTGAGACGCCCGAAGACAACCGGTACGAGGCTGTCTGCATCTCCGACGCTGCGGCCGACATCGACACGACACAGGTCGAGCAGGTTTGCGTCGCGCAGTTCCGGGACGTGCGCTGCAACCCCGACGACGATCCCAGCGGCGAGTTTGCGGCCTTCGTCGACTCGCGTAGCTCCCTGGACTACGCCTGTCCCGTGGCGAGCGACCCTCCCGTCCCTGGTGTGCAGGGATGCCCTCCCGAGGACGGGTGCGCAGCGGATCTCGAAGTCATCGACGGCGTCTGCGACGACCCGACAGCAGAGGTTCCTTCGATCAGGCTCACGTCGGTCGATCACCTCACGGCGCAGGACGTCAAGGACCAGTTTTGTCGTGGGTTCTTCTGCGACGACGAGTACGTCTGCAACTCCACGCCCGGCATCACCGCCTGCGAGCGCTGCGACCCGTCCAAGCCGTTCGGAGAAGGTGGCTGCGGCAGGGTCTACACCCAGGGCGTGCAGTCCTGCGTGTACAGCGATGAGTGCGCGGCGCCGGACTCGCATGTCGACGAGCCTATCTTCGGCGACTGCGGTTGAGCGTCGGCTCCCAAGGCCCGGCCCAAACTCGGGCCGGGAGAAAACACGGTTCGCGAAACCAACCCATCGTTGCGCCTGTCCGATAAGGGCAAGAGCAGTGATGATGATGAACCGTAAACGAATCTGTGCAGTCTTGGCCTTCGTGGCTGGTGTGGTGTCCCTCAGCGGTTGTGACGCGTTGTTCGGGGATCCGAACGGAGGGGATTGCCACATCAACGCGGACTACGAAATCCGCTGCGAAGGCGATGGACCCGGACTGCAGACTCCCTAACGACGTGCGCCGGCCGTCATTGGGCCAGCGTCTCGATGCGGGTCTTTGCGGCCTTCGGGAGCCCACCGATCTCGAGTGCCCGCTTGGCCATGACCTTGGCTGTGGCCGCATCTCCGGTGTCCGCTGAAGCGAGCGCTACAGCAACGAATGTATCTGCGGGGCCTTCCGCACCCTTGAGCCGCTCGGCGGCCGCCTGAGCCAGCACCTTGGCTCGTGCGATGTTGCCCTTGGTCTTGAGCGCAAGGGCTTGGCCTGCCAACGCGATGGGGTGAAGCGGCGCGATTGCCCGAGCTCGGCGCAGTGCGAGCTTGGTGGCCGTGCGGTCAGCTGTGACGACGCCCAGCATGAGGAGGCGCCCGGCGGGTTCGAACCCGTCACCATCGATGGCGAGGGCGTCCTCGAGGTGTCGCTTCTCGTCGTCGGGTCGGTCTTCCTTTCGGGCGAGGTTGGCGAGCATCACGAGCGGTTCGACGGACTCTCGGTTGAACGCGCGCGCGGCCTCGAGGTGTGCCCGTGTTGCTGTGCTCGGGGCGCTTGGGTCTGCGAGTCGAACCAGCATCATGCGTGGCGCAAAGCCGTCGCCGTCACGGCCGATCAGCTCTTCGAGAGTTGCGCGGGCGGTGTCGCGGTCACCCTTTTCTGCGCTGGCCAGTGCCCGTTGAAACAGCGCATCACGCTCATCGCCTGTGGAGGGATCGGGCGAGGGCTGCCAGCCCGAGAACACGGCGTCGAGTTGCCCGAAGAACCAAGCCTCGAACTCGTCCTCGACTTGGGAGAGCGGCTTGCCCAGATGGGTCTTCATGAGCTCTTCGGTATGCTTGCCGGCGGCATAGCCCTTGAGCATCTCGATGAGCTTGTCGCGGCCATATGTGGCCCCGAGGTAGCGGACTGCGTACGCAGCCGTGGCGTATGCGACCTCCATCATCTGGGGACTCTCGGCGCGGATGAAGGCGAGTTCGAGCTCGCTGAGACGCCGTAGCTTTCCTGCGCCCCGAGCCGCCACGAGAAGCTGTGCACTCTCTCGGGCAAACGCAGGATCGGCCTGCTCGGACTCCCACTCACTGAGCCCCTCGGTGAACCAACGAGGGACCCGGCCCTTGCTGAGACGGATCGCATACACGTGCCCCAGCTCGTGACGGATCACGTTGTCGATGTTGAACCGCCCGGCGTAGGGCCCGATGAACGTGATCACCGGGCCAAAACAAACCGCGACGGCGCCGAGGCTTGGAACACCGACGGTGCGAATGGAGAAGTCGCTGGGGTCGGAGAAAAACTCGAGGCGCAGCTCTCCCGCCTTGGTGTGATAGGCGGCGTCCAGGGCATCACGTGAGCTGCGAGTCGACTCGACGAGGACGGGCTCAATCAGGTCGCGGTCATCGTTGGGCAACCGAAGCACCAGGTCCCCAACCTTGCGCTCGCCGTAGAGCTTGTCGATGCGCTCGTCGTAGAGGTCGAGGGTGTTGCGGGTCCGCTCGTTGAACGGGTCTCGGGCCCACGCCTGTTCGAGCAGCTCGCGAGCGAGAGTCTCTTTGCCGAGCCGCAGCAGGTTGAGCGCACGCGCTGCCAGGACGGCGGGATCCTTGGGGGCGCGGGTGAGGCCGTCGATGAGGATGACGTCGGTCTCGGGATACAGGTGCAGGAACCCAAGCACGTCGGCCAGTTCCTTGTAGTACAGGCCGTTGTGCGGGTTGGCGGCCAAGGCGGCGTCGCGCCAACGGGTGTACCCGGCGTCATCATCATGAACGATCGCAAGCGCTGCCATGACCGCGAGGCCACTGGTGTGGCTGGGGTTGCGGGCCAGGACGTGCTCTTCGATGCGAGAGCGGGCTTCGTCCCGGCGGCCCTCGATGAGCGCGATACGAGCGAGCACCGCGTGGGCATCGGGGTGAGCGGGGTCGACTTGCAGTGCTTCTTGGGCCAGGCGCGTGGCCACGGCAAAGGCGAGGTTGTCGACGTGGACCCGTGCGGAGCCGGCGAGCGCATCGGGGTGCCATGCGTCACGGCCTTCGAGGATGAGCGCGTAGGTTTGCAGTGCATCCTGGGCCGCGTACTTCTCGCGGAACATGTCGGCGCGACGCAGAACGATCGCTTCGAGGTCCCAACCCGCGGGGGCGTTCGCCCCGGCAAGCTCTTCGGCTTCTCCGAACACCATGTTGGCATCCTTGAGGGCGCCTTTGGTGCCGCGGCCCAGCGCGGCCTGAGCCACCGCGAACAGGTCGCCCTCCGTCTTGGCGCGGTCGGCTTCGTAGTCGTCGTACAGGCCGTTCATCAACGACTTGATGCCCGCATCGTCGCGTTTGCCTCGAGCGACCTCGATGGTGACCAGGTCGCCGCGCAGGGCCATCGAGCCGGGGTTCTTCTTCGCCGCGTCGCGGAGCATGGCCGCGGCCTCCACGAGCTTGCCTTCGCGAGCCAGCGACTCCGCGCTCAACCGGGTGGCGGTGACGTCTTTCCCGACCTGCGCCCGCAGAGCCTTCCGCGCCGCGGCGGTGTTGCCGAGCAAGAGGTGCGCGCGCGCGAGGGCGTGCAGCGCGTCGGCGTCGTCCGGGTGCTCGGTCACAAACCCGGTGAGGAAATCTCGCCCGCCTTCGGGGTTTCCTTGCGTGACCGCTTCCACAGCCGCGTCGCGGGACTCGACGGCGGCCGGCTCGGGCCGAGTTCTGGGTTCGGCCGACTGGAGGCTGCCCGCCTCATCGTGACCACCGTATGCCGCCGAGGTGTCCCCGAGCGGCTCGGGCTGTGCGGGGCCCGCACTGGGCGGTGCGGCATCCGTCGGCGGAGTGGAAACGGGTTTTTGCTCGCACCCCCCCGGACCGAAGAGCGCGAGGCCTATGAGCACCGAGGACCGAAACCGCCGAAACGCCATCCTCGCGCCAGTGTGGAATCGGCCCTGCAGTCTGTCAAACAGGCCCGGCCGCGGTGCTATGATCGGATCAATGGCGCAAAGCTCCACGGCCGATAGCGACATGGCCTATCCCGCCGACGTGTACGAGACCTTCGACGCGTTCATGCAGCAGGTCATCACGGATGTCTACGAGACCGGCGCCAAGAGAGCCGAGTTCGTGGCTCTGGTGATCGCGTCCGGGGAGGTCCTTCAGATGGCCTGGGGTCGCTTGCGCAAGAGCGGCATCAAGGAGCTCGCGATGGGGGCGGCCGGAGCGGTGGCCCTGCGGGTTGGGCTCAAATACCTGCTCGGGGGTCCGTTGGGCATGATTCTCACCGGTTTCACTGCAGCCACGCTCATCTCGTTCTTCTGGTCGAACCAGCGAGAAGTGATGGCCCGCGTCCCGACCTACAAAAAGTTCCTGCACGACGCGAAAGACAAGTTCGAGGACATCCAGGCTCGTTACCGGGACGGTCGCTACGACGCCGGAGAGCGGGCTCTGCTTGTCGAAGGCCTGCTGCGCCGAGTCATCGGCGAGGTTGAGGCACCGCTGCCGGCCGCGGCCAGCACCGAAGACGAGACGGCAAAGAGCGACGCGTAACTCCACGAAACTACAGCGCATCTCACAACCTCGGCGAGGGCGGAGGCCCGAGCTTGGAAGGGTGCTCGGCGAATCCTGCGGATTCACTCGGCACTTCCGCGAATCGCTCCAGGTGAGCTGCGGGAGCTTTGCTCCCGCAGCGAGGGAAACCGAGAGGTTTCCCTTAGAGACTAGCTAGAGCACATCTCATAACCTCGACGCGCCGGCTCACAAAGACCAGTGAGGTGGCGTGGCGAGGTTATGAGATGTGCTCTAGGCACTAGGCGGCGGCGCCCATGCGCCTGAGGTGCCCGATGTGTGAACGCAGTGCGGACCACATCGTTGGCTGCACACGGTAGGCAACGCCCCGCCGCTCGCAGACTTCCTTCACCACCCGGCTCAGGCCCGGGTAGTGAAGGTGGCAAACCTTCGGGAAGAGGTGGTGCTCGATCTGGTAGTTGAGACCGCCGAGGTACCAGGTCAGCACGGGGTTATCCTGCGAGAAGTTGACCGTGGTGGCGAGCTGCTGCTCGGCCCAGCCCAAGGCCATGGGCTCATCCTCACCAGGCCAGTCGGTGAACTCGGCGGTGTCGTTGCAGTGCGCGAGTTGGAACGTGATCGCCATCGCAACGCCCCAGACCCACGCGATCAGTACGTAGAGCCCGAACATACTCCACGAGGGCCCGTGTACCGCCAATGGGATCACGAGCATCCAGCTGTACGCGAAGATCTTGCCCAGCACGAGGGTCGCGATGCCACGGCGGGTGGGGGGTGGAACGCGCCTGGGTCCTGCTCGTTGCGTGAACAGACGCTTGAAGTCGTCGACGAACAACCACTTCGGCGTCATGAAGATGTACAGCAGCCACGAGTACACGAACTGGTACCGATGCACCGGGAAGTATGGGTCGGTGCTCGACAGGCGCAGCCATGGAGCCTGGCTGATGTCGTCGTCGACCTGCTCCACGTTCGGATACGTGTGGTGCAGGACGTTGTGCTTGTAGTGCCACATGTACGAGCTGCCACCGATCGCGTCGAGGGCGAGAGCAGCAGCGCGGCTGACCCACGGATGGGCGGAGTACGCCCCGTGGCCGCCGTCGTGTTGGATCGAAAAGCCGACGCCCGCCAGAGCCAAGCCCATCGAGAACGCGAGCGCGATGAAGTGCCACGTCTGGGTGGCCACCAGCAGCATTAGCAAGTAGGTCGCCACGACCCACGCCACGATGATGAAGCTCTTGAGCAGCATCCGGACGCCCCCGTCTCGCGCGATGCCTGTGCGCTCGAAGTAGGCGGCTGCTTCATCGCGGATCTCCCGCTGTAGCGCTGGGTCCCCGGTGTATTTGAGAACCGAGTTGCAGCCGGCGGGCCTGAGCCACATGGGTTCGTCGGAACGATCGGGGAGGAGGGCGCGCGCGGGCATGGGCAGGTGCGAAGCGGGTGGACGAACGCTTCGTGATCCGGACGGAGGTTGCGGCTTCGGCTCGGAGGACCGGTCTGGAGACTAGCGGACTGAGCGCCGGAGGTTCACGCAAAGACCGCTCGTGAGGGACTGAGCACGTGAGAACGCCACGGCTTTTTGTTGGACCCAGTGGAGACCGGGCGCCGGGAAACCGTGGCGTCAGACACCGAGATGCGCGGTATCGCTACGCGTTTTCGGCCAAGAACGTGCGCGTGTACTCGGTGGCCTTGCGATAACTCTCTTGGATCTCGGAGACCAGGTACTTCTCGACCTGTCCGCCCACGAGCGGGATCTTCACTTTGCACACGCCGTCCCAGACCCGCGCGCACTTGTCAGAGCCCAGCGCCTCGACCCTAAACACGCCGTGGTTGTCGACCCGGTCTGCGGCGAAGTTCGGGATGGTCACGATCTTCATGCTGCCGGTCGCCGCCGAGAAGTCGTTCTTCTCGACGTATGTGACCGTGCCCTTGACCATCTTCTGGACGACCTTGGGGGCCTGGCGATGGGGCGTCAGCTCCTGCTCACGGATGATCCGAAGGTCTTTGCCTTCGCCGTTGCGCTCGAGCTTGAGCTGCTTGTAGTCGACGTCGATCGCGGGCCAGAGCCCGGCGTTGTACGCCTCGCTGAAGAAGGCCTCCCAGAAGCGGTCGGCGCTCACGTCGAAGGTGTCGCGAATCGTGTACTCCATGCTGCGCAGGCAGAGTGCCGCAAATCGGGGCTCCGTGCACGGTGGGCTGGTGAGACCCCCGCGACGCCTTTCTCGGAAAAAGATGCAATCGATCTGGGAGCTCTCGGTACTCCCACACCAGAAGTCATGAGCGCCCCAAAGAAACCCTCCGTCAGCGTCTTCTCCAAGCTCACCGCCGTCCTCGCAGCGCTGGTGGGATACGCACCCTCGATGCGTGAACAACTCAACGGCGAACTCCTCTAGATCTAGACCCCTAGTCCCCTTCCTGCTCCGCAGCAGCGGCCGAAGCCCGCGCGCGTAGAGCGGGGTCTCGCAAGAACAGCGCCAGGGCGATGCCGCCCACGATCTCGCCAAACCACAGCGTGGCGATCCGTCCGAGCAGGGTGGCGGCGAGCGCCACAGGCTGGGTGACGCCCCGGACGAGTTCCTTCGTGGCGACTACGAGGCTTCCCTCGGTTGCACCGAGCCCCCCGGGGAGGAAGCTGAGTGCTCCAACCAAGGTCCCCGCCGACCAAAGAAACGTACACGTCGCCAAACTCGCATCGACATCGGTGAATCCGTCGACGATGAGCCAGTATCCGACACACTCGAGGCCCCATCCGAGCACGCTGAGCACGCTGAGCACAAACAGGTAGCGCAGCCGCAGCAGCGTGGTGGTGGACTCGACGAGGCCCTCGGCTTTGTCGACGAACCGCCCGACCACCGGGAGCTTTCGGCTCAGCTCGAGAGATCGTCCCAGCAGGGTGGGGGAGCCCAAGACGACCACACCCGCGATCACGAGCGCGATGGTGACCCCGACGATCGGCAGGTACTCGGGAAACTGGGCCACGCCCAGGAGGCTCAGCAGCACCAAGGCGATCAGGTCGGTGAGGCGATCGGCGACCACGATCGGTGCGGTTCGACTGAATGCCACGCCGTCACTCGACTTGAGCAGCACGGAGCGCAGCACCTCCCCGACTTTGCCCGGCGTCACCGACATGCTCAGGCCGGCGAGGTAGATCATCAGCGAGCGGCCACGGGTCAGGTCCGGAGCATCCTTTCGGACCTCCAGCCACCCCAGGGCGAGCTCCCACTTGGCGAAGCGAAGCAGGTAGTTGGTGGCCGAAGCTGTCAGCGCAGCGCCGAAGACCCACCACGGATAGCCCTCGAGCGTCTCCTGCACGGGACCGAGATCGAAGTAGATCATCGCCCCGACGTAGAGCACCACGCCCGCGGCTACACCGTAGAGCGTGCGTCGCAGCATCGCGTTCAGGGGCGGCCTCCCAAGCGCGGCCACGATGACCACACGCGTCCGAGTTCACCAGGGACAGCGGGTCCGAGTCGAGTGCGCGGCGCTTGAGGTCGCCACAACGCTTCGAGTGCGCGTCCGGCCAGGCCGCGCGAGCCAGAGTTGCGATCCGTCGTCACGCTGACGCGGGGCCATCGAGCTTGTCCTCCGGGACCCACGCCGCGGATGGCGTGATCGAGACCGGCGCCGCGTGGGCTCATGCCTAGACGGTAGGCGAGCCACGGGTCAAAGGTTTGGGTCAGCGTTCGAGCCCATGCGGGGTCGGGGTGGTCCGCGTGCATGGTCAGGACGCGGCCGAGGGGAAGCAGGCTGCGCGCGGCGCCGGACTGGGCCGAGAGGTCCGCCCACCAGGCTCCGTCCACCACGATCGTGATGCTCGCGAAGACGGTGGCGAGCATGCGTGCGGCAACCCGTGGGCTCTCGCGGTGCCGAGGTCCGCCGATGTGTCGGTCGAGCGCTCGAAGGGCTGCTGCAAGCGGGCCGATGCCCGACTTCGTTCCGGGGTCGAGCGCTGCGCACGGGACGACGAGGCATGCGTGCCGCCCAAACCAGTGAGCGGGGAGCGCCCGCGGTCGCCGGGCGCCGGGCAAGGCGGTGCGAATCCCGGACTCGCGTCGCGGTCCTCCGCCGTGTCCCATCGCGAGCGACTCTCGCTCGACGCTCAACGACGCTGCTCGTGCGGCGGCCTCGATGCCGGCGATCGTCCACGGGGCGACGTCCGTTCCGGGGCCCGCGTTCCATCCCAACCCCAGCACCTGGAGCGGGCGTGATGGAGCCAAGCCCTCGAAGGCCGCTCGCAAGGCCGACTGCGCGGCGCGATCGGGTCGTCGCGGATCCACGAGTTCGATGGCAACGCGCAGGGGCACTTGCGGCGGACTATACCCCCGGCCGACCTGCAGATCCTCCCGTAGACCTCGTAGACGCGATGTGTGAACACCGATCTCATGAGCACCAGTTGGCTGGGTCGGGTTCGCATGCGCGACGAGCGGAAGTCTCACCCCGTGCGGGTGATCACCGACGGCCGTCCGCCGGCGGCCGAGGACTTGCTCGACATCCTGCGAGACCCGTTCGACGACGAGCTGTGGCCCGAGGACAAAGCCTCGGTTTGGGAGCGCTTGCAGGATCACGACAATGTGGTCGAACGGCGCGCCGTCGCGACGGTCGCCGATGCCGGTGTCCTCGCGCCATGCCGACCCGGCAAGGTGCTCTGCGTCGGCCGTAACTATCGGGCGCACGCCGCCGAGATGGGCAAGGCGGTGCCGACCGAGCCGCTGATGTTCCACAAGCCCAGCTCTGCGGTCATCGGCAGCGGCTCGGACGTCGTCATTCCGCCGGGGTTTGACCGGGTGGACATGGAGTCTGAACTCGTCGCGGTCATTGGCCGCCGCGGTCGCAACATCCAAGCGGAGGACGGTCTGGCTCACATCGCCGGCTACACGCTCGGCAACGACGTCTCCAACCGTGACCTTCAGCGCGGGGACAAGCTGTGGACCCGGGGCAAAGGTTTCGACACGTTCGCGCCGCTCGGCCCGTGGATCCGGGTGACCGAGCCTGGCCTGGCACTCCCCGCCGATGCCCGGATTCAGGGCCGGCTGGACGGTGAGCTGCGGCAAGACGCTGCGCTGGGCGACATGGTGTTCGACGTGTCAGCAGTTCTTGCGTTCATCAGCGCGTGTATGACGCTCGAACCCGGGGACGTGCTCTATACCGGGACACCGCAGGGGGTCAGCGCGCTCGAGCCGGGCCAGGCGATTGAAGTCACGCTGCAGGGGTTCGAGCTGGGGACACTTCGCAACCCGACCGCTTGATACCCTTTCGACCGTGACCCCCGAGACGATGAAGTGGATCGTTGGCCTCGACCTGCACCCCTCCGGCGCAGGTGCCATTCGTTTTGCGCGGTGGCTTGCCGAGACGAGTACTGTCTCCGATGCCTTGGTCGGCATTCACGTCCTCGAGGAAAGCTACCTACGGGCGGCGCTGAAGTACCACCACCTCGACGAGTTGATCGAGGGCGCGACGACGGTGGCCAAGAAGTCGGTTGAAGCGGCCGGTGCCACCTCGCACCTGGGTTCGCTGCACGTGCTGCAGGGGAGCACGCCTGCGGAAAGTTTGACGGCGGCACACGCGTATCACGCCGCCCACGGGCTCATCATCGGTCGCCAAGCGAAGAAGGACGGCCGCGACATCTTCCGGTTGGGTCGAGTCGCGCGCCGCATTCTGCGAACGCTTCCAGGCCCGACGTTCGTGGTGCCGCCGGACTACGAGACCGAGGCCGCCGACGGTCCGATCGTTGCGGCGGTCAGCTTGCGTGAAGACTGCGAAGTCGCCGCTCGTTTCGCAGCGGACTTGGCGAAGCGGACCGGACGTCCGCTCGTGTTGCTGCACATCGTGCCCACGCCCGATGACTACGCGGCGCACTACCTTCCGGAGGCGTCGCTCATCAAGATGCGTGAGGACAACCGGGCCGAGGCCGAGGACGAACTCGCCAAATGGGCGGCCCTGTACGGCTGTGCGGACGCGGAGTGCGTCGTTGTACTGGGCGGCATCGTCTCGGAGACGGTCCGTTTCACGACGGAGCGTCGGGCTGCGGTTCTGGTCTCGGGCTCGCGACGCCTCTCGATGTTCGAACGACTGCTGCTCAACAGCATCGCCAGCGAGCTTGCCGCGATGGCGACGTGTCCGGTCGCTGTCGTCTCTCCGAGGTAGAACGCGACGCAAAAAAAGCCGCCCGGTTCGCGACGGGCGGCTTTTCTTTTGGGTGGTGTGCGGGCTCAGGTGTTGACGAGGCCGGTGAGTTCGTCGTTGGTGAGCTTCACTTGGGGTAGCCCGCGGTACAGGCTTCCCATGTCGCGCCTGGGGCCGTCGCCATCGTGGGCCTCGTGCGGGATGTCGTTGTGGTGCGGCGGCTCCTTCACGAAGTTCGCATCCATGGCGATGATCAGACGGCCGGTGCAGTTGCACGGGTTCTGTTGATCGACGTGCACGCAACGAGGAGCGAGGTAGTCCTCGACCCGCTTGCGGGCACGGGTGAGACGGACCCGGTAGGCGCTCTCTTTGATGTCGAGCAGCGCAGCCGCCTCGGCGGGGGAGTACCCGAAGAGGTCGGTGAGCACGAACGAGACACGAACGCCTGGCGGGAGGCAGCAAAGCGTCGCCGTCAGGCACGTCCGCTTGAGCTCCCACAGCATCACGTGGACCTTGGTGGGGTCGTTGCCCAGCCCGCCCACGCCCGATGCGAGGTCGATGGGGCGGGTGATGTCGCTGCGCAGGACGTTGTCCAGACCGTCGAAGGTGAACTCCGAGCGGCGGCCCAGAGATTCTTCCATCTGTTGCGCCAACAGGCCGAGGATGGTGTCCGACGGATTGTCGGCACCCATGACCTTCGACTCGTGCCGAACTTTGACGGCTTTGACGAGTTGTCGAACGTGTCCCCGAGCGTCATCTCGGGTTCCGGTCATGTGGTACGCGAAGGCGTACAACCGCGGAATCTCGTTCTGAAGGAGGGCCCCAAGGCTGGCTGGCTTATCCGACATCCCCAGCCGGGATAGTTTCACGAACTCCCGGCGCCGCCAAGCTTCGATTCGATACCGTCCCAGAACAGCGATTGGGTTGTCGTCGCTTTGTCGCGTTGCTCGAGCCGATTGATCTCTTGCATTCCTGTCGGGCTCGTCACGTTGATTTCTGTCAGCTTGCCGCCGATGACGTCGATGCCGACGAAGAATTGGCCCGTTTCGCGGAGCATCGGGCCGACCGCCGCGCAGATTTTCCGGTCGTTGTCGTCAAGCTCGATCTGCACCGGAGCACCCCCTGCGTGGAAGTTGTTGCGTAGTTCTCCCTTTGCGGGGACACGCAGCACAGCACCGATGGACTCTCCGTCGACCAGCAGAATCCGCTTGTCGCCCTCGGATGCGGCGGGAACGTATTCCTGCGCCACGGTCCACCGGGTCCCTTCGGCCGTCGCCATCTCGAGGATGCTTCCGAGGTTGGCATCATCTTCTCGGGCGAGGAGGATCTCTCGACCGCCGAAACCGTAGACTGGCTTCACGATCATGCGTCCACCAAGCGTCGTGAGAATCTCGCGGAGCTCGTCCTGGTCTCTGGACACAAACGTTCGCGGGGTGAGTTCGGAGAACGCCGCGATGGACAGTTTTTCGTTCAGCGATCGAAGCCCGGCCGGCTCGTTGACCACCAGGGTTCCGGCCCGGTCGAGGATCCAGGTACTGGTCATGAACCCTTGGTCGACCGGCGGGTCCTTTCGCATGATGACCACGTCGAAGCCCGCCATCGGCTGGCGAACGGGCTCGTCTATGAACCGAAGCGTTGCGTCGCCGTCGCGGAAGCCCAGCGGGCGCGCGTTGGCGAACCCCTCAGAGCCGTGCAGGCTGAGGTCCTCCATCAAGGCGCCGTAGGGCTCATGTCCACGCCGGATCGCCTCGGTCACCATCACGTAGGTGCTGTCGCCGGTCGGGCTGAACGTTTCGGGGGGGTCGAGGACAAAGAGAGCTTTGCGCGCACCCATCGGGGGGAGCATAGGTGTTCTTGTCGCAAAGTTGTCGGCCGGGACCTTCCCCTTCCATAATGTACGTTACGTGACTACATCGACCGAGCGAAGCCCGATCGAATCGGCGCAAGCGTGCCTGCGCCGTCCCCGGTGGACGCGGGTACGGAAGCTGGCGCTGATTCGGCGCGAAATCCGTGAGTACCTCCCACCGAGTACGGTCGAGGTCCTGCTCTCGGAGGGGGAGACCGTGGTTGAGGGAGGGACTGAACTGGTGCCCGGCGGTGACGGCTCTCGTGTGTTCGCCACCGTCATGGTCACTGCCGACTTGGGCAGGTTGGCGGATCGCTTTCGGGACCGGCCTGACGCCGCGACCGCCGCTCGCGTGGCCGAGCTGCTCGAGGGTCACCCCGACCTGGCGCCGAAGCTTGCCGGTCGGGTCCGGTCACGCCTGCCTGAGCTGGCAGGTGACCCCGCCGCGTTGCAGTGGGAGATCGTCGTCGATGCTCAGGTGCGTGTGGACGGCACCGAAGTGCTGATCGACGCTGACATCGTGGCCGCCCCAACGGGTGTCGAGGTCGGGTAGCCTGCATGCAGATGGTGACGACGCAGGGCGACGCCACAGCACGCGATGACGCCTACTCGGTACGGCACGTCGCGCGGCTGTTGGATGTTCCGGAGCATCGGCTTCGGTACTGGTCGCAGTCCGGGTTCATCTCGCCGTCGGTTCGGCGCGGCGGACGAGTCTTCTATAGTTTTCGAGACCTGATCGAGCTGAAGGTCGCCAAGGCACTGCTCGAGTCGGGCATGCCTCTGCGCAGGGTTCGCAGGAGCCTTGGTGCGCTCGGTCGACGACTGCCGGAGGCCAAGCACATGCTCGCTTCGCTTCGCATTCGCTGCGAGGGCGACGAACTCGTCGTTGAGAACGTGCAGGGCGACTACGAGGCCGAGTCGGGGCAGATGGTCCTCGACTTCGAGACCGAGAATCTCCACAAGGAGGCCGCCGAGGTTCATGAGTTGCCGTGGGTCTCGGACGAGTCCGCCCGACCCGCGCCGACGACCGCGTACGGGTGGTTTCTGCTGGGGTGCGAACTCGAAGCCCAGTGGGATGGATCTCCGGTGGACCAGCCCGGGTTCGAGGCCGCGCGGAGTGCCTATGAAGCCTCGCTCGAGCTGGACCCCGAACTCGCGGCGGCGTGGACCAACCTCGGCAGCATGTTCGCCGAGATGGGCATCGACGAGGAAGCTCGAAGCCACTTCCTGCAGGCGCTGCGCTGCGATCCGATGCAGTCCGAAGCGCAGATGAACCTCGCCGAGTTGTGTCTGCGAGACGGGGAGACCGACGCCGCGATCGACGGCTATCGAAAGGTGCTGGCGATGGCCCCCGACAACTTCGAGGCACACTACGGACTCGCGCGCGCGCTGCTGGATGTCGGGGGCAAGGTTCAAGCGGCCGCCCATCTCAAGCGTTTCTGTGACGGTGCGGGCGGGGCGGCCAACGACGACGGAGATCCGGACCTGCAGGGACGTGTGGATGCGGCGCGTGCCGTGCTCAGCAAACTCGAGGCCGAGTTGGCCGAGTCGTAGCGGAGAACACTCCATGAGAATCGCGAGCTCCGCCCAGCGCAACCGACGTGACGACAGCTTGCGTCTGTTGATCGAACAGCTGGGTCCGACGCGTCCGGGGCGCGAGCTTGGGCTGCACGCGGTGGGGTCGCTCGATGACTTTCGCGCGTCGATCCCGATCCGCGATCGCGACCGTCACCAAGATGAAGTCAACGCTCGGTTCGGGTTCGGCATCGGGGACGACGACTTCGAGAACCCCGGCGGTTGGGAACGCGACGTGCCCGTTGGGGTCTGGTCGGCGTGGTTGGGCGATGCCCCACCCAAGCGGGTGGCGCTGCTCCGTGGGCGTCGCTTCGACACGGCGGTCGACGAGATTTTGGTCGAGGACCTGGAGACGCTCGGTGGTGAGCTGCGGCGTATCGACCGGTGGGAGAGCGCGGCATCGGTGCTCGAGCAGCTCGAGACCTTCAAGCCCGACCTCTTGGTCGTGCCCAGCGTGTTGACGGTGTGCGCGCTGGAGTCCGTTCATCGGGCGCCCCTCGAGCGGAGCCTGCCGCACCTCGAGATGATCCTGGCCGAGCACGATCTCCGCCGAACGCGGCGTACCCGGCTTCCGATTCGAAGCGCGGGCTGGATCGAGGCGCCCGGACGATTCGCCGTGCCCTCCGCCCGCGGAGCCGACCACTCAGTCACGCTCGCGGTCGGGACCAGCCTCATCGAGCTGCTGTCGTACTCCAACCCCGAAGAGGACGGACAGCGCGTCTACCAGCGCCAGACGACGATGCCCGAGGACGCCGTCATGGGGCAGCGTTATGAGCTTGTCGTCAGCTCTCCACACGGGTTCCTCCGTCTACGCACCGGAGAGCATGTTCGTGTCGTGGGCTTCGACATGCCCTACGGCCCCGCTGACTTTCCCCGGCCTCGTGTGCTGCGGCTCCCCCCGGCTCCCGCGGATGTCCGCCTCGAAGGATGCACAGTGTCGGGCGCCTGGCTCTCGGCCTCGATCCGGCAGGCGCTCCACCGGGAGGACCCCGCGCTGGTATTCGCGGAGATCGGTCCTGACCCGCTGAGCATTCCAACCATCGGCGCGTCGCTGCGCACCGGTTCCGCTCGCCTGCCCGAGGCCTTCGACGACACCGAACTCGGCTGGCTCACCCGCACCGGCGCGCACCGAGGGGGCAAACGCAAGCGGCCCCGCGGGCTGCTGCTTCGGATCGAGGTACAGGGCTACGTCTCCTCGGAGCTGGTCGGCAAGCTCTCGGTGCGTATCGACGACAACCTCCAGCTGCGCTCACCCGCCTACGCCCACCTGCGCAAGCGCGACGAACTCGACCCGCCTCGGGTCATGGTTGTGCCGGCGGGGACTCGCGGACGCGACGAGCAGCGTCGGGTGGAGGCGCTGGGTGGCGTCGTGCGACATCCCGACGTTCGCATCGTCGAGAGTTCGCTTCGCTAGAGAAGCGCTACTCGGGCGGAGGTTGGCCTTCGCCTTTTTGGTGCGCATCCCAAGCTTTGGCCCGGGCCTCGTATCGGTCGGCCAGAATGCAACTGGACAACCCTGCCTTCTCAGCGGATTCGCGAAGCAGCTTGGCGCGTTGTTTGTCGTCGAGCTTGCCGAGCTTGTCGAACAGCAACCGGGCCTCGTCGTGGCGGACGCTTCGGTCGATGTGCTTGGCCATCGTCTTGTCGAACGCGGCTGGCTCTACGCCTTGGCACGCTTGGCAGTCGCGCGGGGCGTTGCAGAGCGTTTGCACGCCCGTGGTGTGGTCTTGGCAGCCCATGCCGAGGAAGACGAGAAGGAGCGCAGCGGAGCGCATGGGCGGACCATAGCGCAGGCTTGCAGGGGTGCCCGCACCGCAAAGAGTGCGTTCGCGTGGCCAAAGTCGGTAGTCCTACCGATGGTGGCCGCCAGGGTGCCTTGGTATCCCAAATTCATGCAGCGGACGGCATGGGTGTTGTGGGTCATTTCGATGGTCGGGTGCGGTGCGGAAGAGGCGGAAGAGGCGTCGTTTGAAGCCGCGACCGAGTCCTCCGCGGGGACCGCCAGTGGCACCGCGGCACCAGGAACGGACGGCACCGACGGTGGGAGCGGCGGCGTCGATCCGACGGTGGACGAAACCACCGGTGGGGTCGCGGAAACCGAGGGCTCCGGAGACCCGACCGAGGACACCGACGATCCGACCGGAGACCCTCCGATTGATCCGCCCGCATCGTGCGACGAGGTTGAGCTTCCGGTTCGCGGTGGCGCCGAGATCCGGGTGTCTTCGGTCGCCGACGGTGTCGTGATGGTCGAAGGCGCAGGCGAGATGAGCTTGCGGCAAGCGGTGTCGTCCGCGAGCGCCGGGGACACCGTGTTGTTGGCCGACGGGACGTACGTTCTTCCCGATGCGGACGATGGCGGTTTCTCCGGCATCTACATCACCACCCCGGACGTGACGCTTCGCTCGGAGAGCGGGGATGCTGCGGCGGTCGTGATCGATGGGGAGTATCGCTCCCACGGTGATGGGAGCGCGCCGGTCACCATCGCCGCGAGCGGGGTCGTCGTTGCGGACCTGACGGTGCGACGCTCGGTGTTTCACCTGATCCACATCTGGGCGGATGGCGATGAGGCACTCATCCACAACGTGCACATGCTCGACGGTGGGCAGCAGTTCCTGAAGTCCAGCGTCAACGAAGGGACCGTCGATGCGGTCGAGGTTTCGTGCAGCCAGTTCCGGATGACGGACGAGGGCCGCGACAACGTTTGGGGCTACGGTGACACGGGGGGCAACACCACCTGCTACACGGGCGGCATCGACACCCACAACGCCCGCGATTGGAACGTCCACGACAACTTGTTCGAGGGCATCTACTGCACCGCCGACGGCGTTGCTCGGCCCGCACATGGTCGGTTCCCCGAGCTCCGCGACAACACGACGTACACCGGTGGCTTGTCCGAGCACGCCATTCACATGTGGGACAGCGAGTCCGGCACCGGGCATACGATCTCCGGCAACCGCATCCACAACAGTGCGCGCGGGATCGGCATCGGTCTGACGGATACCGTCTACGGGACGCGCGTCGTCAACAACACCGTGTTCTCCGAGCACGCCGGGAGCCGAGAGCATGACGTCGGCATCATCATCGAGCGCGGCGTCGGCATGCTCGTTGCGCACAACACCGTGTTCATGAGTCACCCGGACGCGTACGGGGCAGGGATCGAGATTCGCTGGGGAGAGACCAGCGGCGTGACGCTGCACGGCAACCTGAGCAACCGCGAGATTCGCAGTCGCGATGGTGCCGAGTTTGCCGACGTCGGAAACCTACAAGCGGGCGAGGACGGATGGTTCGTCGACGCTGCGGCGGGGGACCTCCACTTGGCGGACTGCGCCACCGTCGACACCGTGTCGTTGCATGACGAGGTCACGACCGACATGGACGGTGCGATGAGAATCGACCCGACGACCGTCGGTGCGGACATCTGCGAGTAGAGCTAGTCCAGCCCGGCCACCGACGCTGGCGCCCGCTCGAGGTACGCGTCGAGCTTGGCCCGAAAGTCCGCGTGGGCTCCGAGCCTGCGCAAGGTGCCGTAGTGGCCCAACACGACGCGGTCGAGGAATACCAGCTCGGGCGGGGGCTGAAACGACGTCATGTACTTGGCCATGAAGCCTGGGACGTGTTTCATCGACTCGCGCTGGAGCTGGGCCTCGCCGAAGTTGTAGGTACCGCCCAGGAGAGGCTTGGCGAAGATGTCGCGCCAGACCTTGTAGTACTGCGGGGGCACATGCGCGCCTTGGAGGTTGCGGGCGCCGAGGCGAACCATGCCCTCGTCGAGGTCCTCGTAGCGTTCGTCGAGGCTGGCCCGAACGGAGAACAAGTACGCCTGCACGATGTTGGGCTCGAGCGTCTTTACGCAGCCGAAGTCGTACAAGACGATCGACCCATCGCGGCGGAACGCGAAGTTGGCGGGGTTGGGGTCGGCGTGAATGACCTGCAGGTCGAATGCCTGTTCGGCGACGACATCGAACAGGTGGTACGCGATCTGGTCGCGGATCTCTTGCGGGTAGTGCCGCGCTTCGTCGAGGTGGTCACCGGGCTCGTAGGTCAGGGTGAGGACGCGGCCAGAGCTCCGCTCGCCCACGACTTCGGGGACGATGACGCTGGGGTTGTCCTTGTAGTGTTCGTAGAAGAAGCGGACGTTGTCGGCTTCGTTGGTGTAGTCGAGCTCTTCGTGCAGCCGCGCCTTGAGCTCCTTGAACACCGCATCGAGCGACTTCTTGGGAACCCGCACCAGGCCGCTGGCACGCAACGCGAGCTTGAGGTGGGCGAGGTCGGAATCGACCGCGCCATCGACCCCGGGGTACTGCACCTTCACGACGACTTCGCGGCCGTCGTCGGTCACCGCGCGGTGGACCTGGCCAATCGAGGCGGAGGCGAACGGCACCCGGTCGAAGCTCTGGAAAAGCGTCTCGGGCGCAGCGGAGAACTCGGCTTCGATCTGGTCGGCGATCACCTCGAAGGGCATCGGCGGAGCCTCGCGTTGCAGGCTCGTCAGCGCCTCTTGAACCTCTGAGGGCAAGATATCGGCCGCGACCGAGGCCATTTGTCCGACCTTCATCACCGCGCCCTTGAGCTCACCGAGCGTCTTGGCGATCACCTGGCCCGACTTCTCGTGCATCTTCTCGCGATCTTCGGCCGAAGCTTCATCGCTCTGGAAGACCGATTTGATGCGGTTCTTGGCGTATCCACCCGCGACCTGGGCGGTCATGCTGGCGAGCTTGAACAGGCGCCGCCCCTTGGTGGCGGGTTTTTCCGACATCTACACACCGAGCGTGCGCCCCGGCGCCGCTCCTGTCAAAGCGTTGGCGCGTGAGTCCGACTCCAGCGGCCGTGGGCCCGGATGAACGGAGCGATCGGGTGTCCCAGAGGCGGGGGTTGCGGCGGCGAAGATCATCGTCGTCACCTGCAATGGGAGCCGCCGCGGGCTCGGACCCGGCGCTGTTCGGCATGCTCCGAGTGCACGGACCCGGTCCTCGTACGATTCTGCTCGGTGCGATTCGTACGCCGCCACCTCGCAGGGGACGATGCGAACTGAGGGCGCCAAAGATTCAACCGCGGGCTACGGATCGGTGAAGTCTACCGCTTCGTGCTGTGAGATGCCGCCCCGAGCCCCGAAACGCTCCGCGCTTGGTCCAGGCTTGGTCCAGGGCTCTCGTAACCGTCTTCAGGCGGGCGCTCGCTGCGTGCCCTCGCGGACAGCGAGCCCCGAAGCGATCGACATCAACTCGTCGCCGCCGCTGAGCTTCTCGGCACCGAAGCGCTGCTCGAACTGTCGGCGGACGCAGGGAACGAAGGCGGTGCCGCCGGTCATGAACACGCGGTCGACCGCATCCGGGGTGAGCCCGGCGCGGCCGAGCGTTTCGTCGAGGCCGGCGGTGATGGCCGAGACGCAGGGCTCGATCCAGCGTTCGAAGTCCGCTCGCTGCACCCGGGTTTCGATTTCGACCGGGTCGTCGTCGAAGCGGAACGAGGCCTCCTCCTCCGAGGACAGTGCGATTTTTAGTCGCTCGACCGCCTTGTGCAGATGGAAGCCCTGGTTGTTCTCGAGCACGTGGATGAACGCCTCGATTTTCTCGGGCTCCAGTGCTGCGCGATGCAGACGCTCGAGCTCGGCTCGGACTCGCTTGCCACGCAGGAACGAGAGGTGATGCCACCTCGAGAGCTTGTAGTAGTACGAGCTGGGAACGGCCTTCTCGCGCCCCATTTCGCGGTAGCGAGTGCCTTTCCCCAGCTCGGGTGACACGACGTGTTCGATGATCGCGGCGTCGAGGTCGTCTCCGGCCACGCCCACGCCGCCGGTCGCGATGATGTCGTCTCGCCGGCCCCGGCTGGAGTCGGGCCCACCCAATCGCATCAAACAAAAATCCGTGGTTCCGCCGCCAAAGTCCGCGACCAGGGCAAGCTCGGGCTTCTCCAGCATGCGCTCGTAGTGGTAGGCGGCCGCGATGGGTTCGAGCTCGAATCCGACGGTTTCGAATCCGCTTCGTAGGGCCGCGGCTTCGAGCCTGGCCTGCGCTGCGAGGCTGGCGTTGTCATCGTCGGCGCCCGCGAAGCGCACGGGTCGACCCAGCGTGACCTGCTCGGGGGTCTCACCCCAGGCCTGCGTGATGTGCTCCCGAAGCCGAGAGAAGAACAACATCAGCATGTCGTCCAGCGAGATGGCGTGGTGGCCGATCTGCGTGCGCCCCAGGGACTCCGTGGTGAGGTGGGTTTTGAACGACTGGACCAAGCGGCCCTCGCCCATCGCTTCGAGGTAGGCCTCGATCGCGCCCGTCCCGGCGTGGAACTGGATCGGGGTCCGGACGTCCTGCTCCTCGGGGTCGAAGTACAGCAGGCTCCGGAAGCTCTGCGTCGTCGCGCCCAGCAGGGAGAACTCCAAGAAGCGCACATCGCCTCCCGCATCTGCGAGTGCGACGGCGGTGTTGGACGTGCCGAAGTCGATGCCGACGTGCATGGAGCCGGGCGGTTTACCGCTGCCCTGCCGAGGACGCAAGCTGCGGAGGACCGAATCTCATCGAGGCAGCTCCACTGTGACGGGCTTGGCGCCCCAGATCTCTTCCGCGTACTGCGCGATGGTGCGGTCGCTCGAGAAGCGTCCGACGTTGGCGAGGTTGTGCACGACCATCTTGGCCCACCGATCGGGATCGGCGTAGGCCTCACCGAGGCGCTCCTGGATGTCGCAGTAGCTGTCGAAGTCGGCGCACACCAGGTACGGGTCGTGGTGCCACAGGTCGTGAAGCACAGGGTCGAAGCGCTTGGGATCGTCGGGGGAGAAGAAGCCGGACGCGATCAGCTCCAGGACTCCGCGCAGCCGGTCGCTTTGCTCGATCTCCGCCCGAGGGTTGTAGTTCTCCTTCTTGGCTCGGGCCTGCGCGGCGTCGAGTCCGAACAAGAAGAAGTTGTCTTCGCCGACGGCCTCGCGGATCTCGACGTTCGCGCCGTCGAGCGTGCCGCACGTCAGCGCCCCGTTCATCGCGAACTTCATGTTGCCCGTACCTGAGGCTTCTTTCCCGGCCATGGACACCTGCTCGGAGACGTCGGTGGCGGGAATGATCTGCTGCGCCAAAGAGACCGAGTAGTTGGCCAGAAACACGACCTTCAGCTTGTCGTGCATCGCCGGGTCCGCGTTGATCGTGGCGGCGACATCGTTGATCAGCTTGATGTGCAGCTTGGCTTTGACGTAGCCCGGCGCCGCCTTGCCGCCAAAGATGAACGTCCGCGGTTGCACCTCGAGGTTCGGGTTTGCCTTGAGTCGCTGGTAGTGCGCAACGATCTGCAGGCAGTTGAGGAGCTGCCGCTTGTACTCATGCAGCCGCTTGATCTGGACGTCGAAGATCGAGTCGGGTGAGACGTCGAGGTCGTGTCGCTCGTAGATGAGCTTGGCCAGGTCCTGCTTGTTGGCCCGCTTGATCGTACGGAGCTCCTGGTGGAACTCGGGATCGTCCGCGTAGGTCTCGAGCTTCTCGAGTTGGTCGAGGTCGGTCACCCACTCCTTGCCGATTCGGGAGCTGATCGCGGCCGAGAGCCTGGGGTTGGCCAACAGGATCCAGCGGCGAGGGGTCACGCCGTTGGTCTTGTTGTTGAACTTGTGTGGCCAGACGTCTGCGAAGTCCTTGAGCACCCGGGTGCGAAGGAGTTCGGAGTGCAGCGCCGCTACGCCGTTGACGCTGTGTGACCCGGCGACGGCGAGGTGGGCCATGCGGATGTCGGGGTCGTCGCCTTCGGAGACGATGGACATGCGACCGACACGATCTAGGTCCTGCGGATCGAAGATCTGGATCTCGCGACGGAACCGACGGTCGATCTCTTCGATGATCTGCAGGTGACGGGGCAGGAGCCGCTCGAACAAGCTCCGCGGCCAGGTCTCCAGAGCCTCGGGCAGCAGGGTGTGGTTGGTGTACGCGATGGTGTGGCGGGTGATCTCCCACGCGCGCTCCCACGGAACCCCATTTTGGTCGACGAGGACGCGCATCAGCTCGGCCACGGCGATCGCCGGGTGCGTGTCGTTGAGCTGAATCGCGACCTTGTCGGGCAAGGCGTCGAACGTGTCGTGTTGCTTGCTGTAGCGACGCAGAATGTCGGCGATCGAACAGCAGGTGAAGAAGTACTGCTGCTTGAGTCGGAGCTCGCGGCCCTCGGCCGAGCGGTCGTCGGGATACAGCACCTTGGAGATTGTTTCTCCGTCGGCCTTTTCCTGGACCGCGCGGCGGTAGTCGCCATCGTTGAACACGCCGAGGTTGAAGTTTGAGCTGGCCCGGGCTCGCCACAGGCGTAGCGTGTTGACGGTGTTGTTGCCGTACCCGGCGACCGGGACGTCGTAGGGAACGCCAAGCACGGTTTGGGCGTCGACCCACCGGGATTTGTGAGCGCCGTTCTCGTCGGTTGTTGTTTCGACCCGGCCATACAGCTGCACCGGGACGCGGTACGACACCCGAGCGACCTCCCAGGGATAGCCGTGACGAAGCCATGCATCCGCTTTCTCGACCTGCCATCCATCTTGAATGCGCTGCTCGAAGATGCCGAACTCGTATCGAATGCCGTATCCGACGCCGGGGATGCCCAGCGTTGCCATCGAGTCGAGAAAACACGCCGCGAGTCGACCCAGGCCACCGTTGCCCAGACCAGGATCGTGCTCGCTCTCGAGCAGGTCATGAAGCTCGACCCCGTGCGAGCCGAGCAGCTCCTTCATCGTGTCCCACAGACCGAGGTTCATCAGGTTGTTGCCCAACGCTCGCCCCATGAGGAACTCGGCGGAGAGGTAGTAGACCCGCTTGACGTCCTGGTCGTAGTAGGCGCGCTGCGTCTGAATCCAGCGCTGAACCAGCCGGTCACGGACGGCGTGGGCCACCGCCGTGTACACATCCGGTAGCGAGGCCGACCGGGCGTCCTTGAGGACGGTGTAGTTGAGGTGGTCGAGCACAGCCCGCTCGAGCGTGACCGGGTTCATGCCGGTACGGTCGTCTTCGACTTCGATGCGGACGTCGGACTTCGACTTGGGGGCGTCGCTCACATCCCGGAGTATCACCCAAGGAATGGGGCGGGCCCAGTCGTATGCGGCAGCGACTGCGCCTACTCGTCCATGAGCAGGGGGGCCTCATCGTCCGGAGCGTCTCCGAACGTGGCGATCCATTCGAGCAGTTTGCGCTTGACGGCTCGCTCGGGATCCGGCTCCTTGGCCGTCGCCTTCTTCAATTCGACGAGCATGCGCTGCCGCGTCTTCACGTCGAACGGGCTGCGCATCATCAAGAACACCGCTTCGAGTTCGTCGATGTCGCGGTCGGTCGTGAGGACATCGGACTGTGCGGCACGCCACTGCAGGATCAGACCAGCCAGGAGCGACTTTCGATACGTCTCGGGGTCTGCGCCTGGAGGTGGATCAGAGGCCGCGCGGTGGTACTCGGCGATCGAAAGATCGATCGAACTGCGCGGAAGCCCGCTGAGTAGCGTGACGCGCTCGAGCTCGGCTTCGAGGTCCGCCACGGGGTGCAACATGAGCGCCTGCTTCGCCGGACTGGGAGGCTCCATTCCCGGTGTGGTCAGCGGCCTCACGGCGAACTCAGGCGTCTCGCCCCGCGCCTCGACCTCGGTCGGCTCGCGAGTGAGCAGGGTGTACGCCGCGGTGAGGATGGACCCGACCAACACGACGGCGGTCGCGATCGACAGTGCGAGAACCCGCGGGCTGACCCCCGGGCGCGGCGTATTGGCGGCTGGCCCCACCGGGGCGGCGAACATCCGCGTCCCCATCATCGTCGTCCACAGCTCTTCGGCGAACGTGTCCGCATCTTGCGGCCGTTGATAGGGCTGCTTTGCCAGACCCCGCATCACGCAGGCCTCGAGGCCTGGGTTGATGTCGATCCCGGGCGCCGCAGCCATCATCGGGCGCGGCAACTCGTTGAGGTGCTTGTTGAGTAGGGCCGCGGGCGAGCTCGCCTCGAATGCGGCGCGGCCGGTCAACATTTCGTACAGGATGTGTGCGAGCGCGTAGATGTCTGCGCGACCGTCGACCGGCTCATCACGCAGTTGCTCGGGTGCCATGTAGCCCGGCGTGCCCACTGCCCCGCGCCCCGCGGTCGCCTCGGCACCGCCCAGCTTGGCCACCCCGAAGTCGAGCACCTTCACGAAGTCGGGACCGCCTCGCCGCGCCACCAACATCAGGTTGTTGGGGGTCAGGTCGCGGTGGACCACGCCGCGCCGATGAGCCTCTTGGAGGGCTTCACAAACCTGCGTTGCAATGCCGACCGCTCGGTGTGGGTCGAGGCGGCCCTCCGAGCGCATGAGCTCTGCGATCGTGCACCCTTCGAGGTACTCCATCGCGATGAACAGGGTGTGGTCTGGCAGGCGGCCGTAGTTGTAGATCGAGACGATGTGCGGGTTCTGCAGGCGCGCCGCCGCCCGAGCTTCCGTGTCGAATCGCGCCGCGATCTTGGGATCGCTCGATAACCACGGGTGCACGATTTTGATGACCGCATTGCGTCCAACGGAGGGCTGCTCGGCCAGGTAGACCGCACCCATTCCGCCTTCGCCGATCCTCGCCCGCACGAGGTATTGGTCCAGGATCCAGCGCCCGATCATCGGGTCTTGTTGGACTTGGCCGTGGTACGCGCCCGAGGTTGGCTGCGTCGACAGCTCGGCACCCGCCATGGTCACGCCACACCGCTGGCACTGCGAGAGCCCCTTCGGATTTTGCGCGTGGCAGTGGTTGCAGACGTGCACCCGCCGTCAGCATAGCTGAGTTGCAGCGGGGCTTGCTGGGCGCCAACCCGAGCCCCACCCGTTAGCGATTGATGTTGATCCGGGTCTCGAGCTGAAGCACCGCGAGGGCGTTCTGCGAGAGGTCCTCGTCCGTCAGTGACTCGAAGTCGACGCCGTCGAAGAATCGGTCGTACGTCTTGGAGACGGTCACTTCCACGGGGAAGGGCTCGTCACCCTTGATTCGCAGGGGGCCACTGGCGCTGTCTGCCAAGTCGGTGAAGACGTCGGCGGAACTCTCCACGGCGATCTCGAACGGGACCACGTCATCTCCACGCTCCGCGTATCCCTCCAGGAAGAGGGTCAGGCCGTCCACCTTCGCGGCATCCATCTGCGCGGGGGCGTCGTCAGTCGCAGCGGAGAAGGGGCCGTAGTGGATCGTGACGCCGCAGAGTTCGCCGGCACCAACGTCGGTGCCGCCGAGTGTTCGCCGCTCCAGGTCGGCGCTGCGGAGGTCCTCTGCAATGGAACCGAAGTAGAACTCGATGGGCGACTCGGCGCCGTCACAGCGCTGCAACGTCACGCCCCTGGTGGTGACGAGCCCGTCGGTGAGGTGGATCGTCCAGCCTTCATCGTTGTCGAACACGCGAAGCTCCCCATCGCCGCCACGATCCGGCACGAAACCGTCCGTCGGCGTGGCGTGGTGGTTCGAGAAGACCGTCACGAGGGTGTCTCCCTCGTCGGAGAGAGCGTCGATGAGGTCACATCCTCCGGACAGAAGGGCGGCAGTAGCGAGGGCGAGCGAGACGCGGATCGAGGAGGAGTTGAACATTCGAGAGGACCTTTGTTTCGATCTGCATCGATAATGCAGCTTACACTTTTTCTTATCAACAAAAATGTTCAGGACTTGAGCAAAAAAGTCGCCACCTTGGGTCGAGAACGCTCAGTTCGCAAGATCTCCGGTGTGAGCACCCCGCTCGAGGGCGTGCGGCTGGAGCGAGACGGAAACTGATATTGCTAATCCGCCATTTGCAATTCCAGGCTGGGCCGGGTACGCGGGCCCTCGCGATGACTGCGCGAATCCCAATGTCCGCACTCCTGGCCTGCGCGCTGTTGCTCGGTTGCCGGCCCGAGAGGAGACCGCCGGTCGGTCCGCCGACCGACATGCCGGTCGGAGTCGCGCCTACCACCGGGGTCACCCGGGATGTGCACTCGGTGTCTCACCCCGATGAGGTGGTTGTGACACACACGGGGCTCGACTTGGCGGTGGACTTCGATACCCATGTCCTTCGCGGGGCGGCGACGGTTGCGATCAAGCGTCACGATCCTTCGGCTCCGCTTCTGCTCGACGTTCGAGACCTCGAGATCCGCAAGGTGCAGACGGGCCAGGTTCGCGACCTCCGGCCCCTCGCCACGGCCGCGGTGGCTTGGAAGGACGCGACGTACACCGTAGAAGACGGCGAGTTCGGCGGAGCGCTCGGCGTGACGCTGCCGGAGAATGCGGACGCGGTGCGCATCGAGTACACGACCGCGCCCGGAGCATCGGGACTGCAGTGGCTCTCACCCGAGCAAACTGCCGACGGAACGAGCCCGTTCCTCTATACGCAGTCCCAGGCGATTCACGCGCGTTCTTGGATCCCCTGCCAAGACACGCCGGGGGTTCGTTCGACCTTCGACGCAGAGATCCATGTGGATCGCGAGCTCACGGCTCTGATGGCCGCGAAGGGCCTTCCTTCTGAAGAGAAGGGCACGTTTCGCTTTGAGATGGACCAGCCGATTCCGTCCTACCTCGTGGCGATGAGCGTCGGGGCAGTCGAGTTCGCCGAGCTGGGTCCACGCAGCGGCGTGTGGGCGGAACCGTCTGTCCTCGCGAGTGCGGTCTCTGAGTTCGGCAATGTCGAGGCGATGATCGATGCGGTCGAGACACTCTACGGCCCCTACCGTTGGGAGCGGTACGACATCTTGGTGTTGCCGCCCGCGTTCCCGTTCGGCGGGATGGAGAACCCCCGACTCACGTTCGCGACGCCGACCATCCTCGCCGGCGACCGGTCGCTCGTCGCCCTGATCGCGCACGAACTCGCGCACTCTTGGTCGGGCAACCTGGTCACCAACGCGTCGTGGGGGGACCTGTGGCTCAACGAAGGATTCACCGTCTACGTCGAGCGGCGGGTCATGGAGTCGCTCTACGGGCGGGAGCGCGAGGAGATGGAAGCCATGCTCGGCAAGCAGGACCTGGTCAAGGAGTTGGCCGAGCTGCCGGAGCTCGAGCAGCGTCTTTCGACGGATCTCACGGGGCGAGACCCGGACGACGGCCTCACGAATGTGCCGTACGAAAAAGGCGCGCTCTTCCTGCGCTTGCTCGAGGAGACCTACGGACGGGACGCGTTCGATCCGTTCTTGCGACGATGGTTCACCGAGCACGCCTTCACCAGCGTTCGTACGAGCGACTTCGAGGCATTCGTGAAAGCCGAGTTGATCGAGAAGCACGCACCGCTCGCAGGCAAGGCCCCCGTGGACCTCGAGGGCTGGATTCACAATCCGGGAATGGGGCCGGGTGCGCCCCAGCCGGAGTCCGCTGCGTTCGATGTGGTGGACGCTGCGCTCGCGTCCGTCCTCGCTGGAGAAGTGCAGGTCAAGAAGCTCCAAACCGAGAGCTGGACCCCGCATGAGTGGCTGCACTTCCTCAGGGCCTTGCCCGCGTCATTCAGCCCCGAGGACATGGGCACCCTCGACGACGCGTTTGGCTTCACCACGTCGACCAACTCGGAGATCCTTGCGCAGTGGCTCGAGACCTCGGTGCGCCGTGGGTATCGGAAGACCGATGCGTCGCTCGAGGGGTTTCTGCTGCGAGTGGGGCGGCGGAAATTCCTGACGCCGCTGTACCGGGCGCTGATTGAGACTGAGCGCTCCGCTGACGCCAAGCGGATCTACGCCAAAGCGCGGGCGGGGTATCACCCGATCACGCAGCGCACGCTCGACGCACTGGTTCAAGGTCGCTGAGTCGACAGCCCGCGCGAGCGCGTCGCCTTGTAGTACCGTTGAGCGGCGCGCATGTTCCACGCTTCGCTCGCTGTCCAACTTCCTGCAACGCTTCCGGGGCCCACCACTGCGGTGAAGGGACTCTTGGAGTGGTTGTTCCCGTCGTCCGAGGATGAAGACAACAAGGACGACGAGCTTTGCGAGACGCTCGCCGGCAACCTGACCGTCTTTGAGGCGCTGCTTCGGTCGTTCGAAGCCGCCGGGTTTGACGATGTCGTCGCGGTTGTCGTCGACGGCAAGTCCGTGTACGTCGACACCGAAGAACGGCTTGGGGACATCGCCGAGGCACTTCAGGGCGTTGTGAAGTCCGGTGCGGTCGACGATGGCTACGCGGTCATGCGGACGACCTTCCGGCGCCAGCACGACGGACTCGAGGTCCTCGGCGAACTCCGCTGCCATGCGCGCAGCAGCACGCGCCCCGATGAGACCCGGGTGCGTGTCTCGGCGCGACCCGAAGGGCATGCTCCGGCCGAGGAGGAAGGCGCCAAGGACTACGCGGCACGGGTCAGAGGGCTCGTTCAAGATACGGAGCGCATCGAATCGCAGCGGGTGGCCGTCGGTTCCATCTGTGAGGAGATCGGCAGGCAGATCCAAGCCAACCTGCCCGGGTCGGGCGTCGAGGCGAGTCCCGCCGTTGTTCGATTGGTCGCGCCGGGCCCCCGTCAGCTCGGACGCATGCGTCACCTCGGCTTCGGTGTCGGCAGGCGTCGCACCGTTTCGTCCGCGCTCCCATCGTACGAGCGCGTGGGGCCGTATGACGATCCGCTCTCGAGGCACTACTACTCCCAGTACAGCGACCTGTTTCACTGGATCGCGGTCGGGGAGGCGCTCGCCGGTCACCTCCCGTCCCCAGACGTCGAGGTTGTGACGACGACCGGAGGACAGCTGTTTCGAGGCAGTGAGGCGAGCGGGTTTGATCCGGCTGAGTTTGCAGTGCCGCGAGATGTCGTCCGCGTCAGCCCGGAAGGAAGGCTGAAGGTCGATGCCTCGGTGCCCGAAGTCGCCGAACTCGATCCGGCTGAGCTGGGCTCGCCGCACTCGGGGGGCTGGGCCGGAGAAGCCTGGGCCGAAGACATCGACGGCGGCTGAGGGGGCCGCGGGGCGAGAACCGAGCGCGCTGAACTCAGCTGCGCTCGTCGGGGATCAACTCGACATCGTGCGGAACCTCGTCGCCCCGGCGGATGGCCAGCTTGATCTTGCGCCCCACACCGGAGAGCTGCGCCATGTATGCGACGTCGGAGACCCGTGCGACAGGCTCGCCGTCCACACGAAGAATGATGTCCCCCTTCTCGAGACCGGCGCGTGCACCCGGGCCGCCGGCTTCGACCTTGGTGATCTGCACGACGGTGCCCGGACCCGCGCCCGGGTTCGTTTGGTCGTTGGCGTTGATGCCAAGCCGTGTCTTTCGAACGCGTCCGAAGGTGCGGGCTTCGTCCAGAAAACGCTCGGCCATGGCTGCAGGGGTCGCAAACGCGAGGCCTTGTCCATCGCTGCGAACAGCCGTCGTGATGCCCACAACGCGTCCTGACGCATTGACGAGAGGCCCGCCGCTGTTGCCGATGTTGATCGAGGCGTCGGTCTGGATGAAGCTCCAGTAGCCGCCAGGCAACAACCCGTCCGGACGACCGAGGTCGTGGTGGTCGCGTCCCAACCCACCGATGACTCCAACGGTGACGGTGTTGCCGAGCCCGAACGGCTGCCCGACCGCCATGACCCACTGACCTGGTCGTACCGGGACCGGCTCGAACGAGGCAGGTTGCAGCGCGCTGATGTCGCGCTCGAGTTGCAGCAACGCGAGGTCGAGCAAGGGCTCGCTGACCTTGACCCGTGCTGGGACCCGCTCTCCGTTGGAAAGCTCGACGTCGACCCGCGTCGCGGAGGCGATCACGTGTTCGTTGGTGAGGATCTCCCCCGAGGCGCTGACCAGCAGCCCGCTGCCCAGGCCGCGGACGACCTTGTTGCGTTCACCACCTTGTCGCGGAACGGTGGCGATGACCGTGACAACCGAGGGACCCACCGCGTCGGCAACGGCGGCGAAGTCCGGGACTACAACGGTTCGTGGGAGGGCGGGGGCCGGCGAAGGATCGGGCTCGAGCGCCTTTTTGGGGTCGTCGACGCGTTCGGCGATGAAGATCGGCTGCGCCTCGTCTTCCTCGATGCGTCGGCAGGACGTGGTCGCAACCAACACGAGCGCCGCCACGACGGCAAGCCGGTGGCGGAGCTGGTTCGGACGGCCGCGACGGACCACGATCAATCGCCGCTGGGGGGCTCGTTGCCGGAGTCGGAGAAGGGATTCGCGGCGGGAGCAGCAGCGGGAGCAGGAGCAGGAGCGACGGGGGCCGGAGCCGGAGCGACGGGGGCCGCGGGGGCCGCGACAGGCTGAGCGGCAACAGGCGCAGCGACGGGAGGTGCAGCGACCGGTGCGACGGGCGGTGCGGCGACTGGTGCGACGGGCGGAGCGGAAACCGGAGCGGCGGCGACGGGCGGTGCAGCAACGGGTGCAACAGGCGGAGCGGCAACCGGAGCGGCTGCAACTGGAGGAGCGGCAACCGGCGCGGCTGCAACTGGCGGAGCGGCGGCCAGGGGAGGGGCGACCGCTGGCATCGCAGCAGGGACGGCAGCCATCGGGTCCGCAGCAGGAGCCATTCCGGCGACAGCCGTGGGGCTTCCGAAGCCAGCCGCTGGATCACCGGGCAGAGCCGCGACCGCTTCTTCGGGCGGCATCTCATCGTAGCCGTCGTTGTCGCCGCCTTCTTCCGTCGGCTTGATGTTCTCGCCGACGTCGTCGAGCGCGCCCAGGAATCGACCGTAGTCATCGGACGAGATCCGACCCGTCGAGATGTTGCGACGGACGACGCGCTGGTCGAACATGCGGTCGGTGTTGTCCTGCTTCATGTCGCAGGGGTTGTAAAACACCCCCCGAGGCCCGTCAAACAGCCCCACAGCTACCCCTAAACGGCGGTTGCGCCGGGATCCTCAGCCGGGAATAATCCCCCTCCGGCCCGAGTTGCGCGGCGCAGTCCGCTCAACCGCGGCCGCGTGGTGCGGGGGACCGGTCTCCCTTGACCTCAGAGCGACACGGACTTACCCAAGCCGGAGCAACATGGCAGGCGCCTACGACATTCGACTCGTCAACGAGATGGTGGAAAAAGAGACCGCTTTCTTGGACCGGCTCTACGCCGAAGTCCAAAAAGTAGTGGTCGGTCAGACGGACATGATCGAGCGCATGTTCATGGGGGTGCTCACCGGCGGACACGTTCTGCTGGAGGGCGCACCGGGCCTCGCCAAGACGCTGGCGGTCAACACGCTGGCGACTTGCTTGTCGCTGCAGTTCTCTCGGGTGCAGTTCACACCCGACCTGCTGCCCTCGGATGTCCTGGGCACGGTCATCTACAACCACCAGACCGCGTCGTTCACGAACAAGCAGGGTCCGGTGTTCACCAACCTGCTGCTGGCCGACGAGATCAACCGGGCGCCGGCCAAGGTTCAGAGTGCGTTGCTGCAAGCGATGGCCGAGCGCAACGTCACCATTGGCGACACGACCTACACGCTGCCCAAGCCGTTCTTGGTGCTCGCGACGCAGAACCCGATCGAGCAGGAGGGCACATACAACCTGCCCGAAGCTCAGCTCGACCGGTTCATGTTCAAGATCAAGGTCGAGTATCCGACCACCGACGAAGAGCTGACGATCATGGAGCGTATGGGCTCCGGCGACGTCATCTCGCAGCCAAAGGCTGAAGGTGTGATCGGGATCGAAGAGCTGACGTCGATTCGCAAGACGCTCGACAAGCTCATCGTCGAGGATCCGGTCCGCCGCTACATCGTGGATGTCGTGGGCGCGACGCGATCGCCAGGAGCGGCGGGACTCCCCAGCCTCGAGCCGTTCATCGACTTCGGCGCTTCGCCTCGGGCATCGATCGCTCTGTTTCAAGCCGCGAGAGCGCACGCATTCCTGCGGCGCCGGGGCTACGTCAGCCCCGAGGACGTCAAGGCGATCGCACCGGACGTTCTGCGTCACCGCATCATCCTCAGCTACGAGGCTGAGGCCGAGGGCAAGACGGTCGAACAGATCACCCGAGAGATCCTCGAGCACGTGCAAGTGCCGTAGGCAACTTGGTTCCGAGCGCTCCCATGGTACCCACCGAGGCAGAAGTTGCGCGAGAGCGCACGATGGAGCTCTTGCGCGACATCCGGCGCATTGAGATTCAGACCTCGCGCCTGGTGACCGAGCATCTCTCGGGCTCGTACCAGAGCATGTTCCGCGGACAGGGCATCGCCTTCTCCGAGGTTCGTGCGTACGAGCCGGGCGACGACGTCCGCAAGATCGACTGGAACGTCACGGCGCGGACCGGCGAGCCGCACGTCAAGCTGTTCACCGAGGAGCGCGAGCTCACCGTCATGTTGCTGGTCGACATGTCCGCGAGCCTGTCGCTCGGAAGCCAGGAGTACGACAAGCGCAACCTCGTCGCGCGGCTGGCTGCGACGTTTGCCTTCTCGGCGATCGCCAACAACGACCGCGTCGGGTTGATCGGATTCACCGACCAGGTCGAAGTGTTCGTGCCGCCACGCAGTGGTCGAAAGCACGTGCTCTCGGTCATTCAGCGGGTGCTCACCCACGAGTCAGAGCATCGGGGGACCTCGCCTGTCGCGGCTCTCGAGTACCTGGCCCGGCTGCACAAGGGCCACTCGGTCGCCGTGCTGGTCAGCGACTTTGTTGACGACACGGACGACAACGCGCAGGCGCGGACCCGGTTCGAGCATGCGCTCAAGGTCGCCAAGCGGCGGCACGACATCATCCCGATTCGCGTCGAAGACCCGATCGAGCTCGCGTTGCCGCCCGTGGGGCTGCTCGCGGTGGAGGACTTGGAGCTGCTCGGCGCGGGAGGCGACCTGTTCGTGGACCTGAGCCGCGGCAACACCAAGCGTTTTGCCGAACAGGTCGCGACCGAGCGTGAAGCGTTTGAAACCCTGATGCGGAAGCTGTCGTTGCCCATGGTCAGTATCCAGTGCGGTGAGGACTGGCAGACGCCACTGATCGCCTTCTTCAAACGCCGGGCTCGGAGGAATCGTCGGTGATGCTCTGGCCTCTCGTCACCGTGTTGCTGCTTGCGCCGGCAGGTCCGTCCGCCCCCCTCGAGGCTGTACCCGCGGCGGCGCAACAAGCCGCCGTCACCGTCCAGACCCGGCTCTCGCCCGAGCCGTCCAACGTCGGCGACCTACTCACCTACGAGGTCATCGTCGCGTTCCCTCGCGGCATCACGGTCAACCTCCCCACGCAGCTCGACTTCTCGCCGCTGCACTTGGTGGAGACAGCGGACTCTGGCCCAGAGGCCACCGGCGCGTCGCTGCGCAAGACCTTCACCCTCACGCTGCAGCACTTCGGGACCGGCGAGGCCTCCGTGCCCGCGTTCTCCCTGACGACCGTCGACGCCTCCGGGGCGATCGAGACGGTGACGGTGCCGCCGAAGTCGTTCGTGGTCGAAGCTCTCCTCGCGAACGAGGCGGACCCGACTCGCAAGGGCGAGGACGCTCCGGTATCGATCGCCTACCCCAATGAGCGGGCTGAGGTGGGCATCTACGCCACGCTCGCTGGCATCTTCTTGGCGCTCATCGGCTGGGTTGTCGTCCGCCGACTCCTGCGTCAGCCGAAGGTCAAGCCGGCGCCACCGCCCATTCCGCCGCACGTAGTGGCCCTGTCGGCGCTCGACGAACTCGAACAAGGCGAGCTCATGCAAGAGGACGACTTGGTGCCGTTCTATCTTCAGCTCACTGAGATCGCCAAGGGGTACATCGAAGGGCGATTCGGGGTGCCCTCGCTCGATCGCACAACCGAGGAGATTCGGCGCGATCTGGTTCGCCGGGAAGATTCGATCGCACCGCTGTCGGCCGACGAGGTGATCGAGTTCTTGCAGCGCAGCGACCTTGTGAAGTTTGCCCGCTTCTCTCCCGAGGAGGACGAGGCCGGGACAGCGCTCGGAGAAGTTCGCGGCATGGTCGAGCGCTCCACAGCCTCGCGGAAGCCTGGGCCGCCCGAGGTTCAGCGCCCAACTGCGGACCCTTCGGAAGCAGAGCCCTCGATGCCCGAATCCCCAGCCGAGCCCGAACCTGAACCTGAACCCGAGGACGCGCGCACATGAGGGTCGTCTTGAACGTGGTTGGCTTTGCGTTGGTCGCGGTCCTCATCGTGGCTGCCGTCTTGAGCGTCGCGGTAGGCGGCGACCTCCGCTACGTCGTGTTCGCGGACCCTGTGTGGTGCTGGGCACTCCCGCTGCCCATCCTTGCCGTGGTGTTGCGCCAGGTCTGGATGCCGCGGCCGGCCACCATGAAGTTCTCCCGGGCGCGGTCGTTGAAGCGCCTGCGCGGCGGATTCATGGCGCGGCTGGCTCACCTCCCCGACGGACTCCGGCTCGCCGCTGGGCTGCTCGTGGTCGTGTGCCTCACCCGGCCGCAGTCCACCCGAGGCACCGACCGGATCAAGCACGACGGCATCGACATCGTGTTGGTGCTCGACCTCTCGGAGTCGATGGAGACCCGCGACATCCCGCCCACGCGCCTCGCGGCCGCCCAGGCGGTGGTCGACGACTTCATCAAACGAAGGCCCCGAGACCGAATCTCGCTGGTGGCATTCGGCTCCTCGGTGTCCACGCTGGCCCCGTTGACCATGGATCACGGCGTGGTGCGGACGCTGGTCTCCCGGCTCAAGATCGGGATGATCGACGGCACCCACACCGCCATCGGCGACGGACTTGGGGTGGCGCTCAACCGACTCGATGAGTCCGAGGCCGACAGCCAAGTGGTCGTCCTGCTGACCGATGGTCTCAACAACTGGGGCACCAACGATCCCGACAGCATCGCCGCAGAGGCGGCGGAGCGGAGCGTCAAGGTGTTCACCGTCTTGATGGGCCGGGACCTCCAAGGTCGCGATGGCAGCGTCGATGCTGGCCAACTCGAGCGCATCGCGAGCGTGACGGGGGGCTTCTCGTACAACGCGGTCGGTCAGGACGAACTCAAGGGGAGCTTCCAAGACCTTCTCGACAAGCTCGAGCGGTCCGAGATCGAGGGCACCGTCGTTCGGCCCGAGCGATTCGAGTGGTTTCTTTGGCCCGCGTTCTTCCTCGTCCTGCTCGATATCGGGCTGCGTACGACCCGGCTGCGGAGGTTTCCATGACCGTACTTCTTGGCTTGGCTGAAGAGGCCGGCACGCTCGACGAGGTGATCGCTGCCAACGAGCACTTGTGGCCCATGGGCTTCATCGTGCTCGCCGTCGTGGCGGCGTTCGTTTGGGCTGCGCGTCGAAGGTCCCATGCGATCGCGCAGCTTGGTAATGCCGCGTTGCTGCGGCGCTTGCTCGACACGGTGAACCGCCCGGCACGGTTGATCTCCCAGGTGTTGGTCACCGTTGCTGTCGCATTTCTGCTCGGCGGACTTCTTCGGGTCCAATACGGCGGTTCGGCCGAGGTCGTCCCCGCCTCGGGGCTCGATGTCGTGCTGGTGGTCGACTACAGCAAGTCGATGCTGGCCGAGGATGTCTACCCGACCCGCAGTGAGCGGCTGGAAGCGGAGTTGACCCGATTTCTCGAGGACGCCGACCGTCGCGGCGACCGCGTTGGTGTTGTGGTCTTCGCCGGACGTCCTCGGGGCTTTCCGCTGACCCGCGACTCGCGGATGCTCAAGCTGTACTTGGAGCGCGCGGACCCGAAGACCGAGAACCCCGGCGGTACCGCGATTGGTCGGGCGCTGTCCTTGGCGCTGACCTTCCTCGTGGATGCCCGGCGTCCGCCCGAGGGCACGGACCCCGCCGAAGCTGCATCGCAGGAGATCCCGCTTCCCGAGAACGACCAGGCGATCATTCTACTCACCGATGGCGAGGACACCGAGACCCGTCCTCTCGAGGTCGCCGCCGAGGCGGCAAAGCTTGGGGTGAAAATCTACACCGTGGGCATCGGGTCCAAGTCGGGGGAGCCGATTCAGTCATTCGACGCCAACGGCGAGCGCAGCGGCTTTGCGACCGTCGACGGAGAGTATGTGATGACGCGTCTGGACGAGACGTTGCTCGAAGAAATCGCGACTTCGACCGGTGGGCGCTACGTCCGGGTCGACCCCAAGGCATTCGGTCTCGACAAGGTGCGGGACATGCTCGAGGACTTGTCCCGGTCTCAGCGCGAGGACGAGATCGAGATTCACCGAGACGAGGCATTCCGCTTCTTCTTGATCCCAGCGCTGCTGTTCCTGTGTTTGTCGCTGGGGCTGCCTGACCGAAAGAGGTCGTCATGAGTGGACTCTCCGTGGCTACGGCCACCGCCAAGGTCGCGACCATCCTGATCGCGGGCTGGCTCGCACAGACCTTGGCAAGCACCGACCCGGACATCGACGCCGGCGTGGCGGCGTATGAGGCTGAGGAGTTCGAGTCCGCGCTGGAGCGATTCGACGCGGCGAAGGACCGGCTCGGAGAGCGGCCGGAGGTTGGCTTCGATCGCGGGCTCGCGCTGCTTCGTTTGGACAAGCTGGACGAGGCGCGCCGCGCGTTCGAGCGCGCCACGGAGGCCGAAGACGCGACGCTGCGTGCCAGTGCCTTCTATGAACTCGGAAACCTCGACTTCGACGCGGAATCCTATGCGCCGGCCGTAGAACGCTACACCGACGCCCTCAAAGCCAATCCACTGCACGCCAACGCGAAGTGGAACCTCGAACTCGCCCTGCAGAAGAAGAAAGAGCAGGAAGAGGAAGAGGAAAAGAAGGACGAGGAAGAGAAGGACGAGGAAGAGAAGGACGAAGGCGAGGAGGACGAGGAAGAGAAGGACGAGGGCGACGAGGACGAGAAGGACGAGGAAGAGGAGGAGAAGGACGAGGGCGACGAGGAAGAGAAGGACGAGGAGGAGAAGGACGAGGGCGAAGAGGGCGAGGAAGAGAAGGACGAGGGCGAGAAGGACGAACCCGAGCCCTCCGAGGATCCGAAGGACGAGCCTGAACCCAAGAAGGATGAGCCGCCCGAGGGGGAGCCACAGCCGGACTCCGAGCCGAAGCCCGTCGACCGCATGGACATGAAGCGCGCCCTCGAGAAGCTCGACGAGCAGGATCCGTTCACGCTCGACAAGCCAGGCAGCGGCTACGTCCAGCCGGAGAAAGACTGGTGATGTTCAGAGCCCGTCTCACAACCTCGCCGTGGCCTCTGGCGGGTCTTTGGGCTCGGTGGGGCCCTCTCGATGCCCTGCAGTCCGCTCGCGCGGCAGTCCTGTCGGTGCTGTTCACGCTGTGTGCGGTGTTGTTGCCGTCCACCACGTTCGCCAAGGGCATCACGGCCACGGTCGAAGCCGACGAGACCCAAGCGGTCGTCGGAGATGTCATCACCCTGGAGTTCCTGGTGTCTCGGTCGACCACCCGCGGGTCGTTGCCCACGCCCGAGCTGCCGCAGTCGGTCGCGGATGCGTTCGATGTTGGCCAGTGCGCGAGTGGGACATCCCGTTCGGTGCAGAACATCAACGGTCGCCGAACCGCCGCGACCACCCGGCGTGTCACCTGCCCGCTCACCGCGAGAAAGGTCGGAACGTTCAAGATCGCCTTCACCGTCCCCGACGGCAAGACGAGGGTCGCGTCCAACTCGGTGAGCATCGAGGTCATCGCCTCCGATGGGGAACGTGCCCCGCTGGAAGACCCCACGGTCGAAGCTCCCACGGACGCCAGCGAGGATGTGTTCTTGTGGGTCAGCACCAACAAGAAGCGGGCCTACGTTGGCGAGCAAGTCACGTTCCGCCTCGACGTCTACGAGGCGCAGCGTTTTCTCGACGTCTCGCTGCGAACCTCGCCCACCTTCGAGGGGTTCATCTCCGAGGAGATTCCGCTGCCCGAGGTCTACACGACGATGGTCGGTGACCGCCCGTTTCGGGTGCGCCCGGGCATCCGCCGAGCTCTGTTTCCGCAGCAGTCTGGCACCTCGACCATTGGCGCATCCGAGTTGCTGATCTCCCGCCGAAAGCGTCGGTTCTCGGACCCCATCGCGCTCGAGATCCTGCCGCTCCCCGCGGAAGGACAGCCGCCGGGCTTCTCCGCGAACAACGTGGGTCGCTACCAGATCTCGGCCAAGGTCGATCGTGACGAGGTGCAGCCCGGTGAGCCGTTCACCCTGACGTACACCGTCGCGGGCGAGGGCAACATCGAGCTTCTCGATCCCGGGGAATGGGCGGAGTTGCCGAGTGTCCGGAGCTACGATCCGAAGGTCACCACCGAGCGCAGCCGAGGAGACATCGTCGGTGGCACGCGAAGCTACGCCTTCCTCATGATCCCCGAGCGCTCCGGGACGCTGAGTATCCCGGCGCATGATCTGGTCTTCTTCAACCCCGCAGACGAGTCGTACGCGACGGCGTCCACCTCGGTCATCGAGGTCGTCGTCGGTGGGGACCCCAACGCGATCGTTCGAAGCGACGAGGAGGACCAGGCCGCGGTGGGCACAGTTGTCGATGACCCGCTCGCCCCCGTGCTTGCGATGGCATCCGTGCCTCGCGACCTGCCCCGAGACCGATGGTTGACCCAGGAACGGTGGACGATGGGCATGCTGGGTGTTCCGCTCATCGTGATGCTCGGGCTCGCCGGAGGCTGGGCCTGGCGTCGGTTCGGCCCTGATGATGCCGCCCGGGGGCGCGCTGTGGTTCGAGCACGACGACGCGAACGCATCGAACTCGCTCAGGAGGCCGTCGAGTCCGGGGAGGGCTTTCACACCGCGATCTCCGCCCTGCTGCAGGATGTCGCTCTGGAGGTTGCGGGCCCGGAAGGGACGGGCTTGCCACGCTCCGAGTTGCTCCGGTTGCTCGACCGCAAGGGGGTCGAGGTGGAGGAGCGCCGCCGGCTCGAGTCGCTCCTCGAACAGTGCGATGTCGCACGATTTGGCGCCGTAGATGGAGGCGCCGACGAACGCCACCACCTCTTGGACGACGCGCTGTCCGTCGTCCGAATGCTCAGCAAGGGGGCGGCATGACGCTTCGAAGCTCGCTCACCCCGGTTGTGTTCTTGATCGTCCTCGGCTGGAGCGCCTTGGTGCGCGCCGACGCGGTCGACAACGCGTTCGTCGAAGGTACCGAGGCCGCGGAGCGCAACGATTGGTCGTCGGCCGCTGCGTCCTTTGAGACGGCGAGCGCTCTGTTGCCGCAGCGCAGTGCCGTGTTGTCCTACAACCTCGGCACCGCGTACGCGAACCTCGGGGACCTCGGCCGTTCCACCTATCACCTGCGGCGAGCCACCGACTGGCGTGCGCGGCCCACCACAGAGATCCTGGAGGCGGCCCGCAGCAACCTTGCCGCGGTTCGACGTCGAGCCGAGCTCGACGCCACCACGAGTGGAGCGATGATCGACCGCCCGCAGACGACGTGGGATCTACTCGTCGGTGCGATCGCTGCGCCTTGGGTGGCGTGGATTTCTTTGTTGAGCGGATTGGGATTCTGCGTCGCGCTGTATGTGCACCGTCGTTGGCTCCGCATCCAACCACGCCGAGCCGGAGCATCCCGCGCGTTGCTGATCGTGCTCGCACTCGTCTTCACAATCCCAGGGGGATTGCATGGATGGTCGGTCCGCGCGGCAACCGCACAACCCGAGGCAATTGTCCTGCTGGCCGCTGTCGATGCGCGTGAGGGTCCGGGGCAACATCGATCGGTGTCGTTCACCCTCCAGGGGGGCGCGCAGGTGCGCGTGTTGGACCGATCGCCGGGGTGGAGCCTGGTGAAGCTTCCCGGCGGGCTGACAGGCTGGGTGCCGGAGGCCTCGGTCGCGCGGCTCGACGCTGTGCGCGCTGCGGGCTCCGCGGGTGGGAGTCGCGAGGGCACGCCGTCTGTAGGGAAACGCGGGGACGCGTAGTCCAACCTCCTCCGCGATTGATCGGTTGGCGTCGAGAGGCGGGCCGGGATAAGCTCGTTGGCAGGGTGCTGTCCGTCGTCGCGACGAAGATTCGAACGTCCCGAGCTGGGGGCGGCCTCAACACGACTGTTGGGCGAATCTACGAGGGTTACTTACTCTCGGAACCGGTAGTAGGCCGCGGGATGGTGATCTTCCGCGACCCCAACGGGCGGCGAATGGTGACCACCGCGGTTCGGCGGGTGCTCACCACATCCGAGACGCACATCCTCTATGTCGAGACGGAGAACTCCGTCTACCGACTGTGCATCGGCGACGAACGAGCGGCCGCGAAGACGGCCTAGGCCCACCGCCGTCACGACCGCCTCAGCGCCGACGGTAGACGCCCACGCGGAGGTACTCGCCCTCGCGGTGGCTCGGTGCCAGCGGATGGTCAACACCTGCGCCGAGCATCGCGACTCGGGCCCACGCTCCGGCGACCGTGTTCATGACCCGGTCGAGATGGTCACGCCCGAGGTGATGGCTGCAGCTGCACAGGACAATGTGTCCATCCGGGGCGAGCCTGGCTGCACTGCGCCCCACGAGGCGACGCATGGCATCGACCGCTTTGTCGACGTTGCTCTTGTTGGTGGCGACCTTTGGGGGGTCGAGCACGATCGTCCCGAACGGCCCGGCAAGTCGGGGGTCTTTGAGTGGCCCGAACATGTCGGCTTCCACCCAGGTGATTCCATCCAGCTTGGATTCGGACGCGTTGCGAGCCGCGTGTTCGAGCGCGACCTTCGAGGCATCGACCCCGACGGCTTCGACTCCGGCTCGTGCGGCATGCAGGGCGAACCCTCCGATATGACAACCGACGTCGAGCAGACGTCCGCCATGAGCGGAGGCGAGCTGCGCGACGAACCTGCGGTTGTCCCGTTGGTCGAAGTAGGCGCCGGTCTTCTGACTTGGGGGCGCAGGCGTTTCGAACGAGAGGCCGAACTCGCGAAAGGCCAGTGTCTCGGCGTCGTGCTCGCGGAAGACGCCGGGCTCGAAGCCCTCGAGCTTGGCGGCACCGGGCGGAAGCACAACGTGCAGCCGGGTGTGCCCGCGGTCTGTGAACCACGCCTCGATGGCCTCGCGACGGACAGCCATGGCCGCGGTCGTGATCTGCAGGACGAAGTCTTCGGTGTATCGATCGACGACCAACCCCGGCAGGCCATCGCCTTCGCTGTTGACCACCCTATACCCCGTCGTGTCGTCGCGCTGGAAACCGGACGCCCCGCGGGCGCTCAACGCAGCCTGCAAGCGATCCTCGAGCCACGTCTCTTCGGGAGGCGTATCGCCGAAGCTCAGCAGGCGTACGGCGATGCTGGAGTGGGGGGAGACGAGGCCCCAGCCCAGGGTCTCGCCTTTTTGGGTGAGCACTTCGGCCAACCCTTGGGCGGTCTCGAGGCCTTGAACGCGGGCGATTTGTTTGCGGCGGACCCAGGGGCCCGTGGAGGGGCCGACGCGTCCGGCGTCTCTACGGAGTTCGAAGCGGGCGTGCATTTAGGTCCAATCCGAGCTCGGCCGGGCCTCGGTGGGCTCCGAAAGCTCGCCGCCGCGGGGAAGCCGACGCAAGGAGTAGCGGGCAGACTGGAGTGCCTCGACCAGCGCCATGCAGGCTGCCTCGGGCAGGGTCTGTTCGCCGCAGGTGAACACGTCGCAGGCGGCATAGCCACGCTCGGGCCAGGTGTGCACCGAGATGTGGGATTCGGCGAGCAGCGCCAGGGCGGTGACGCCGTGTGGCTCGAACCGGTGGTGGGTCGTCTGCAGCAAGGTCGCCTTGGCTGCGCGGGCGGCGGCTTGCAAAGCCTCGATCACGGCCTGGGGATCATCGAGCAGCCGCGCAGGGCTGTCGTAGATCTCGAGGATGCAGTGGGAACCAATCGTGGTCACGGGGTCGGGCAGCCGGGGTGGGGAAGCACAGTGCGGCTTCAGTCGCCCGCGGCGGGAGCCTAGGCAATGTCGGACAGGCTAGCAACCCCGTGCCCAGCGCGCTGCGGTGTGTCCGCCACGCCCACGTCACGGTGAGGAGGGGGCCGCGTCCTCGGCGACGTCGACCAGGGCGGGGGACAGCGCCTCCACGACGCCGGCCGGCGTCATCTCGACGAGGAAACCGCGCTTCCCGGCGTTGATCACGAGCCTGGGGAGCGTGGTGATGCTCTGCTGCATGTAGATCGGCAGCGTCTTGCGGGTGCCGAAGGGCGAGGTGCCACCCACGAGATAGCCGGTGTGTTTTGTCGCCGCCGACGGCTCGCAGGGCTTGACCGATTTGGCGCCGACGACGTGTGCCACCTTCTTGGTCGAGACGCGGCGGTCGCCATGCATCAGCACCAGCAGCGGGCTTCCCTGCTCGGTCTCCAGCACGATGGTCTTGATCACGGCGTGCTCGTCGAGACCGAGCAGCTGGGCACTTCGCTCGGTTCCGCCATGCGGGGCGTAGTCGTACAGCCGAGGCTCGAACGACAAGCCGGCGGTGCGCAAGGCTCGGATGGCGGCCGTGACCGGGTACTTGGCCTTGCCCATCAGCCTTCGTCGAGCATGAACTGAAGCTTGGTCCCGCCGGCGTTGCCGTTCATGCCCACGAACTGGCTCCGCATCTGCTTGAGACCGGACTTGGCCGGACCCTTCGTCTTCTCTCCGGTGTCGGTGAAACGCGAGCCATGGCACGGGCACACCAGGTCTTGCATGCTGGTGTCCCAGCGGACGACGCAGCCCAGGTGCGGGCATCGAAGCGACATCACGCGGAACTGGTCGTTCTCCAGGCGCATGACCAGAACCGGCTTCTTCGCCCCAGTCGGCTCGACCGCGACCATGCCGCCGGGGGTCGCCAGCTCGGGGTAGTCGGCGATGTCGAGCTCGACCATGCCTTCGTGGGTCTCGACGGTGGCGGTCGTCCACTTCTCCGCCTTTCCCGCGCATCCACAGAGCACCACGCCCGCGGCGGCGCCCATCAGGTCGCGCCGCGTGAGCTGCGTCGCGTCGACATCGGGACGGGTGGCTTCGTCGCGGGAGGACGTGTCGTCGGCCATGCGTGCATCAAAGGACATCCCGGTCCCATCGTCAAAGCGTGGGTTGCCGCGGCTTGCTATGGTCCCGCCGATGCTCGGGACGACCCTCGCGTTCGCGTCGTTGCTCGCGATGCAGCCGGCTGCTGGGACCACGCGGAGCAATGACGCCCATGCCCGGAAGCGGGGTCCTGTCTTTTCCGTGCTCGGCGCCCCACGGCTCGGCATCCTGCTCGCGGGCGGGGCCGACGTCATGCAGCCCGTTGGGTTTGGCGCTGGGTTCTCGTTTCGAGTTCACGGGCTCCGCCTCGGCCCGATCCGCTTGGGCGCAGGCGTGGACCTTGGGCACACCCGGTTCATCGAGCGACGCCAGGTTACAGGCATCCTCGACAGCCAGACTCAGTCCGCCACCCGCTATGCCGCCTTGTCGCATTCCGACTTTGGTGCCGGCCCCTCGATTCAGATCGTGCTGGGTCCGATCTATCTGCAGGGCGACCTCGCGGTCGGGGTCGGGATTTCGACGTTCGTCCGCCCGCTGGGGATCCTCACCGTCGACGAGGAGCACCACTCCGACGTCTCGGCGATGATTCGCGCTGGAGGGTTGCTCGGCATCCCGATCCGAAACAACCAGGGCATCACGCTCGGCAGCTCGGTTCAGCGCTACTTCAGCACGTACCAGATCGTCGCCCAGCCGCAGCCCGAGGACCCCGCGCTCGTCCCCGACGAGCCCGACACCAACCCGTTCGATCTCGTGCTCGACGTCTCGGTCGGCTACCTCTTCATGTTTTAGTTTGGTTCCTCGCGCTTGTGGCCTGTGCCGGGTTCCTTCGGGACCCCCCTTCGGGTGAGGGCGTCCGTTCGGAACCCTCGGGGTGGTGGGGTTTGCGCTCGGAACTTGGTGCCTTTGCCGCTGCGCATCCCTTCGGGATGCTTCGCTGTCTTGCTTCGAACGCTTGTGTTCGCGCTGGGTTCCTTCGGCCTTCGGAACCGTTGGGTGGTGGTGGCTGCATTTGGATGCTTCGCCTCTTGCTCTGAACAGATGCGGTTCCGGCCGGGTTCCTTCGGGATGGGGGGTGCTCGCGCGTGGGGTTGTGAGTGAAGTACTCGGCACGGGGCGAGGGCTCGGTCATGATGCTTCGCATGCCGCTCCGTCCCCACGCTCAGTTTCAGCCTGCGAAGGGTCCGGTCGTTTGCGTGGTGATGGATGGAGTGGGGATCGGCGCGGGCGATGCCACCGATGCGGTTTCCCTCGCGCACACGCCAACGTTGGACTGGCTTGCGCGTCACAGTGCGAGCGGGAGCCTGGCGGCGCATGGGACCGCGGTCGGCATGCCTTCGGACGGCGACATGGGCAACTCCGAGGTTGGGCACAATGCACTGGGCGCTGGGCGGATCTTTGACCAAGGGGCGAAGCTGGTGGCGAACGCGGTGGACTCGGGCTCGCTCTTCGAAGGTGCGGTCTGGCGTGATGCCGTGGCTCGGGTCAAGGAGAGCGGTCAGCCTCTGCACTTCCTCGGGCTGTTGTCCGACGGCAACGTCCACAGCCACATCGACCATCTGTTTGCGATGCTGGAGCGTGCGGCCACCGAGGGCGTGATGGCGTGTCGGGTTCACGCGTTGCTCGACGGTCGCGACGTCCCGGCTCGTTCCGCGTTGGAGTACGCCGAAGCGTTGGAGTCCAAGCTCGCGGCGTTGTCGGTGTCCGGGCGTGACTACAGGGTTGCGAGCGGAGGCGGGCGTATGTCGATCACGATGGATCGCTATCAGGCGGACTGGGCCATGGTCGAGCGCGGCTGGAGGCTTCACGTCGAGGGCAAAGGCCGAACGTTCGAGAGCCTCAGTGGGGCGATCGCAGCGCTGTACGACGAGTCCGACAAGGGCGACCAAGACCTCGAGGGCTTCGTCATCGCCGAGGCTGGAAAGCCCGTCGGGCCGATTCGCGACGGCGCTGCGGTCATCGTGTTCAACTTTCGCGGCGACCGTGCGATCGAGATCTCAAACGCGTTTGAGGCGGAGACGTTCGACAAGTTCGCTCGGGGACCTCGTCCTGATGTGCTCTACGCCGGGATGATGCAGTACGACGGAGATGAGCACGTCCCGGCGCGTTTTCTCGTGGAGCCTCCGTCCATCGACCAGACGATGGGGGAGCTGCTCGCAGGCTCGGGCAAGCGCCAGCTCGCGATCTCTGAGACGCAGAAGTTCGGGCACGTCACGTACTTCTGGAACGGGAATCGCAGCGGGGCATTCGACGACAACCTCGAGACCTACGTCGAGGTCCCCTCCGACCGCGTGCCGTTCGAGCAGCGTCCCTGGATGAAGGCCGCTGAGATCACGGACGCACTGACCACCCAGCTTCGGGAGGGCCGCTACGACTTCGCGCGGGTGAACTACGCCAATGGAGACATGGTCGGGCACACGGGGCACCTCGATGCGTCACGGATCGCCGTGGAGGTTGTCGACCTGTGCTTGGCCCGGCTACTGCCGGTGGTGCGCTCGCTCGGCGGTGTTCTCGTGGTGACGGCAGACCACGGCAACGCGGACCAGATGGTCGAGCTCGGCAAGGACGGACGCCCTCGAGCGCGGACGAGTCACAGCCTCAACCCGGTTCCGTTGCACATCTACGACGCAGCGCGTCCGGGCCTTGCGCTCGACCCGGGCGCCTTGGCCGGGGCGAACCTCGGCAACGTCGCGGCGACGTGCCTCGAGCTGATGGGGCTCACGCCGCCGCCGGATTACGAGCGTTCTGTGTTGGCACGGCCCTGAGTTGAATCGGAGCGGTGGGATCGTCCTCGAGGGGCACGGGCGCAAAGCAGTCGGCGTGGCACGCGACGCGATCGCGTCCGGCATCTTTGGCCTGGTACAGCGCCTCATCTGCGGCGGCCATCAAGTGGCTGACGGTTCGCTGGGTGAGGGCATCCGTCGACATCGCGCGGGTGTCCGCGATCCCGATGCTCAGCGTCATGGACTCGGGGAGGTCGGCTTCGCGCTGGATCTGTCGAAGCGCTTCCTGAACCCGCCTGGCGACAACCGTGGCTCCTTGGGCGTTGCAGCCGGCCAGCAACACGCTCATCTCGTCTCCGCCCAACCGTGCGGCGGCGTCGGTGGGCCGAATCACCGAGCGCAGCGCCTCGGCGACGGCTTGGAGCGCTCGGTCCCCCATGGCGTGGCCGTAGGTGTCGTTGATGCGCTTGAAGTGGTCCGCGTCGCAAAGCAGCAGGGTGACGTCCTCGCCGGTCCGGGTGGAGCGAGCGAGCGCCTGGTCGATGAATGGCTGGAATCCCCGACGGTTCCAAAGGCCTGTGAGGGCGTCTGTGTGTGCGTGTTCGCGGAGCAGGGCTTCTTCGACACAGCGAGCGTGGAGCACTCGGATGGCCTGGAGGAGACCGTCGACCGTCTGACGGGCGTCAACGTCCGAGGGGTCGCGCAGGGCCACCGTCAGGGATTGAACGGTGCCCGAGTCCGGAAGTTCGATGACGCAGGCCCCCACCGGCGCGTTGTCTACGCCGATCTGGGCCCAATCGACCTCCCAGAGCACCCCCAGCCCAGAAACAGCGCGCTGGCGGACGCCGCGGGCATCCTTGGCTTCGAGCAGAAACTGCATCAGCTCGGCCACCGCGCGCGCTGGTACCGACGCTCGTGCCGGGGGAGTGTCTTGCGCGGGTACGGCCATCGAGGTCGACATCGGTGAGACTGTCAGCAAGCACGGTGCCAACCCCGCTTTTGGAGCGATGGCGCACCCACGGGCTGCTTGGGCTGTTCTCGCCGGCTCGTTTTGATACCTTTGCGGCCGGTCCATGGAGCGTTTTCAAGCCAACCGCCTCGGAGTCTGTCTGGCAGCTGCCTGCCTGCTCGCCGTCCCGTCTTGCAAGAACAACGGGGAGAAGGGCGCATCCGAAGCGGCCGCGTGGGTCGACAGCCCCACCTCCGGCGCCAAGAGCGGCTCGACGTTGAAGTTCAATCAGCTTGGGGTCGAGTTCGAGACCCCCGACACCCTGTACGTCTTCCGCAACTGCGGCGAGGCCTCCCACACTCGGGACAGCGCGACCAACTGGATCCCGATCGTCTCGTGCAGCAGCGGAGCCGCCGGCGACTTCGAGTTCGGCGACGCCGAGGACGAAGAAGATCCGTTCGCTGAAGAAGAGTACGAGGATGCTTCCGGCGCGGAGGCCATCGACATCACGTTCTTCGTAACCAAGAAGACCCGCCCGATCGACGAGCGCTCGGTCACCTGGTTCAAGAACAAGTACAAGCAGGCCGGTCTGTCGGTCGACGAGATCGCCTTCCAGTCGGACTACCAAAAGAAGGCCGGCATCTACACGCGCTTGCACGTGATGGACACGGCCACCAACACGCCGACGCGGGAGATCATCCAGTTCATGTTCCCGCGCAAGGACGTCGTCTTCATCGCGCGCATGGAGTATCCGTTCGGTGACTCCCGCTCGATGGACAAGGACTGGCAGTACATCTTGTGGAACTTCAACTGGCTTGGTCAGGGCAGCGGATCCGACGAAGCTCAGGTCGACACTGAAGAAGACGAGGCCTGAGTCTTCGCCATGCCGCGCGAGCACTCGGACCCTATCTACCTCGACCACAACGCCACCACGCCCGTCGCCGACTCGGTTCGCGACGCCATGGTGCCGTGGTTGGGGCTGCAGTTTGGCAACCCCTCCAGTGGCCATGCCTATGGTCGGCGCGCGGCCGAGGCCGTCGCGGCGGCCCGGGCTGAGGTGGCCGCGCTGATCGGCGCGACTCCGGAGCAGATCGTATTTACCGGGGGCGGCACAGAGGCGGACAACCTCGCGCTGCGCCGATCTCGAGTCGCGCGTCGGCGGGTCGTCACCACGTCGGTCGAACATCCCGCCGTGGAGGAGCCCGCCCGCGCGCTCGAGGCCGAAGGATGGCAGTGGGACCAACTCGCGGTGGACAACAGCGGACGGGTCGACCTCGGGCGTGCCTCGTCCGTGCTCGCGGAACCTGCCGGCCTCGTGAGCGTGATTCTCGCCCAGAACGAGACGGGGGTGCTGCAGCCGGTCGCGGAGATCTCGGCGCTCGCTCGCGCAGCTGCACCGGATGTGATCGTTCATAGTGATGGGGCCCAGGCGGTGGGCAAAGTCGCCGTGGACGTCGCCGCGTTGGGGGTCGATCTGCTGACCATCGTCGGGCACAAGCTCTACGGCCCGTGCGGGATCGGAGCGCTCTACATCCGGCAGCCCGGGCTCGTTCGAGGCTGGGCACTCGGAGGCGGTCAGGAACGGGGCGTTCGGCCTGGGACCGAGCCCACGGCCATGGTGGTCGGGCTCGGGGCCGCGTGCCGACTCGCGGCGAATGATCTCGAGACGGAGGGCCGCCGCCAGGCAGAGCTTCGCGACGGCTTGCAGGCCGCTCTTGTCGCAGGCATTCCGGGCGCGCGTGTGACCGGACACGGGGCCGACCGGCTGCCCAACACGTTGCACGTTTGTGTCCCGGGCTGCGCCGGGGCAGACGTGTTGCTCCGTGCGCCCGAGCTTGCGGCATCGACTGGCTCGGCGTGCCATGCCGACGGCGATGGAGGGATTCTGCATGCGATGGGCATCGAAGCGGGCTTGGCTCAGGGTGCACTTCGTCTGAGCCTCGGTCGCCGCACGACGGAGGCGGACGTGGAGCGTGCGGCGGTGACCCTGGTGCGCGCGTGGAGCGAGGCCGCGGCTCCATCCTTCAGCCCATCGTCGGGGTAGGCGTGGTAAGCTCCGACATCGGCGACATGGCTCAGCCTTCCGATCTCAAGCTGCAAAAAGTGCTGGCGCGGTTTCCCTGGCGACGGCGAAAGCCGCGCGGGAACGGCGGCGTCGCACCGATCGATATCGTGGGCAAGGACGGTCGCCGGATGTGGGCCAACCCCGACGAGCTCGTCGCCTTCGAAGATCCCGGACCGGCCCTCGTCTGCGTGGCGATCCGCGAGGACACGATCGCGCACGCGATCGTCCGCAGCCTGGTCCAGCATCACGCACGGGAGCGCGGCCTCGAGCTCCCCGCCTCGGGTCCGAAGCTGACCGAGAAGGGCGTCACCCTGTTGGGCGGCCTTCTCGAGGACGCAGGGCTCGATCCGGAGGAACCCCTGGGTCCACATCCACTCGGCGACCTCGTGCAGGCGACCTGGGCGATCGCCGCAGCCACGACGGGCTAGCACGGCCTCGTCTTCGCCCCGGGGGCGAACAATCCGTCGAGATCCCTTGTGCCCAGCTTCACCACGGGCGTCTTGAAGGGGTGATATCGGCTTGCGGGGATCGATGGTGCCCAGCGGGCCGCATCCACTGTAAATTGCGAGCGGTCTTGGAGCGGCCAGCACGATGACGCGGCATCAAGCGGTTCTCTTTCGTCAGATCTTCCTGCTGAGCGATCTGTTCGTGTCCGTGGTTGCGTTCTTTGCCGCGCTGACCCTGCGGCAGTGGTTGCCCACCGTCTCGGAGTACGTGCCCGCGTTCTTGGGTCGGCGGGAGGTCTCGGTCGAGCTGTTCCTCGACTCGGACTACTCGAAGTTCTTGCTGGGCATGGTGCCGCTGTGGGCGCTGACGTTCCACTTCTCCAACACGGCGGACTTCCGTGCCGGACCCGGGCGGACCTCGATGCGATACGTCCGCGCGGTGGGGGTGGGCTTGGGCCTGCTCGTCATTGCGTCGTTCTGGTTCAAGGTCACGTTCCTCTCGCGCAGCTTCGTGTTCATCTTCGGCGCGACGCAGTTCGCGTTCTTGATCACCGTTCGTGTCGCCGCTCGTGCGGTCATTCGACGCACCAAGCGGGTCGACGATCACCGCGTTCTCGTCGTGGGGACCGGAGCCGAAGCGGTTGCATTTGCCGGGTCACTCCGCGAACGGTCGTCGTGGAACAACAGCTTGGTCGGCTTTGTCAGCGTGCTGGGCCTGCCGGAGCTGACGGAGGCAGACCCCATCCTCGGCAAGGTCGAAGACATCGCCTATCTCCTCGACACCGAGGTCGTCGATGAGGTCGTGTTCGCGGTGCCCGAGCGCTCCCACGAGGACTTCGCGGTCGCGCTCTCGGCGTGCGACGAGCGAGGGGTCGACGTGCTGCTCTCGATGCCCACGACGGTCCAACTCAACGGTGAGATGGAGCTGGCGAACATGACCGGCTTCAACATGCCGATGATCGGGATCACGCAGAAGCCGACCGGGGAGGTCCGGCTGATCGGCAAGCGGCTCCTGGACATGGTGGGCTCGTTCCTGGGCATCATCGCCATCTCACCCCTGCTCGGGCTGATCGCGCTGTTGATCAAGCTCGAGGACGGCGGTCCGATTCTCTTCAAGCAGGTGCGGAGCGGTCTGCAGGGGCGCAAGTTCCCGATGCTCAAGTTCCGCTCGATGTGCATCGACGCCGAGAAGAAGAAGAAGGAGCTGATGCATCTCAACGAGATGGACGGGCCGGTCTTCAAGATCAAACACGACCCGCGCATCACGAAGATCGGCCGCTTCATCCGCAAGACGTCGATCGACGAGTTGCCGCAGCTGTTCAACGTGTTGGTTGGGCAGATGAGCCTGGTCGGTCCCAGACCGCCGCTGCCCTCCGAGGTTGCGCAGTACAAGCCTCGTCAGCGTCGCCGTCTGTCGGTCCGCCCCGGCATCACAGGGCTGTGGCAGGTCTCGGGTCGCAGCGACATCAGCGACTTCGAGCAGTGGATGGCGCTCGATCTCGAGTACATCGACACCTGGTCGCTGTGGCTCGACATCAAGATCCTGTTCATGACCGTGCCCGTGGTGCTCTTGCACAAGGGCGCGAGCTGAGTCTCGAGCTGCCATGCCCCGCCGTTTCGTTGACCTCTCCATCTACCTCGAGAACGAGGTGCTCTCCGACCCGGCCCCGCTGGCGCCGAAGATCACCTACGAGACGCACGAGGACACCGTCCCGATCTTCATGCAGATGATCCCCGGCACGAAGCCCGAGGACTACCCCGAGGGCCAGGCGGCAGCCGCGGAGTGGGTCACGCTCACGACGCACAGCGGTACCCACCTCGACGCGCCGTATCATTTCCACTCGACGCAGGACGCCAAGGTCGGCGGCTCCCGCCCGTCGATGACCATCGACGAGATTCCGCTGGAGTGGTGCTTTCAGCCCGGGGTGAAGCTCGACTTCCGCCACTTCGAGGATGGGTACGTGGCCACGGCGGCCGATGTGGAGGCCGAGTTGGGGCGCATCGGTCACGAGCTGCAGCCGATGGAGATCGTCGTCGTGAACACGCGCGCCGGCTCGCGCTACGGACAGCCCGACTACGTCGAGACCGGGTGCGGCATGGGCTACGAAGCCACGATGTATCTGCTCGAGCGGGGGGTTCGCTTGACCGGGACCGATGCGTGGAGCTGGGACGCGCCGTTCTCGTACACCGCCAAGAAGGTGGCCGAGACCGGCGACAGCAGCCTGATCTGGGAAGGGCACAAGGCCGGACGCGACATCGGTTACTGCCACCTCGAGAAGCTGCACAACCTCGAGGCGCTCCCCGGCGATGGCTTCACGATCAGCTGCTTCCCCCACAAGATTCGCGGTGCGTCGGCGGGGTGGACGCGCGCGGTGGCGATCTTTGACGAGTAGGGGCGCGGAGCAAGACGTCGAACCGGGGGGCTATCCCGGCAAGAACTGCGCCTTGGAATCCTCGGAACGCGGATGTGGCTCTCTTGATTGAGCCCACGAGGTGACCCGTCATGAACACCAAACTCTTCCCCCGCAACGAACACAAACTCGACCGAACCCTACGAATCATCGTGGGTATCGCCGTCCTCTCGCTGGCATTCATCGGCCCGAAGACAGGCTGGGCGTATCTGGGTGCTGTGCCGCTGTTGACCGGGCTGCTGGGCTCGTGTCCGCTCTACACGCTCTTCGGTGTCTCCTCGTGCAAGATTCGCACGTAGTCGATGACTCGGAATTGCTGCAAGCGCTCGCCGGCGGAGGCCGCGATGCGTTCGTCGCACTCGTCCACCAGCATGGCGCCGCGGTTCATCGGCTCGCAGTCGCCATGACCGGGAGCAAGGCGGCGGCCGACGACGTCTCGCAGGAAGCGTTCCTGGCAGCCTGGCGTTTCGCCTCGACGTTCCGCGGCGGTTCCGCGCGCGCCTGGCTTCTCAGCATCACCCGGAACGCCGTCCATCGTTCGCGACGACGGCGCGTCGGCGAGCCCAGCCACGAGGAGTCGCTGAACGAACTCGCGGTCACGGCTGGTTGGGGCGACCGTGCGCACGCGCCGGACTTCGAACGCGCGCTGGAGAGCCGCGAGCTGTTGGCACGCGCGCTGAGCAGCCTGCAGGCAAGCGATCAAGAAATCCTGACGCTGATCGAACTCGAGGGGATGACCCTCGCGGAGGGGGCGTCGATGCTCGAACTCGAGATTCCCGCCCTCAAGAGCCGACTGCATCGGGCGAGACTTCGTCTGCTGGCTGCGGTACGGGAGTTGACGTCATGAAGGGCGAACGAGAGGTCGGAGGCCTGCGGTGCCGTGACGTGTTGGCGCTTCTGTACGACTACCTGGACGACGAGCTCGAGAGTGCCGAGCGAAGCCGCGTCGAGGCGCACTTGTCTGCTTGCTCGGTGTGCGCAGGCTTTGGCGGAGAAGCGGGAGCTGCGGCCCAAGCGGTTCGGACTCAGCTCGCGAATCCCGATCCCGTTGCGGGGGAGATTGAGGCGAGACTGATCCGGTTGATGGACGACGTCTCGCAGGAGTGACCAGGAATCGTCCGCACCCTCCGAGGCTGGACGCGGCCCCGCGCCGCTACTCCAGCGGTGCCGGCTTGCCCAGGCGCTTGGGCGTGGGACGACCCTGGCTCACTGCTGCCGGGGCTTCCTCGGGGCTCTGAGCCACGGCCTTCTTCGGGGCGGGCTCGCTCTGGGCTGCGAGCGCCTGGACGAGCTGGCTGATCTTGTTGCCCAGGTCCGGGTCGCCTCCGAGGGCCTCTTTACGACCTGCGAGGAGTTCGATCGGGACCGGCACGACGATCTTGGATGCAGGTTCGGCCGCCATCTCGGTGAGCGTCTGGAACATCCGCAGCTGCATCGCGCCGGGGTGCTTGGAGATGGTCTCCGCGGCTGCGGTCAGCTGCTTGGCGGCCTGCAACTCGCCCTCGGCTGCGATGACCTTGGCGCGGCGCTCTCGCTCGGCTTCGGCTTGGCGCGCCATCGCCCGCTTCATCTCCTGCGGCAGCATGATGTCGCGCAGCTCGACGGCGGAAATATCGATTCCCCATTGCTCGGTGCGAGCGTCGAGAATCGAGCGGACCTCTTCGTTGATCGACTCGCGGTGGGCGAGGATGTCGTCGAGGTCCATCCGTCCGATGACCGCGCGCAACGTTGTCGCCGCGAGCTGGAGTGTGGCCGGCATGTACTCCTCGACGTCGAGGATGGCGTGCGAGGGGGACTCGACCGTGATGTAGACGACGGCGTCCACCACGATCGAGATGTTGTCCTTGGTGATGACCTCTTGCGGTGCGATCTGCACGACCTTGGTCCGCAGATCAACGACCCGGGGCCGGTCGATGCCCAGGGGGAACAGCAAGACCAGCCCAGGACCGGCGAGCTTCTTCTGAGCTCGGCCGAGCCGGAACACCACAGCGCGCTCGTACTCGCGGAGGACACGAACGCCGGTCGAGGCGATCACCAACACGACGACGAGGACGAGGAGGAGTCCCGGAAACACCAGCGCAGACTACCGAAGGCCGAACGGGAGAGCACCTTCTTCGAACTGCGTCGAGTCGACGTCGAGCTCGGGTGCCGACAGCTGGATGTTGTCGAAGACGGATGCCAGCGCGGGGGTCTCCATCGCCAGGGCTTCGAGGCTACCGGCGTCCTTCACGACCCAATCGGGGTGGCTGTAGAACTGCACCGAACGGCCTTGGTCGTTGGTGAACTCGACGCACAGCTCGAATGGCGCCGGAGCCTCGCCGGCGCACTTCCATGTGCGGGCGTTGACGTCACCGCGGACGCGGTCCTGGGGGAAGAACAACTTGAGCTTGCTGCCCTCGAGCCGCCAACCGAACGCCTCGAGCGCGTGACGCCACCGGGAGCCGCGGCCGACGATGCCGAACTGCTGGCCATCACGATCGAGAATCACGATGTGTCCGATCATGTCGCGGGGCGTGTCGGGCATGCGCTCGATCCACACCTGGTTGACGAGGTCGCGAGTACCCGCGGCATCCTCGTCGCTCGAGGAGAGCAAGGAGTAGGTTCCGAAACCGAGTGCAGCGACAGCACCCATCGCGAGGGCAGCTTTGAGCTTGGCCATGGCAGGAGCGTACCAGCTTGGCTCGGCGGCTATTCCCGGACCCCCAAAGAATGATGGGCCGGCCGACGGACCGTCGGCCCCGGCGCCGCGCTCGCGCTCCGTGGTAGCCTCGAGCCGCGTGTCAGCCCCCTCGGTTGCCCAAGTCGACGACGCACTCGACGAGCTCGTCAACCAGTTCTCGGACCCGCTTTCGTTCCTGCGAGAGCTCGTCCAGAACGCCATTGATGCCGGGAGTCACGAGGTGGAAATCAACACCTCGTTCGAGCCCAAAGGAGAGGGGGGGACCGCTGTGGTCGCGGTCTCGGATTGGGGCGGCGGCATGAGCCGGGAGATCATCGAGACCAAGCTGACCCGCTTGTTCTCCTCCCAAAAGGACGGAGACCGGACCAAGATCGGCAAGTTCGGGATCGGGTTTGTCTCCGTGTTCGCAATCGGTCCGGAGGTCGTCTGCGTCGACACGGCGCGCGACGGTGAGGCGTGGCGGGTGCTCTTTGACGAGAAGCGAGCGTTCCGTCTGCTGCGGCTAGATGAGCCGATCGAAGGCACGACGATCCGGGTCTACAAGTCGATGTCTCCGCAGGAGTTCAGCGGCTTTGAGGTCGCAGTACGCAAGACGGTGACCTATTGGTGCAAGCACGCGGTGTGCGACATCAGAGTGGATGGCGAACCCATCGCGGTGCCGTTCGCATACTCCAACCCGTGCAGTGTCGAGCACGACGACGGCTACTCCAGGATCTCCGCGTCACATCCGGCGGGCGCAGAGACATTCTTGGGTCTGTACAACGGCGGCCTCACGCTCGTCGAGCTCGGCAAGAGTCCGCATCCTGGCACGCTCGTTCGGGCCTGGAGCCCGCACCTCGAGCACACGCTGACCCGAGACGCGGTCATCGAGGACGAGGGCCACGCGTGTGTGATGGAGGCGATCGCGGACACGGTGCATGGACCGCTGGCCGAGCGTGCGTTCGAGAACCTGCAGACCGAGCTTCAGAGCACGCTCCCGACTCCGTGGCGCAACCACCACCACGCATGTGTGCGCTGGCATGTGGAACAGGGCCTCCGACCACGGACCCAAGATACGGTGGCCGCTCGCACCGTCGCGCTCACTCCCGCGGGGCAGGTGTTGTCGCTTGGGCGGCTGCTGGAGGGCGTGGAGGGGGACGTCTTGTTCGCCACCCGGACACGAAGCCCCCTGAGTGATGCTGTCGAGGCGTCGGGGAAGACGGTCGCGCATGCGGGACTTGCGGCCGAGGATGGCGCCTTGCTGAGGTCCATTGGGGGTCGCGGCGGTGAGTTCTCCCTCGATGCTCTCGAAGCGCACTGGGCCCTGCCGCTGCCGCTGCGCGATGCGTCGGAACATGCCGTCCTCGATCCCTTGGCGGAGGCGACACGTTCGGTCTTTCGAGAAGCCGGGCACAAGGTCTCTGAGGTTCGGTTTGGCCACTTTGACTACCCCGGCTCCAGCCTTGCCGCACAGGTCGCGGTGTCGCAGGCGGACCCGTTCTCGCTGAGCCGGCTGCAGGACGTGAAGACGCTTGGTCGCGGATTCTTCGCTCGGTCTCGGCCGGTGATCGTCAACGCGGATCACCCCGCGACCCAGGCTCTAGGCCCGCTCGCACAACGCGACCTTCCACTGGCCGCATACATGTTGGCGAAGCTGTTCTTTGTGGGCAGCGGACTGACGCCGAGCGTCGATGGGGTGCTTGCGACCGCCGCCAACGAACTGGAGTCACGATGAGTACGAACGACATCTTGGCCCAGCTGGCTGCCGAAGGAGAAGTGGAGGCCCACGGTGGCTTCAGCATCGACAAGGCGAAAGCGCGGGAGAAGATGCGCCAGTTCCAGCTCTCCGACCCTCGCCAGTACGTGCTCATGCTCGTACAGGCGGCTGTGCATCAGGGGGCGACGCACATCGAGTTCCAGATCGATGCCGACGACATGGAGGTGTGGTTCGACGGCGAGGGCTACTCGAAGGCCGACCTCGATGACCTGTTCGTCTCGATGTTTGGCGACCGCGGACGCAGCAACCTGCGCTCGCGTCAGGAGCTGGCGATTGCCCTCAACGGCGCGCTCGCGCTCAATCCCCGCTGGGTCAAGGTGTGGAGCCACCGCGCCGGACAGGCGGTCTCCTTGCAGATGCGGCCCGGGCCGGACTCGACCGACTCGGCGGAGGCCTGTCCGTCCCGAGACGAGGGCGGGACGAGGGTGCATGTCAAGCAGCGCTTCCGCCCCGGGTTGGCGCTGCGCTTCGTCAAGAACCTCCAGGGGACGATCGCCGAGGAGTCCATCCTCAAGGAACGGGTCTGCTACGCGGAGCTCCCGATCATTCTCGATGGAGGCCGCATCTCCTCCGGTCTCCGCTTGGGGACGGTGGCCGGCCGCATCGACGTCGAAGGCGACGGCATCCGAGGGTTCTGTGGATTCCGTGTCGAGCGCGACCCTCCGCGGGCGACACTGGACGTGCTCAACGCTGGTGTATGGCTGGCGACACACCCTCTGCCCGCGTTCCCGGCGGGTTTCGTTGCGATGGTGGACAGCACCGCCTTGCGAAAGGACGTGTCTCAGACGGATGTCGTTCGCGACGATGCGTACACGGCGGTCCTGGGCCACCTCAACATCGCGCTCGAACGCTCCTTGCTCTCGATGGCTCGGACGTTTCAGGATGATCCGCGCGACTGGGAGGAACTCCCCGGTGCGCTGCGCTCTCGGATGCCGACCTGGATCGCTCAGCGCGTCACCGCGCCGTGGCGTCTCAAGGGGATCGGGGACGTGCTGCCGCTGTACTTCGAGCTTCCGGTTTGGGAGTCGCTCGGTGGCGACTGGATGAGCACCAACACGCTTCGGGGGCAGGGGCACGTGGACTTCGTGTCCCGGCCTCACGGAGAACGAGAAGGCTTTGCTGGGGCGATTCGCGCCGAGTCCGAGTCGGTACGGGCCGCGCTGCGGGAGATCTTTGGTGAGTCGTTGCGGGACCGGACCTCGGCCTATGAGTCGGCCGCGGCGCGGGCCAAGCAGAAGGCCAAGCTGTTCTCTCGTGACTGGAGTACGACCCTCGGAGACGGTCTGTACCTCGCCCGAGAGACGATCGCAGGGGAGGACATCGAGGGGGAGGTCGGGATCCGGCGCAGCGACCGGGAGGAGTCGATCGTGCAAGTCGTGTATCGAGGCAAGCTGCTGGAGACGATCGTGCTCAAGCGGTCGACGCTGCACATCCCAGGCTTCGTCGCGGTGGTGCAGGCAGACTTCGAGCCCACCGCCGATTGGACACGGTCGCGCCGCAACGAAGCGCTTGCACGCGGCCTGCATGCCGTGGCCGAGGCCACGATGCGCGCGTTCGAGTCGGTGGGTCGGACCGTCACCGCCGAGCCTGCCCTCGTTCCGACGCTCGTCACGCTGGCTGCGCTGGTGTGCCGACCGAGCTTCGGTCGTTCGTTCTACATGGCTGCAGGGTTCAGCAAGCAGCGGGCGGCGCGGTGGGTGAACAAGTTCGGCGAGTGTGGACTCCGAGCCCCGTTCGAGCAGGAGCACCCGCTGTTGAGGTTGCCGTTGTATCCGCAACTCGCGGGCTCAGCGTGGTCCCTGATGCAGCTGAGGGAGATGCATTCGGCCAAGAACCCCGTGAAGGTGCTGTTGGGGGGGAAGGAGCGGAGTGGCGAGTTCGAGGGGTACGTTCTGTGCGACAAGGCGAGCCGAGTGCTGCTGCGAAAGGTGCTGGGTTCCGATGCCGTCGTGGCCGCAGAAGAGGCGTACGCCGCCGACGTCGCGGCGCAGGCGTGGCGGGACAAGCCTGCCGAACCATTCGAGCTGCTCGGTGAGACCGTGCTGTCCGTTGCGTACGCCGCCGAGGACATGGATGTGAAGGCCGGCGTTCTGGTGAGTACCCGGGCCGAGGACCGCTCACGTGGACGAGTGAGCATCCGCGTGATGAAGGAGCGACGCTCGATCGAGTTCGTCAGTCTGCCGTGCCCCGTCGACGGCGTCGTCATGGTGGTGGACTGGCACAAGGCGCCGCTGCGCTCCGACTATTCGGGCCTCCATGGCAAGGCTGCCCTGGTCCTGCAGAAGGTGGTGGACCGCGCGCCGGCCGAGCTGCTCGTGGGGATGTTCGCGACTCGAAGTGCCCGTGGTGGCGACGTGCAGTGGGGCTCTGCGCTACGTCAGATCACGCTCGCGCCGTTCCTGCAGCCCGGATGGTTGCAGGCGTTCGATCGTTGTCATGACACCCATGGTGCCTCCCAAGCCGTCGCGGGATTGGTGACGCTGCTGGGTCTTGCCTCCGCGAACGAGGAGCCGTTGAGCGCCGAGGTTGTCGGTGCCGCATTCGACGGTGGCAGGCCCAAGAGTCCTCCCGGAGCCGACGCTGGGCTCGAGGCTCTGGTCCACGCGGTCGGGCCGGCGTGGGCGGAGCTTCGAGAGATCGAGATGCTGCGCGGCTTCGACAAGCTTTGCTCGGTCGCCGCTGCCCTTGCGGACCTCGACCGGCACGAGAAGGCGTTGGTGATGGACGCGGCCAACCTGCGCAAGGCTGTTGATGGTGGGTTGCCTCGTGTGATGCTCGTCGCAACGCGGGCGGAGCACGCGGTTCTGACCCGCCTCTTCGGCGAGCGCTCGCTTGCCGATGGCCGCGCCTGGTTTGATCGGTGGCGGGCTCGGGAGACGTTCGAGCAGCAGGATAAGGTCGAGCTGGAGCTACGCGCCGACGAGGTCTTGGTGAAGGTCGACGCGGGTGGTGACTTTCAGGGCGAGATCGGGATCCCGCGGGCGCTGCCGAGTGTAGCCAGTGCCAGTATCGTCGCATGCCGCCGCCGACGCCGGGTCTGTGACGCTGTGGTACCGGAGGCTCGAGCCTCACTCATTGGCGTGCTGCAGGCCGAGTCGTTCGGGGTTGGACGGGGTTTCTCGTCTCTGTCGGAGAAGGACATCATCCATGTCGCGGCGGCGTGTCAGGCTGCGTGGTCACCATTGGCTGAGGCGCTGCGCGTGGCGTGGCCGTCGTTTGATGACCAGGAGCAGGCATGGGGACGAGCGTGGGGACGGTTGCTGCTCGAGTTGATGGTGGGGGACCGAGGCTCGCGTGTCCTGAGGAAGCCTGGCCCTCGGGCTCTCCTCGACCTGCCGTTGTTCGAACATCTCGACGGTACGCTCTGGGAACTCGATGCCATCCTCAACCTGAGCGCAGCCGACGAGCAGGTGTATTGGACGAGCTCGACCAAGGATGCGCACGGCGGAGCGTTGCCGCGGCTGGTGTTTGCGGACCAACCCAACGTGAGGACGCTGCTCGAGGCGCTGCTGGAGGAGGTTGTGGACTATGACCAGCTCCGGCGAACCCGGCGTGTGTGGGAGGACAACCGCCGAGCCGCGCCGTACATGCCGACGCACCACTTGGACGCCGTGGAGGTCATGCCGATCTCTGGGCGTGGGCTGTCGGGAGTGCTGTGGATCGATTCGATGCTGGATGACGGGGCCGTCGCGCTGGGGGATGCCAAGAAAATCGCCGGCTACTCGGATGTGTCCGCATTGTTCATCGTAGGTGGAGCCGTTCACGGGCCAGCGGTGTCGATCGACACGGGGTGGGAGTTCGCCTCGCTCGACACGCGGGCCGGTAGCTTCCTCCAGCAGAAGGCGCGCGAGATGTACGAACGAGTGCATGAGCGGTTCGACCCGCTGGCATCGGATCGCTCTTTCACCTGGCTTCGGGATCGCAGCGTTCTGCGAGGCTTGGTCGAGCGTATGCACGGCCAGTGGAGTCGCGGCCGCAAGCCCCGGGATGGAGCGACGCGGCGGCTGTACAACTCGCTGAAGACCGTTCCGCTGTTCGAGCTCCTCAACGGCCGTGCCATTTCGCTGGACCAACGAGAGAAGCTCAATCAGCCGGCGCCGCCTCCGGAATGGACGGCCGAGCCGAAGGCGCAGTCGAGACCGGAAGCTGCGCCCCAGCCGGAGAAAGCTGGGCCCCAGCCGGAGAAAGCTGGGCCGAAGAAAGCTGGGCCGAAGAAGCCTGCGCCGAGACCCGCACCCGTCGCTCCACCGAGCGCGGACGCCGTCCTGCTCGATGCGGTGCGCACCGAGCTGCGGATCGTTCGGCGGGGATCGCCGGGCATGTTCAGCAACGCGATGCTCGACCTGCTTCGTGTCGCGGATGAGCGCTCCGACGTCCTGGCCGAGTTCACGGACGGTGCGGTGTTCGTCAATGTGCGGCACCCGGTCGCCGAGCTCGCCCGCGACTGCCCACCGGAGCAGCGTGCTCGCTACGTGTCGATCGTCGCTTCATCGGTGTTCTCGGCGTTCAACGCTGGGCTCGAAGAGGTGACCGATGAGCACGAGGTCGAGTTTCATCGCCTGCATGCGCAGCACCTGGCGACATGAAAAAACGCCGCGCGCCTGAAGAAGGCGGGCGGCGTTGAGTCCAGGAGGGCGGGCGGCTAGGCGCCGGCGGCGACCGCTCCTGCGAAGAGCGTGAACATCATGACGACGGCAAGAACCGCGAACACGTAGACTAGGGAGGACACCATCCCGACGATCATCGCGGCGGTGGACGTACCCGAGGGCTGCATGCCCATGCTGCGGTAGTTGCGACGGATGCTGTTGGCTTTCATCCACGACAGCGGACCGGTGACGAAGCCGAAGCCGAGCCAGAAGCCGACGATGGAGACGATCAGCCAGGTGTTGGACTGGTCGTTGAGCTCTTTGATCCGAGGATCCGCCATCGGCGCGGCGTAGGCTCCCGGAGGCGGGCCGTACCCCGGCCCCGGTGGCGGCGCTCCGTAGACACCCGGCCCGGGCGGCTGAGGATAGTGAGGCTGGCCGGGGGGCTGCTGCGGCGCGGCATACTGGCCCGGGTGCTGGCCCGGGTGCTGGCCCGGGTGTTGGCCCGGATGCGGCTGCCCGGCCTGAGGATGGCCCGGGTGACCAGGTTGCTGCGGGTAGCCGTGCGGGTTCAAAGCTCAAACAGTGTAGGGAGATGGGACGGCTCCGGCCAGGCTGACTCGGGAAAAACTCCTACATCACGACGGCATACTCGCGACCCGTCTCGATCGCCCACCCGTCCATCTTGGTCCGCATCATGAGCTTGGCGCGGTGCAACTGGGTTTTGACGGTTCCCAGCGGGAGGCCGAAGTGGTCGGCGATGTCGCGGTAGGGCACGTGCCGCAGGAAGTGCATCTCGAGCACCTCGCGATACCGGTCCGGCAGCTTGGCGAGCGCGCGGTCCATGTCTTCTCGCAGGTCCGACTGGGTCGACGAGAACTCTCCGAGCGCGGCTTGTGCCGTGTTTTCGAACCCTTCGGGCAGGCTGGAGTGCCTCGGGACCCGGTTGGTGTGGTTGAGGAAGGCGTAGTACGCGATGCGGTGGACCCAGGTGGAGAACCGCGCGCGGCCTTCGAATCGCGGCAGGCCCTTGTAGGCGCGCAGGAACGCTTCCTGAGTGAGATCCTCGGTCAGGACGCGGTCGCCTCGGGTGAGACGAAGCAAGAGTGCGCGAATGCGCGGCTCGTTGCGCCGCATCAGCTCCCCAAAGGCCTCTGTGCTGTCGTCATCGACAGCCTGACGGACGAGGTCCTCGTCCTCCGTCGTCCGTAGTGGGAAAGCGCAGCGTGCCGGGGGCCGCGCAGGGGAGTGTGTCCGTCCATCCAACCTCATCTCGGCAGGGGAAGTACCCAGCCGCCTTCAGACCGATTGCGCCCGATTTCACTTTTCTTGAATCCTTCTGAAATCGGCCACGACGCGCGTCTTGCGGCCGCTCGAGGGCCGGTCGTATGGTCCACGCATGGCTCGAAGCGCGTTTTTGTTGGCGATCCTGCTCGCCGCCGGTTGCGACTCAGGGGACAAGTCCGTCACGGAGGTCCTCGCGGAGTCCGACAAGAAGGAGGCCGACAAGAAGGCGAAGGCCGAGGCGGAGCGGAAGGCCGCCACGCCGAAGAAGGACCCGAACGCGCTGGAGATGCCGTGGAGCGTCGACGCGATGAAGGCCGGCCTGCCGATGGGTCTCACCTTGGAGTACGCCGTCTCCGGAACCGACGCGAAGGGCAAGCCGGTCGAGGACACCTACCAGGCGGTGGTCAAGGCGACGAACCCCGGCGGCGTCGGTGTCGTTGCGTTCCACGCCAGCGCAAAAGGGGAAGCGGCCAAGCAGCTTCAGACCGTGGACTGGAGCAAGTACTCGCCGTTCTTCGCGGTCGAGCGGCCGGAGATGACGCTGGTCCGCAAGGAGTCGGTCACGGTCCCCGCCGGGACCTTCGAGACGGTGGTCGTTGAGCTCAAGGGATTCTTCGGAGCCCACCGCACCGTTTGGATGGTTGCGGACAAGCCCGGCGTCTACGCGAAAGTCGTAGACCACCCCAATGCGTCGGAGGCCGAAGACGCGACCGACCGGACCTACACGCTCTCGTCGATGGAGACGAAGAAGTAGGCGCCATGGAAGTCACGGCGTTCGCGGAGCAGGTGTTGGTCGGGGGCACGCTCGCCGACAAGCTGCTCGCGCCGCCGGTGCTGACCGACGACGCGCCGGTTTGGCGTGGCCGGTTGCCGAGGGAGCCAGGCCGGGCGCCCGAGCTTGCGTTGTGTGCGGGCCGGACACCGACAACGCCGCTTCACGTTCCGGACGACGCGGCGCAGCGAGGGGCGTTGCTTCACGCCTTCGCCAACCACGAGCTGCTGGCGATCGAACTCCTCGCGCAGGCGCTGCTTCGTCTCCCCGATGCGCCGCCAGCCTTTCGTCGCGGCTTGGTGCAGACACTGCGCGAGGAGCAGACGCACCTGCAGCTGTACCTCGACCGGATGCGCACGCTCGGGGTTGAGTTTGGGTCACGTCCGCTGAGCGGCTTCTTCTGGCGGGCGATGTCCGGTGTCGAGACCGCGTCGGGCTTCGTTGCGCATCTGAGCCTCACGTTCGAGCAAGCCAACCTGGATTTCGCGGAGCACTACCGGCGCGGCTTTGCGGAGATGGGAGACCACGAGACCGCGGCGGTGCTGCAGACCGTGCTCGACGATGAGATCGGCCACGTCGCGCTTGGCCTTCGCTGGTTCGAGCGGTGGAAGGATCCGGACACGTCGTTGTTCGACGCCCACGACAACGCCCTGGTGGGCCAGCTTCAGATCATTCGTGCCAAAGGCGCCGGGTTTGACCCGGGGCCTCGGCGGAAAGCGGGACTCCCCGACGCCTACATCGAGCGACTGCGGACCTGTGGCGGCAGCAAGGGGAGCGCTGCGCGGGTGTTTTGGTTCAACGGCGCGGCCGAGCAAGAGGTGGAGCACGGGCTTCGACACACGCCGCGTCGTTCGGCCCTCGCGGCGGTTACCGACCTTGAAACGGTTCCGATGTTCTTTGCGGCCGCCTCCGACATCGTGTTGGTGCGCCGCGAACCTCGGCAGGCATTCTTGGAGCAGCTTGGCGAGGCCGGGTTCGTGCTGCCTCGGTTTGAGACGGCCGAACTCGAACGTAGCCCTTGGCCTGCGCCGAGTTCACTCGGGGCGCTGCGTGAACTTCGTCCCTGGGCCGCGTCCCCGCGAGCGAGCGCGTTTGGGGCGACGGCAAGGGTCCGAATCTCGGATCCAGACGCGGGCGCGGTGTGGAAGGACGAGCTCCGGCCGCTGTATGACAAGCGCTTCGCAGTGGAGCTGGCCGAGCGCCTCGCCCCCGATGACGCCTGGACTGGGCCGGAGCTGGGGTCGCGGGTCGTCGGTTCGCTCGCGGAACTGGAGCGGGCGCGCGGCGAGTTTGAAGCGCTGGGGTACGCCACGCGTGTGAAGCCAGCGTTCGGAGCCGCGGGGAGGGGCCACCGCGTCTATTGCGGGCAGGCCGATGACGTGGTGTTTGTCGAGGCGCTCCTGCGGCGGGCGGGGAGCGTGGTGGTCGAGCCCGAGTTCGAGGTGCTCGCGCAGTTCTCGATTCGGCTCCTCGTCGATGCGGTGGGAGCGAGCGTGCTGGGCATCGGTCGCTGCGGGAGCACCGCGGCGGGCCAGTTCGTCTACGCGGCCATCGGTTCGGCCGACGTTGGCTTGTCCTCCGAGGTACGGCGCTGGCTCCGTGGCAATGGCGACGACCCCAAGCGCCTCGACCGGATGGCACGCGCGGTGGCGGACGTCGTGGGGGAGGCAGCATCTTCGAGGGGGTTTCGCGGACCCGCAGGTGTGGATGCGCTGCTGGTCCGGACCGACTCAGGCCTTCGACTGCGTCCGTTGGTCGATCTCAACCCGCGCTACACCATGGGGCACGTGGCGCAGGCGCTACGGTCTCATGTGTCGACGCGCGCGTATGCGGTGTTGGTCGCGACCACGCTCGCCGAAGCAGGCGGAGGCTTCTCTGCATGGGCTTCGGCCACCGCTCCGGCGACGTTCGAAGAGCGCGATGGAACGCGGCGCCTTGTCGCGGGTGTCCAGCACCTGACCGATCCACAGAGCGCCGAGAAACTGGTGCTCTCGCTGAGCGCCGCGGGGTCGGTGTCCGATGCGCTCAGCGCTGTGTTCGACCGTCGATCGCAAGCTCCGCGAAACCACCGCAGTCCTCGGACTCGTGCTCTCGAAACCTGATCCGGATCTGGTTGCCCAACGCGCCGCCCGTATCGAGCACGATGTCCGGGTCTGGTGTGCCAGCGAGGTCGAGCTCTTCTTCGAACACCACCGAACCGGATTGATCGATGATCTCCAGCGTCGCGGCCTCGAACCCGAAGCCTTCGCGGAAGTCCGGGTTGGCGTGCATCGAGTTCGAGATGAGGGCGACCCCATCGATGCAGTGATCGAACTGCGTGTACCACTCGAACGTGGACTCGACTCCATCCTCGGACGGTCCGGCCGAGAACCACGACGTGCCCACATTGCCGTCGATTGCGAGGTCCGCTTCGTAAGCGGGGCCGAGCAACGTGTCGAACACCGACGAGGCGAGTACTTCACCGCTTTGGGTGATGTTGACCGTGTCGCCGGCGCATCCCGCCGGCGGATCTCCCGTCGACCCGTCGTCTCCGGTCGAGCTTGCCGAGGGGTCGGTGGTGGGACCGGCGGTGGGATCCGTCGTGGGGTCGGTGGTGGGATCCGTGCTCGGATCCCCGGTGGGGTCCGTGCTCGTCGATCCCGGCTCCGTTGTGCCAGACGTCGCGTCGTCGTCGTCCGTGGGGCCGAGGCTCGTGGTCTGTTCGCTCGGGAGCGGCTGCGAGCTTGCACAGGCGCCGCCAACAATCCCCACCAACATCGAAGCAACCCACGCCAATCTCATGACAGTAGGGTGGCAAGGCGGCTGTTGGATCGTCAACCACGACAAGAGCCCCGGTGAAAACCGGGGCTCTGGGTTCGAGGAGCCGATCGCCTAGGCAGGAATACCGCAGGCTCCAACGTTCTCGAGCCCGGGAGGGGCCGCACCCTCAGCGAAGTAGGGGACGCACTCGGTTCCCGGGCTGATGCAGTCGTCGCCCATGAGGTCGCAGAAATCGGTACAGCAACCAGTCGCGCCCACGCATCCGGGGACGAATTCCGCTCCGGCACAGTACAGACCCGGGTCGCACGCGTTGATGAACTCGCACGGATCTCCGAAGCCACCAGCGTCTTCGCCCGACGCATCGATGATGCAGGTGAAGCCATCTGTTCCACTGGCGGGAAGACATGCCGCCGACCCTTCACAGTTCTGCAGCAGTGGGTCACACTCGGGACGGCACAGCGTCAGGACACCGTCATTGACGATGGTGCAGATGAAGTCGGTATCGCAGGTGGGAGCCTGCGGGGTGCCGTCGCAGAAGCCGACGCAGATGCCTTCTCCGACCTCTGAATCGACGTAGTAGCACATCGCTCGTGCGTCGCAGCTGTCCACGCCGCTGACGCCGCTGCCCTCGACGGTGCAAGCGTCACCCACCTGTCCGGGGTTGGCATCGATCGGCGAGCATCGCGTGGCGTTCCAGGAGTTGCCGCCGTCGTTCGCCCACGGCATGCACTTCTCACCCTTGGGGCAGTCGTCGGTCCAGACGTCACATTCGACCGCGATGCCGCCGCCGTCGGGCTCCTCGATGAAGCCGACCGTGTCGTCCTCGGTGTCTGAGGTATCGGCAGTGTCCGTGTCGTCGGGGTCATCCGTGGGATCGACAGGCCCGGTCGTCGCGGTGGGATCGGGCGTACCCGATGTGGCGGTCGGATCGACGGGCATGGTCTCCGCCGTTTCGTCGTCGTCAACCTCGGTCCCGCCCTCGTTCTGCGAGTCGCTCTCCATCGGATCGGAGTCGGCGTCGCAGGCGACAATGAACACAGAGAGAGCCGCGGCTCCAAGAAGGGAAGGGAGAGTTAGACGTGACATCGTTGAACCGCGGGTCCTACCCCGAATTGGTAAGGTTTCACAAACTAACATAGCCTTCAAGAGTGGCTTTGCCGTCGTTGATGACTAGGCACCGGGTGCACTCAGAATGCCGATCTGCGTCCGGATCTCCAGATCTCACCGGCGGAAGAGACGCTGTTGGTCCCGTTTCGGGCCGATTCCCGCCTAGATGCGCGATCCCTTCACATGTAAACGGTGATACGGTGAAGTCGTGAGGCTTCCGGCAAAAGCGGGTCTTCACGACGAAATCGTCAGGGTGAGCATCCAGCTGGGCAGCGAGCTCGGCGAAGACGGTCTCACCATGCGGGCGATCGCCGCGAGACTCGGGGTAAGCGCGACAGCGCTGTACCAGCATTTTGAAAGTAAGGCCGCGATCCTTCGGGAGATCCGGCTGCACGGAGTGGATACGTTGTTGTCTGCGATGGCACCGTCTGCGGAGCTCGGCAATGCCGAGGCCCGGGTACGGGAAATCGCACGACGATACACGGACTTCGCATTGAGCAATCCGTGGCTGTACAAGGTGCTGTTTCAGGGGGATGACGTCGACTGGGCCAGCGTCGAGGAGGATGAGCGCGACCTGCTCATGGCTCCGCTTCGCCAGGCACGCTCCGCCTTCGAGCTCGGCGTTCGGGCGGGTGCATTCCGTTCCGACGTCGATGTCGACAACACGGCGCTGCTGTTTTGGGCGTCGCTGCACGGTCTCGCATCGCTGATGATCAACGGACGCATCAGCGAGGGGCATCCGGTGTTCCCGGTGCCCGATCGCGATGACTTCGTCAGCAACTTCATCTCGGGACTCGTTCGAGCCGTTCGCGCATCCTGAGCGTGACCGCTCCGTTTCCGTCGAGTCCGGTTTCGACGCGCAAGGCGAATCCTGAGCCGGGGTCGTCGTGTCGTCGGGGCTGACATCACGGGCCGGCGCGGGCGTTTCGGCCCTGCTTGGCCCGACGAACACGGGCAAGACCCATCGCGCCATCGAGCAGCTGCTGTCGCACCGGACCGGAATGGTTGGGCTGCCGCTGCGACTGCTCGCGCGCGAGGTGTACGACCGCGTGTCCGCGCGGGTTGGCGAGCAGCAGGTCGCGCTCATCACCGGGGAGGAGAAACGGATTCCCAGGCGACCGCGGTATCGGATCTGCACGGTGGAGTCGATGCCGGTCGACCTCGATGTCGACTTCGTGTGCATCGACGAGATTCAGCTCGCGGCCCATCGGCAGCGCGGCCATACGTTCACGAACCGAATGCTCAACCTTCGGGGTACGCGGGAGACCTGGTTTCTCGGTTCCGACACGATGGTGCCTGCGATCCAGGAACTCGTGCCGACGGCGGACATTCAGCGACACCCTCGGTTTTCCAAGCTGAGCTATGGCGGGTTGGTGTCGGTCGCAGCCCTGCCGCCGCGGACCGCTGTGGTCGCGTTCTCGGTGGCCGAGGTGTACGAACTCGCCGAGCATTTGCGGCAGCGCCATGGGGGGACGGCCGTGGTCTTGGGAGCACTCTCCCCCCGTGCACGCAACGCACAGGTCGCGATGTACGAGTCCGGCGAGGTCGAGTACATGGTCGCGACCGATGCGATCGGCATGGGGCTCAACCTCGATCTGGATCGGGTGGTGTTCGCATCGACGAGCAAGTTCGACGGTCGGCAGTCGCGTCCTCTGCATCCCAGCGAGCTCGGTCAGATCGCTGGCCGGGCGGGTCGGTACACGCGGGACGGCACGTTCGCGCTGTTGCGCTCCAATCCGCCGTTGGACGACGAGGTCGTGCGGGCGATCGAGTCACACTCGTTTGAACCCGTCAGCCAGGTCGTCTGGCGCAGTAGCAATCTCGACTTCGGCTCGATTCAGGACCTCGAGGCTTCCCTTCGGGCCAGGCCGCGACGCAGCAACCGGATCCGCATGCTCGAGCAGGCGGACGACTTCGACGCGTTCAGCCAGCTGTGCCGGTTGTCGTCGGTTCGCAGTCGAGCCCGCGGAGCGGAGGCCGTCGGGTTGCTCTGGGAGGTCTGCCGAATCCCGGACTTTCGCAAGCTGATGCTCGAGAGCCACGTTCAGTTGCTGGCCCAGATCTACGACCAGCTCACCGGCGACACGGGGCGGATCGACGAATCGTGGATGCGACGCCGAATCGACCGACTCGACGATGTCGGCGGGGACATCGACGCGTTGATGACCCGGATGGCGTTCATCCGAACCTGGACGTACATCGCCAACCACGAGCGATGGGTCCCGGGCGCGGCTCACTGGCAAGAGGTCACCCGGTCGATCGAGGACCGAATCAGCGATGCGCTGCACCAGCGGCTGACGGAGCGCTTCGTCGCCAAGACGGTGGGCACGCCGACACGCCCGGCGGGCCGTCGGCGGGCGCCACCCAAAGCGCGGGCGACCGGTGGTGAGGCGCCGGATCCGAACAACCCGTTCGCGGCCCTCGCAGGTCTGGCGGTGGGAGGTGCCGAACCGGAGATCGATGACGCACTCGAGTTGGTGCAGTCGATCGTGGAAGCCGACCACGATGCCTTTGGAATTGACGCCCGAGCTCGGATCTCCTGCAAGGATGTTGCGCTCGGTCGGTGGCGGCGGGGCCAGGAACTCCTGCACCCTGAGCTCGTGGTCGATGCGCGGGGGTGGACCGCAGGAGCGAAAACGAGATTGCGGCGGCGCCTTCAGGCCTGGAGCATCGACGCTGTACAGGGGGTCGTGGGTGGACTCGCTCCACTGCTGCAATCCGCCCGTGCCTCGCTTCGCGGTCTCGCGTACCGACTCGAGCAGACGCTGGGGTCGGTGGCCACCGAAGGTGTGCGCGCTGAACTGGACGCGCTGACGGTCGCGGACAAGGCAGAGCTTGCCGAAGCTGGTGTCGCACTCGGGCCCGTGGCGGTCTACTTGCGCGCGAGCTTGAGCCCTGAGAACCTGGCGGTTCGTCACGCGCTCTGTTGGGCGTGGACGAAGCGACCCAGCGCCGAGGCGGTGGTTCGCGATCAGCCGTCCTGGGCGATCCCCGACGGCTTCGATACGCGTGCATTGCCGAGTCTCGGATTTGTCGCGATGGGAGTGATGGCGGTGCGGGTCGACGTTGCGGAGCGGGTCGCGGCTGCCGTGGCGGTCGAGGCCTCCAACGCGGATCCGTTCCCCTCGCCATCGTTCCTGCGGCGCTGGCTGAACTGCTCGCCGCGTGAACTCACGGGGGTGGTGGAAAGCCTCGGCTACCGCTCCGCAGGGGGCGACAACTTCGCTCGGCCACGGTCCCGTCGATCCGGCGCGCGTTCTTGACGCTGTCCGGGGGCCGACGCATGGTGCCCCCCTGATGTCGGCCGTCAAATCGGGTTTGATCGGTGCTGCCGCGGTTGGTGGCGTGATTGCTGTTCTGTTCGCCTCGGGAACCGTGAAGCTGTCTGGTTCGGAGGAGGACCAGAAGGCAGACGCCGAAGGAATGGCGGACGAGGGACAGAAGGCGGGGAAACGCAAGAAGGGCCACCGCGGAGGTCGAAAAGGCCGGAAACGGCGCGGGAACCTCGAGTCGCTCGGGTACATCGGTGCGGTCCACATCGATGAGGAGGACCGCGGCAAGATCGGCACCACGGTGAACGACAAGTCGAGAGCCCACCAGGGCCTCTCCTTGTACAACCCGTGCGCTTGGGGGCGGAAGTTCCGTAGAGCCGCCGGTGGCAAGGTGCTCCGCGAGGCGCGGATCATCAACAACGAAGGAGAGGTCCTCCACGCGTGGTCGACAGACTTCATTCCCGGCCACAAACGGGGCTGGGCGATGGTGAAGATGGATTCGACGGGGCACCTCTACGCAGTCAACGCGCGCACCGGGCTGGTCAAAGTGGATTGGGGCTCGAACACCGTGTGGGGAGTGAAGAAGGCTTTTCACCACGACTTCTCCATCGCTGAAGACGGGAAGGTCTGGGCACTGGTGGAGCACGGTCGGCATGCGAACTTCGATGGGCAGAGCTTCGATCTGCTCGACAACGGCATCGTCGTTCTAGGAGTGGACGGTGAGGTCGAAGACGAGTTTTGGCTCTTCGACGCCCTCCAAGACATGCCCGAACTCAAAGCGCACGTTCGCAAGAGCCTCAGTCGCAAGGCGCCGAAGGGAGGCCTGGCACACGACGAAGACGAGGACGGGTTCGACGGGGAGGAGGGCCGGGTGCTCTTCGGCCGGGACATCTTCCATGCCAACACGCTCAACTTCGCTACAAAGACCATCGATGGCGTCTGGAATGAAGGCGACATCATCACCTCGATCCGCGAGATGAACATGGTTGTGGTCCTCGATCGCACGACCCACGAGCCGAAGTGGCACTGGGGTCCTGGCGAGTTACAACGGCAGCACGACCCCGAGCAGCTCGACAACGGGAACTTGCTGGTGTTCGACAACGGTCGGAGACGACGACGTTGGTCGCGCGTGCTTGAACTCGACCCTTCGACGTCCAAGGTAGTCTGGGAGTACAAGGCCGAGGGGTTCTTCTCCAACATCCGTGGTCTCTCCCAGCGTCTTCCCAACGGCGACACGCTGGTGGTGAGCTCGCAGCGCGGTCGTGCGTTCGAGGTGACCCCCGAAGGCGAGGTCGTCTGGGAGTACTGGAGCCCGGATATCTTCGGGGGCAAGCTACGGGTCCCTCTCCGTATGGAGCGTCTAGTTGGGAAACCGCTCGCGTTTGCGCAGAAGCAGCTCTCCGCAGGCAAGGGGAATCCCCAGGGAGCCATCAGGCCAAAGCTGGTCGAGACCGCACAAGTCGCAGGCGAAGACTCCGAAGCCGAGGCGAGAGCGGACGTAGACGCAGGTGGAGCCCACAAGGCACCGACCGATGTTGGCACTGACCCCGGGACGCCCGGTCCTGACGAGGTGCCGCCGTCCGGCGACACTGAGGCCGTCGAGTAGAGCGCTTAGCCGGCTGGCAGCCAGACAGACCGAGCCGAGGGCCTGATGCGTGCGTCTTGTCCCTGGCGCTCGCGAAGATACTCGGCACGGAGGAGACTCAGCTGGATGTCCTCGGACGCCACGCGCACTGAACCAGTCCCGAGTCTTGCTGGCCATCGAGATCCGCGTGGTCTTTGGGCGAGGAACCGCCCTGAGGTCTTGACGTGGACCAGCTTCTTGGGACCCCATCGCGGATGAGCGCTTCGCAACTCGAGCACCCGCAGAACAACCTCGCCAGAGACCTTCACCGAGGACCCTTGAGGGCGGGTGGACATGTTGTCGAGTCCCTCCAACCCGGCCTCTCTGAAGCGCTTGAGCCACTTGTAGCCCGTCTTCCGGCTGATCCCGGCGTCTCGGCACAGCTCCCCTATGTTCGCGTCCGGAGCCATCGCATTGAGCACAAACTCGTGCCGCGCCTTCACGACCGTCGTCTCTCCCCATGGCACGGCAGCAACGGACCATGTCGCCTCCAAGCGCGGAAAAAGCGCGATGTGTTACCTATGTCTTGGCGTGATTGTGTCACCTACGTCATGGCACCAGACCCTGACGAGGCGGGACCGGTTCTTCATTTCGAGGGGGGTGGAACTACCCCGAAAAAGTGGACCGTTCTCAAGCGGCAATCCTCTGTGGCGGACCACGATCATCGCGTGGGTTCGGAGCCCGACACGTCACCCTCGTAGCGGGATTTCGGGCTCAGCATGAGAAGTCTCTCCGCGCGTAGCGTGGCGCGGCGTTCCGCCTGAAGGACGAACGGCGGCGCGGCTGGCTGTCAAAAAAACGGCCGCGCGCGACGGAACGGGGGCGAGTGGGAGCCGAGCTTCACCACTTTCTGGAATTGAAAAGCGCCGGCGGGCAGCGAAGAAGTGTGAAAAAACCACTGAGTTCCGCCGACGCGAAGATGTGCTTCCATCCCTACCTCGATCGGGGTCGGCCTGCCAAACAATTGGGTGGAACGGTGCTCGCCGGGGAGATCCGCAAACTGAAGGAGCACGAGGCGGCGCTCGCCGATCCGGACCAAGGTCAGGCCGAGCCCGTGCCAGCGATGCCGGGTCGCACCCGTGCACGTCCACGAGCGTCGTCGTGGGTATTCCGCGGTGAGGTGGAAGGCCCGCCGGGGACCGAGGTGCTCATCTTCCGCTGCGCCGACCAGGAGAACTGCGGCGCGATCTGGCGGGTGCTTCCTGCGTTCTTGGCCCGGCATCTTTGGAGGCGCTGGTCGGTCGTGGGTGCCAGCGTGCTCAGGCGCGATGCACCGCGTCACCGGGATTCCCCGCGCACGCAACAGCGCTGGCGTGTGCGCTTGCAGACCTCGGCCGCGGTCCTCGTCGCCCTGCTCGGTGCGACCTGACTCGAACGCTGGACCGGGCTCGCGGCCCAAGTCGGCGCCGCCGGGATGCGCGGCAACCTCATCGAGGCTGCCGCGTCCCTGCCCGAACTCGCGTGCGTCATCGACCGCTCCCAGCCCGGAGTGCGCGTCGTGTGACGTGGGGTTTTGGGGGGCTAGAGGGGGCTCGGCTTGCCGCTGAGCGCATCCCACCTGTTGCCAGTCACGCCCAGTGATCACGAAGCGGTCCCGCTGGATGAGCACGTGGACAGCGCGGCGGCCAGGCGTCGCCGCGCTGCAAGGGCTCCGGGTCAATCCGGGGAGGAGTCGGTGTCGACGA
>Ga0316204_10001183_pt1 | contig 75890 bp, 75 predicted proteins | sample 6monrhotite_MG_2_FD_205661 | JGI IMG/M metagenome (GOLD analysis project Ga0316204, IMG submission 205661) | Microbial mat bacterial communities from mineral coupon in-situ incubated in ocean water Damariscotta River, Maine, United States -... | ecosystem: Environmental > Aquatic > Marine >...
CGGCTCGGCCATTGACCGTCAATTCACCAAACGCAACGTCATAATCATGTACTTCATTTTCAAGGGTTTCGACAATCGTCCGTCCCATATCATTCAATGTATCCAGATTGCTCATCTATCTGATCCCTTACCTGTCCAAGGCTGTGGTTCGGCGAATTTTCTTTTGAAGTTGAAGAATACCATAAACCAGAGCTTCCGCCGTTGGCGGGCAGCCGGGAACATAAATATCAACCGGTACAATCCTGTCGCAGCCGCGCACCACAGAATAAGAATAATGATAGTAACCGCCGCCATTGGCGCAGCTGCCCATGGAAATAACATAACGCGGCTCAGCCATCTGGTCATAGACTTTGCGCAATGCGGGGGCCATCTTGTTGGTCAAGGTGCCAGCAACGATCATCACATCAGACTGGCGCGGGGACGCACGCGGAGCAAATCCCATCCGCTCCACATCATAGCGCGGCATGCTGGAATGCATCATTTCAACGGCGCAACAGGCCAAACCAAAGGTCATCCACCATAAGGACCCCGTCCGCGCCCAGGCAATGACATCATCAAGGTTGGCCACAACAAAGCCCTTATCAGACAGATCATCTGACAATGATTTAAAATAAACATCCTGATCCACAGAGGGTAATGTCTCTGGTAATATTTTGGGCATTTCTTTCACTCCCATTCCAAAGCCCCTTTTTTCCATTCATAGATAAAGCCGATGGTCAAAATGCCGAGAAAAATCATCATGGAGAAAAAGCCAAACAGGCCAATATTTCCAAGCGATATGGCCCAAGGGAATAAAAAAGCAACCTCAAGATCAAAAATAATAAACAGAATAGCCACCAGATAAAAACGCACGTCAAAGGGCTTGCGCGCGCTGTCAAAGGCCTCAAACCCACATTCATAGGCGGACAGTTTTTCCGTATCCGGTTTTTGCTCAACCAGCAGCATAGGCAGTATAATGAAAATGCAAGACAGTAATATGGCGATAAAAAAGAAGATCAATATTGGAAGATATTCGAGCAGCAATTCATTCATCTGTGCTCAACCCCTTCTATAAAAATTATTGTTTTATATATTGTTACAGGCAGAATAGACATGGTTTTTGCAATCCTTCACCATCACATCGCCAAACGTCACACCAAGGCTTTAACCCCTATAAGGTTAATAGCCTGAAGTGAAGCAAAATGCCAATGCTTTTTTCGGAAAACCAATGCTTTTTTCGGAAAATATGTCATCTGAAAAAAAATAAACAGGACCGGCTCTCCTCCAAATAAATATCGGGAAAATATTGAACGGGCAACAGGGCTTACGGCCGTCGGCTGAATGATTATCTAAGGGGATAATGGCGGGAGTGACGGGACTCGAACCCGCGACCTCTGGCGTGACAGGCCAGCGCTCTAACCAACTGAGCTACACCCCCCAAAAATATACCAGCGGAATATCACTGGTCTGTGAGACTGATTTAAGGTATTCACCCCATTCAGTCAAGCGGCTTTTAACATAATTTCTCAAATAAAGTCATCTGTTCTAAGTCGCTATTTTCCCGGTACTTTTCAGTTACTTATCCGGGTAGTATTTAAGAAAATGGTGGGCGATGAGAGACTCGAACTCCCGACATCTTCGGTGTAAACGAAGCGCTCTACCAACTGAGCTAATCGCCCCATTTCTTAAAGCACATAATGCATCAAATGTTATGTGGCTGCATGTCTACAGACTGTTTAAAGATATGTAAAGCATAAAAAAAAGACGGTTAGTAATTTTGCCACTAACCGTCTTTTTTCAAAGATATAAATTACTTGTTTACAGCGTCTTTAAGGCCTTTGCCGGCTTTAAATTTAGGCTGCTTTGAAGCAGGAATTTGAATTTTTTCGCCTGTACGAGGATTACGGCCTTCGCTGGCGGCACGCTGAGCAACACTGAATGTTCCAAAGCCCACCAGACGAACGTCATCTCCTGAGGACAATGCGTTGGTAATGGATGAAAATACGCCATCAACAGCAGAAGCTGCGTCTACTTTTGAAAGGTCAGCGGCAGCTGCTACGGCGGCGACTAGATCGTTTTTATTCACTATCTTCCCCTTATATTTGGATGTTGTTGAACTGATTAAAAGTGGATGCAGTCTAGCCGCGGTTTTTTGTTTCGTCAAAGGGAAAACCTCACAAAACTGCGGTTTTTCAAACAAAGTTTGCTTGACATTGAAATTACACGATTTTCAACAACAAAAAAGCACGCAATGGATGCAATTGCGCGCTTTTTTGAATGAAAATCTGATAATTTTAATGGCGTATCGTTGTTCCGAAATCAGATTCGGACTGTTCTTTGGCAATATTGGCCGCCGCATCCACATCTTCCTGCGTCAGCGGCACCAGTGATTCTACCAAAGCGACCTTCAAAACCTCGTCGACTTTATTGACCGGGATGATGTTAAGTCCCCGAATGACATTGTCAGGAATCTCGGCCAAGTCTTTCACATTCTCTTCCGGGATCAAAACGGTCTTGATACCGCTTCTCAGAGCGGCCAGTAATTTCTCTTTTAAGCCACCGATGGGCAATACCCGGCCGCGCAGGCTAATCTCCCCCGTCATGGCCACATCACGTTTGACCGAATTATTGGTCAACACAGATACGATTGATGTGATCATACCAACTCCCGCTGAGGGCCCGTCTTTTGGCGTTGCCCCTTCGGGCAGATGAATATGAATGTCGGTTTTTTCAAATAATGACGGCTGAATACCAAAGGCCATCGCCCGGGCACGCACATAGCTCATGGCGGCCTGAATCGATTCCTGCATCACATCGCCAAGCTTGCCGGTAATGGTCACCTTACCCTTGCCAGGAGAGGTGATGGCCTCAATCTGGAGAATAACGCCGCCGACCTCTGTCCAGGCAAGGCCGGTTGTCACGCCAACCATATCCTCATCTTCCAACTCGCCGTAGGCGAAGCGTTTCACGCCGCCATATTTGGCCAAATTCCGGCAGGTCACTTTTACCGAACTTATTTTGCCCAACACAATTTGCTTAACCGCTTTACGAACCAATTTTGCAATTTCCCGTTCCAGATTACGCACCCCGGCTTCGCGGGTATAACAGCGGATAACTTCACGCAGCGCCCCATCGGAAATCGACCATTCCTCGGCCTTCAGGCCATGATCTTTCAATTGTTTTGAAATCAGATGCCGTTTGGCAATTTCAACCTTCTCATCTTCGGTATAGCCGGACAGGCTGATAACCTCCATCCGGTCCAGAAGTGGCTGGGGCATATTCAAGGTATTGGCTGTTGTGACAAAAAGAACATTGGACAGATCATAATCCACCTCAAGATAATGATCGTTGAATTTTCCATTCTGCTCAGGGTCAAGAACCTCCAGCAATGCGGAAGACGGATCACCCCGGAAATCCGCGCCCATTTTATCTATTTCATCCAGCAGGAACATCGGGTTGCTAGCTCCGGCCTTTTTCATGCTTTGGATGACTTTACCCGGCATGGAGCCAATATATGTCCGACGATGCCCTCTGATTTCTGCCTCATCGCGCACACCGCCGACGGAAAAGCGAACAAAATTCCGCCCCGTTGCCCGGGCGATCGATTTACCAAGGGAAGTTTTACCAACGCCGGGCGGACCGACCAGACACAGGATCGGGCCTTTAATCTTTTTGGTTCTTTTCTGAACCGCAAGATATTCCAATATGCGTTCCTTGACTTTTTCCAAGCCGTAATGATCCTCATTCAGGATATTCTCTGCCGTGATCAAATCCAGTTTTGTCTTGCTGTTCTTATTCCACGGAATAGACAGTATCCAGTCCAGATAGTTGCGCACCACGGTCGCTTCCGCTGACATTGGGCTCATGGATTTAAGTTTTTTCAACTCACCCATGGCTTTTTCTCTGGCCTCTTTGCTCAATTTGGTCGATTTGATTTTATCTTCCAGCTCAGCAACTTCATCCTTGGCTTCGTCGGAATCGCCCAATTCCTTCTGAATGGCTTTCATTTGTTCATTCAGATAATATTCGCGCTGGGTTTTTTCCATTTGGTTCTTCACACGATGGCGGATTTTCTTTTCCACCTGCATGACCCCGATTTCCCCCTCCATCACGCTGTATATTTTCTCAAGGCGCGATAAAAGGTCGGAATTTTCCAAAAGTTCCTGTTTCGAGGCAATGGTCAGCGACAGGTAAGACGCCACCACATCAGACAGTTTCGCCGGATCATCAATTTTATTAACCGAAGCCTGCACTTCTGAAGGAATTTTTTTATTGAATTTGATATATTGCTCAAACTGTTTAATAACCGACCTTACCAGACCCTGTAATTCTTTTGACTCTTCCACTGCTGGTGTGTCTAACTCTGCTTCGACCTCAAAAAATTCTTCATTGTCGAGATAGCGCGTGACTTTTGCCCGCGTACTGCCTTCGACCAAAACCTTTACCGTGCCATCGGGTAGTTTCAGCAGCTGAAGCACAGAAGCGATGGTACCGACAGTAAAAATATCTTCCGGGCCGGGATCATCGTCATTGGCATCTTTTTGGGAAATCAGTAAAATTTTCTGATCGTTGGCCATCACATTTTCAAGTGCTTTGACGGATTTTTCCCGCCCGACAAAAAGCGGAACGATCATGTGGGGAAAAACCACAATATCTCTTAAAGGAAGCACGGGGTATGTAAGGCTCATTGGGTCGTCCATTCATTGCTACTGTTCAAACTACTTCTGTTCATTTAAGAATAACATGGCAATAATTCAAGGGGGACATTACATGAAATATTATTCTGAACTATCCTCTTGGATTATTGGGACGCTTAGCTCAAATTCATCGAAAATCCGGATAAGGGCTGGACTTAGGCACCGGCCGTGGCCCCGGCCTCACCTTTTTTATTTTTGCTATAAATATAAAGTGGCTGAGTTTTTCCCTTGACCACATCGCCGTTAACCATCACTTCGGCAACCCCGTCAAGGCCGGGCAGCTCAAACATCGTTTCCAAAAGGATGTCTTCCATGATTGAGCGCAGACCCCGCGCGCCGGTCTTGCGTATAATAGCTTTTCTGGCAATTTCGACCATAGCATCATCAGTAAAATTCAGGTCGACATCTTCCATGGCAAACAAACGCTGATACTGTTTGATCAAGGCATTTTTTGGCCGGCTGAGGATTTCAACAAGGGCCGCTTCATCCAGATCCATCAATGTGGCAAGGACAGGCAAACGGCCAACAAATTCTGGAATAAGGCCAAAATGAAGCAAATCATCCGGTTCCAGGTCTGATAGAATTTCCCCAACTTTACGATCATCGTCCGGCGACACATTGGCACCAAATCCAATTGATTTTCCTTCCAGGCGGTGCGCAATAATTTTATCCAGTCCGGCAAAGGCCCCGCCGCAAATGAACAGGATATTGGTGGTGTCAACCTGAAGGAATTCTTGTTGAGGGTGCTTGCGTCCGCCCTGGGGCGGCACACTGGCCACGGTACCTTCCATAATTTTAAGCAAAGCCTGCTGGACCCCCTCCCCGGAAACGTCGCGCGTGATCGAGGGATTATCCGACTTGCGGCTGATTTTATCAACCTCATCAATATAGACGATGCCGCGCTGAGCTTCCTCTACGTTATATTCCGCCGCCTGAAGCAATTTCAGGATGATATTTTCCACATCTTCACCCACATAACCAGCTTCGGTCAATGTGGTGGCATCGGCCATGGTAAAAGGCACGTCCAGAATACGGGCCAATGTCTGGGCCAAAAGTGTTTTGCCGCACCCCGTAGGGCCAAGCAGAAGAATATTTGACTTCGCCAGTTCCACATCATCGCCTTTGGTGGAATGCTGCAGCCTTTTATAATGATTATGTACCGCAACAGAAAGCACCTTCTTGGCCTGATGCTGCCCAATAACATAATCATTCAATACTTTAAGAATATCTGCCGGTGTCGGCACCCCGTCACCTGTCTTGGTCATTGATGTCTTATTCTCTTCACGGATAATATCCATACAGAGTTCAACACATTCATCGCAAATAAAGACCGTTGGGCCTGCAATTAGCTTTTTTACTTCATGCTGGCTTTTGCCGCAGAAAGAACAATAGAGTGTGTTTTTGCTTTCGCCAGACTTGGATTTCGTCATAAAATATCAATTCCTAAAAGTTCCCTGACATGCTACTCTGACTGGGTAGTAAATCTCAATGGATTTTTTGCCGGTTCGTCATATTTTCTTAGATCTTTTCAAAAATCATCAAAAATATGGCCCTCAGGGCTTAAATCCATTTGTCAAAATTCACTTGAGGACCAAAGCCCTTATGATGATTTTTGAACAGCTATCAACGAGTTTATCAAAAAACTAACAAATAATTGATTAACAAAAATGATTAATGCACAGAATTAAAATATTCTTTGTCTATTATTTTTATTTATCTTTATCCTGAGGCACAGGACGTTTATCAAAAATTTCATCAATCAATCCGAATTTCTTTGCCTCTTCCGGTGACATAAAAGTATCACGTTCCAGCGCATCTTCAATTTTTGCCAATTTCTGACCGGTATGTTTGACATAAATAGCATTCAGACGTTCCCGCAAGGACAAAATCTCCCGCGCCTGAATTTCAATGTCCGTAGCCTGTCCCTGCGCACCACCAGAGGGCTGATGCACCATGATACGTGAGTTGGGCAGAGAATAGCGCTGCCCCGGCTCACCGGCGGCAAGCAGCAACGAGCCCATGGAACAGGCCTGACCTATGCAAATCGTACTCACTTTATTGCGAATATATTGCATGGTATCGTAAATTCCCATGCCAGCCGTGACGATGCCGCCCGGGGAATTGATATAAAAGGCGATGTCTTTTTTAGGATTTTCCGCTTCCAGGAACAAAAGCTGCGCCGTGATAAGACCGGCAACCTGATCATTGACCTGTCCGGTCAGAAAGATGATATTTTCTTTCAGCAAACGGGAGAAAATATCGAAAGAACGTTCCCCCCGGCTGGTCTGTTCCACGACCATGGGAACCAATGTATTCATATATGTATCCGTGACGTCGTTCATATCAGTCTCTCTTTTATATAATAAGTTTTAGGCATCTTACGCCAGCTCCCTCACCAAATCCTTAATTTTTCCAGCGCTACTATTATTTCTCAACTTTTGTTTTTTTTGGGGCTGCCTTTTTGGGTTTGGCTTTTTTAGATTCTGGTTTTTTAGATTCTGGCTTTTTTGCAGCAGCTTTCTTAGCTGGTGCTTTTTTAGCAGTTGTTTTTTTCGCAGATTTATTGCCTGTATCTGCGGCCTCTTCAGCCTCTATGGCGGCAATCAATTGTTCGCGCGAAACTTTTTTATCTTTAACGTCAGCCAATTCCACAATGAAATCCACCACCTTTTCTTCAAATAAAGGTGCCCTTACCTGCGCCATGGCTTGTGGATTCTTTTGATAAAATTCAAAAACTTCCTTTTCCTGTCCCGGATAACGCTGGGCTTCCGTTGAAATCTGACGGGTCACTTCTTCCTGCGAGACAATTACGTCATTCTTCTGGCCAATTTCAGCCAGCAATAGTCCCAGACGAACCCGGCGTTCGGCAATGGCCTGATACTCCTGTTTCAGGTCATCCCCCGGCTCGGGAATATCTTCCGGATTAATTTCTGGATTTTCTGCCAATTCCTGCTTGTGAAGATCCATCTTCAGCTGCTGCCAAATTTGATCAAATTCCAGAGTGACCATGGCTTGCGGCACCTCAAAAGATACTTTATCCGCCAACAGATCCAGCAAAGACCGTTTCAATTTTGTTCGGGTGACGTCTTGATTTTCCTGCTCAACCTGTTTTTTCACAATATCTTTCAGTGCATCAAGATTTTCCAGGCCAAATTTTTTGGCCATATCATCATTGATTTCCACATCAGCAGGCTTTTGCACTTCATGAACTTTCACGGCAAAGACAGCCGCCTTTCCGGCAAGGTTTTCGGCCTGATAATCTCCTGGGAAAATTACTTCGACGTCTTTCTCATCGCCGGCCTTCACACCGACCAATTGACTTTCAAAACCGGGAATAAAGCTATTGGAGCCGAGCTCCAACTGATGGCCCTCTGCCGCGCCGCCGTCAAAGGCTATGCCGTCAATTTTACCCAGAAAATCCATTAATACCGCATCACCATTCTGGGCTTTATAGGTTTTTGCGGCTTTTTCGAAGTTTTTCTGCTGGCCGGCGACTTTGGTCACAGCCTCCATGACCTGTGCCTCATCGGCTTCGACGATCCAACGCTCCAATTTCAGTTTTGACAGGTCGGGAATGTCAAATTCCGGCGTTGCTTCCACTTCAATGGAATATTCAAGGTCTTTACCTTCGTCAAAGGAAATTACCTCGATTTTAGGCTGCATGGCCGGGCGGATATTATTATCCGATAGAGCTGCCTGAGACGTGCTGTTAATGGTTTCTTCCAGCACCTGACCCAAAAGATTTTTGCCATGCAGTTTTTTCAACAAAGACAGCGGCGCTTTGCCGGGACGAAAGCCGGGCATTTTAATCTGGCCCTGAATTTTTTTTACTTCTGCGTCTAATTTCACATCAATATCAGCGGCGGAAATAACCACCTTATATTCGCGTTTTAGGCCTTCTGAATTTGTTTCCGTTACCTGCATGATTATTCTGCTTTTCCTGGGGGGCATATCGCCCGATTATTGTTACCTGTCTTTTTGACTATATCTTTGGCCAAATACTAAAATTGGTGCGGGTGGAGGGACTTGAACCCCCACGTCATAAGACACTAGAACCTAAATCTAGCGCGTCTACCAATTTCGCCACACCCGCGTCATTTTCAAATATATGGTCGAATCTGCTTATATGTTGGTCTTTATAGCCATTTAAATACGAAATTCCACTGATAAATACGAAATTCCACTGAAAAAAACAGAAAAAGGCCTTTCAGAAAAATCAATTCCCTGATTCTGAAATATTTTGCAGAACATGGGGGATTTGGCCTTCGATATCTTCTGAAATAAGACCGGGGCCAAAGGCCGCCGCTGCTGCCCCATGCATCCAGGCCGCCGCACAGGCGGCTTCAAATATATCCATGCCCTGCACCATAAGCCCCAAACAAAGGCCCGCCAAAACATCGCCTGACCCGGCTGTGGCAAGGCTTGGCGGGGCATTATCATTAATCACCGCCCGGCCATCCGGGCTTGCGATCACTGTATCGGGGCCTTTAAAAATGATGACCGCATTTGCCCGCACTGCGGCTTTTCGTGCCGATGTTAATTTGCTATATCCATCATTACCAGGCATCAGATCAGGAAACAAATCAGCAAATTCCCCGGCATGGGGCGTCAGTATCGGCAGGGTACCGGATTTTTTTATCGCCTTGAAAAGCGCGTCCGGATGATCCGCAAAAACGCTCAAGGCATCCGCATCAATCACAGCCTGACGTCCTGCCGCCAAAATTTGCAGGACGTGGGATTTTGTCTGGGCCGTCACGCCGCATCCCGGCCCGACAGACCAGCCATTAAGCCGCCCGTCCGCCAGCAGCTCCGAAATATCATCCGCGCCCTTAAAAGCCTTGATCATCACCGCCGTAACCTGAGCTGCATGGGGCAAAACCGCTGCCTCAGGACAGGTAATGCTGACCAGGCCCGCACCAATTCTCAGCGCTGAGTGCGCCCCAAGACGGGCCGCGCCGCCATTGGCCGGGCCGCCGCTGACCACTATGGCATGACCGCGATTATATTTATGGCCGCCGGGGGCGGGGCGCGGAAAATCCCTCCGCCAGAGCGCAGGATCATTGCGAAAAATTTTCGGTTTGATGTCCTGTAAAACCCGATCAGAAATTCCAATGTCCGCAACCACAAGATGACCACATTGGCCGCGCCCCGGATAAAGCAGATGACCTGGTTTCTTACGGAAAAATGTTACCGTGGACGTGGCCTTGAAGCCAGCACCTAAAATCTGGCCACTATTGCCGTCAACACCGGAAGGCATATCCACGGCCACCACTGGCATGTTTGCGGCGTTAATGCCATCGATCAATTGGACGAGCATTCCCGTGATCGGGCGGCAGAGACCGGTGCCAAAAAGGCCATCAATTACAAGGTCATAACCCACCGGTACATCTGGCGTTATCGACGTTATCTTACCTGTCCACCGCCCTGCCATTATCGCCGCATCACCGGCAAGCGCAGCTTTTTCCCCAAGCAAGGCCAACGTCACATCCCAGCCCGCCTGTTTCAAATGACGGGCAATGACAAAGCCGTCGCCGCCATTATTGCCCGGGCCGCATAAAATCAGCGTCCGGCCCTGAGCGTAGCTCTGCGTTATATGACGCGTCACGGCCAGGCCCGCCGCTTCCATCAGATCACAGCCTGCACTGCCGGCACCAATTGTCATCTGATCCGCCCGAGCCATTTCCTGCGGGCTTAATAAAGCATTTTGATTTCTTGAGGGCATATCATCATAATCCTAAAGATTCATGGATTATGTCAAATACTATAAGATATCACCATATTTTTAAACACCTACTGTCAGAATATTTTACAGATCAAAAAAACAGAAGAAATCAAGCAAAAACAAATACTTAAATAATAATAATAATTTTTCCCCATTTTTCTCACTTTAAAGTGTCAGGATATTTTACACTTTTAAGGGCAAGAGGAAAAAAATACATCAGAAAAAAAATATTTCTTTTATTTATAACCCTAAATCAAACCCTTATAAAAACTGGCATAAAAAATGCATGTATATCGTCGGTAAAGTTTTTATCGTAAGTAATAAAATTATAGAGGACAAAAAATGTTTATTTCTACTAAAAAATTTATGGTGGGGGCTAGCGTTTTAGCGGCTCTTTCTTTTTCTACCACAGCCTCTGCGACTGTATATGATTTTGATTTGCTATACAATGGCGGTGCCTTATCTCTGGACGTTGGTAGCGATGATCCAATTGGTGCTAGTTTAGTGGACGGCGATTCATTTGATTATAACATTCAGGCTACTGGCACGGATTTTTGGAACGTGGATGTCGGCGGGAATTTCTTTCCTTTTCTAGCTTTTACGATTGCCGAAAGTGGAGATAGAGTAGGAGATATGACCCTATCCCTACTGCTTGATGGCGTAGAACAATTTTCTTTAGCAGAAAATGGGATTTCAAATTCTTTTGTGCATCTGGGTACTAACGGTGTAAATCTTTTAGCCGGGCTTATGTTCGACGAGATTATACTTACTTATGATTTAATAACCTCAGTTGATGATGTGCTTCTTACTCCGAATAATGCTACAATCACTCATTATACCATTGGTTCTGATCCTCTTGTTCCGGGTGGATTTAGCAGTGCAGATATTTCTTACATTCGGGCGCCTATAAATAATGTGCCGGAACCTGGTCTTCTGGGATTAATGGCCCTAAGCCTTTTTGGTATTGGATTTGCAGTACGACGTGCGAAGCGTTCCATCTAAGAAGGGGGAAGCTTTTCTCCCTGCTATCTAAATAGTATATTTTTAAAAGCCTGACTGTATTCTACAGTCAGGCTTTTTTAATTCGATATAGTTTTCTTCTCTATACTCTTAATTAATTCTTTGCAGTCGGATGAGTATTTCCCTTAGCTCGAATATAATCCTGATCAAAATTCCAAGATTATTGGGTATATTTTTCCTGAAATGATTTAATTCTTTTGGCATTAACCCCAAGGTCGCTGATCCCGACGCGCGAAATGCTGCGCAAATCTATCCGGCTGCCGCCTGGCGTCTCTTTTACCGTCAGAACTATATCGTCGGCAAATTTAAACCAGAATGAATAATCCGTGGCCTCAAAACGTCTGGTCTGTTGATCAACGCCTGTGATAGTCCAGTCAAGACTGGCCGCAACCGTCAAGGCTTTGGCAAAGGCCGCTTCCGGCGCCTTTGACGTCAACATGGGTGTGATATCAGGGTAAAATTCTTTCTGTTGGGTCATTAATTTTATCCGCTGATCCGGGTCACCATTGCCATAATCAAGACTATTGGGCTTATGGCCCCGTTGTCCAACAAGCACGATAAATTCAGGTGGACTGACCATGTCTGTGGTAATGTCATGAATTGGCGGCACGCCGCCGCCGGACAGGCGTAAATAAATCACCGGTGCCGCCAGCATCAAACCAATCAAAAAGGCAAATATCGCCCGGCCCATGCCGCCGTGGTTTTTCCCCACAGCGATAATGATGATAACAATCAAGGCCATTACAGCCAAAGCCAGCCCGCCCAGAAAACCGCCTTTCATAACAAGCATAAAGCCATCAAACGGCGACCATAAGTCCAGATGCACCCCCGGCCCCCCAGCGAGAACGACCGCAATCAAAAGCAGAGCCAAGGCCCAGATAAGACGCGCGCCAAAAAAAAACTTTTTTGAACCAATTGTCATCATAAATCCCTTTTCTGTTTCTCTGGCCTACATTTCTGGCCTGTTTTTCTATGGTAATAGATAAACCCTCAAGAATATAGCCAGAATATATATTTGTCCGGCGACAAACCAATAAATAATCACATTATCACAGCATTATACTATATAAGGGAACGACTCAGGATGAAAGGACCTGCCTGTGCCGGACGATATATTGATTGATAACTTCACCGTAGATGACCTGCCCAATAATATTTTAAAGGGCATCTACCAATATTGGCACGATATTAAGGGGGATCGCCTTATGCCCTCACGGGCAGATTTAAATCCGGCGGATATTGCCCAATTCCTGCCTTATATCAGTCTGATTGACGTCGAACAAAATCCCCGCAGATATAAAGTGAGACTTGTCGGCACGGAAACCGTCAACGCCATGAACATTGATACCACCGGAAGATATATGGATGAGTTTCCCCTTGTTGAATGCCATTTAAAGGATAGATTTGACTGGATGGTTCGGCAAAAACGTCCTTATCTTATTTCTGGAAAATTACGATGGTCGCGCAAATCATTTTTAAACTTCTGTTCGATTGGCATTCCGCTGTCTAATAACGACGAGGATTCGGTTATTCTGATGTATGGGTCACATTATTATGCACCCAAGACCAGCACCAAAAAAGGACTTCAACACTAGACCAATTGTTCCTTGGTTTTCAAAAAACGAATATCCGGATTATCGTCCTTGGCTTTATCCAGCCGCCAGGCATTACGCGCAAGAAACACAGGCGCGCCGCTGTGATCTTCGGCCATATTGGCCCTATTGCCATCGATGAAAGCTTTCAGCTTGGATTTATCCTCGCTTTCAACCCAAACTGCCGTATGAAGCGATGTACTTTCAAAGCGGCACGGCACGTCATATTCGGTGCGTATGCGGTCACCCATAACCTCAAATTGCAACATTCCGACAACACCGACATACCATTCAGAGCCGACCGCAGGTTTGAAAACCCGCGCGGCGCCCTCTTCGGCCAATTGCTGCAATGCTCGTCCCAAATGCTTGGCTCTCATCGGATCCTCTGGCCGTACGGTCTGAATATATTCCGGAGCAAAATTTGGAATCCCGGTAAAGCGAAGCTCTTCGCCCTCGGTCAGGCTGTCACCAATGCGCAGGTTGCCGTGATTCGGAATACCAAAGATATCGCCGGGCCAGGCAACCTCGGCCAATTCCCTGTCTTGCGCAAAGAACATCACTGGATTATGCAAATTGACCATCTTGCCATCCCGTACCTGTTTCAATTTCATGCCGCGCTTGAATTTTCCCGAAACAAGCCGAAAAAAGGCAATGCGATCCCGGTGTTTCGGGTCCATATTGGCCTGAATTTTAAAAATAAATCCACTGACTTTGCGCTCAAAAGGATCAACAGCCCGCCCAGTGGTTTTAAATGTGCCGGGGATTGGTGCGCGGCGGCCAATACCATCCAGCAACTCCCGTACACCAAAATTATTAATCGCACTGCCAAAATAAACCAATGTCATCGTGCCATCAAGATAAGCCTCCCGGTCAAACGCCGGGCATAGCTCGCGCACCATGGCCACCTCTTCCCGCAATTGAACAAGCTGACTTTCCGGCAAAAGACCGTCCAGTTGCGGATCATCAATGCCCTGACAAATAATACCCGGATCAGGACGATCATTCTTGGTTTTTTTAATCAGGATCAGACGATCATTAATCAGATCATAACAACCTTTGAATTCTCGCCCCATACCAATTGGCCATGTTGCCGGCGTGACGTCCAGCGCCAATTGCTGCTCGATCACATCCAGAAGCGCGAAAGGATCCATGGCCTCCCGGTCCATTTTATTGATAAATGTGGTCACCGGCATATCGCGCAGGCGGCATACTTCAAATAATTTACGGGTCTGCCCCTCAATGCCTTTTGCCCCATCCAACACCATGACCGCACTGTCGACAGCGGTCAGCACCCGGTAGGTATCTTCGGAAAAATCCTCATGACCCGGCGTATCCAGCAGGTTAAACATCCGCCCGTCATATTCAAAGGACATCACGGAGGAGGCAACAGAAATGCCCCGCTCCTGCTCGACCTTCATCCAATCGGATCGGGCGCGGCGGCGATCGCCGCGTGCCTTGACCTCACCCGCCATTTGAATCGCTCCGCCAAACAGCAGCAGCTTCTCTGTCAGCGTGGTTTTCCCGGCATCAGGATGGGCGATGATGGCAAATGTCCGCCGTCGATCGACTTCGGTTGATAAGTTGCTCATATTCGTTCGCAGGCTCATTAATTTCGATTGCGGCGAAATTACGGGCTGGCGCAGGATAAGTACAGGAAAATCTTGTTGTCACTGGCCAAATCCGCAATCACAGATTATAATGATAGCCCTCCAAAAATAAAAACAGGGCATCTCACATGAAAAGAAGACATTTTTTCAGCACAATTGGCCTGGGGGCTTTTCTGGCCTCCTCAATTGGCATCGCATCGGCCAGCGATACGGTAAAAAACACCAATAAGAAAGCCTCGGCAGGCAGAATTGATCAACGGCTGAATGAACTGGGCATTGTTGTGCCGGAAGCCACCGCGCCTATGGCCGTCTATGCCCCCTATCGCGTCACAGGAAATCTGGTCTATATCGCCGGACAAGGCCCCGCCCACACACCGGAAAACCCGGGCATTGGCAGAGTGGGTCATGACCTGACCACACGTCAGGGATATATGGCCGCCCGTTCCACGGGCCTGAATATTCTGGCCCAGCTTAAAGCGGCCTGCGGCGGTGATTTGGACCGGGTCACACAATGCATTCAAATTCACGGCGTGGTCAGATGTACGGAAGATTTTGAGGATTCGCCCAAAGTCATTAATGGCGCGTCAGAACTGTTTCGGGATATATTTGGCCAAAGCGGTCTTGCCGCCCGGGCCGCCATGGGAGCCTATGCCCTGCCCGCCGGCATCGCCTGCGAGATCATCTCTATCTGGGAAATAGACATATAGCCTGACTTCTTTTTATTTTAGTGGCTTTTATCTAACTGTTTTTTATCTAACTGTTTTTTATCTAACTGGGGTTGCTGAAATGCGACCCCTGTTGGCGCGGCGATCGCGGCGCGGCTGCTGTACCTGATAAGCCTGAGCGCAATGCTCAGAACAATAAGGGAATGTCGTCGCGGATGGTTTGCCGCAAAAGTGAAAATCAACCTCCCCCGGATGACCGATAGGCCATTTACACATTCTTTCGGATAATTCCAAAAGCGATGTTTTACCGGTTGATGCTTTGCTTTTGACCGGTGCGGCTTTTTTCTCAGCCGGTTTTGCAGTTTTCTTTTTCGGATCACTTTTCACAGGCGACGGACGGGAGGCAAGATTCATTCGGTGCGCCTTGCCAATCACAGCATTACGGGTTACCCCCTCGGCAAGGGCGGCCGCAATTTGGCTAGCGCTCAGGCCCTTATCCCAGAGTTCCCGTAATTTTTCTACCCGTTCTTCTGTCCATGCCATGGCTGGAAATCCTTCACTATGTTCCATCTATTATTTACCATATTAACCCATATGGAAAACAATTGTCTATGCTTCTCTGACCCAAAGGTCAAGCCCCGCACTTGCAGCGGCGGCTTTTCTACGTTAAAAGCGGCTTAATCGATAAAGTTAAAGATTATATTAGGTCACTTTCATGGAAAATAACACAGCCCTTGGCCAAAATCTATCGCCCTACGGCGTAAAAAGAATCGGAGCGATCAACTGGCTTGGTGTATGGACATTATATGCTAAAGAAGTCCGGCGTTTCTTTAAAGTGGTGGGGCAGACCGTCCTTTCCCCTGTGATTACAACCGCACTTTTTATGACTGTCTTTACCATCGCACTCGGGGGAAGAAAAGTTTACGGCAGCGAGGTGCCTTTCGCGCTTTTTCTGGCACCGGGCCTGGTGATAATGGCCATATTGCAGAATGCCTTTGCCAATACCATTTCAAGCCTGATGACCTCAAAAATGCAGGGCAATATTGTCGATCTTCTGCTCGCGCCGATTGGCCCTGGTGAAATGACCATAGCCTTCACCCTGGCGGCGGTAACCCGGGCCGCCCTCGTTGGGTTTTTTGTCACCCTATCGATGTTTATATTCGTGCCGTTAAGCTTCCCCAATGTCTGGGCCTTATTTTATTTTGGTTTATCTGCGGGGGTTATGCTGGCGTTGCTTGGCATCCTTACCGGTATTTGGGCTGAAAAATGGGAACATAGTTCCAGCATCACCAATTTTGTCATTGTCCCCTTGTCTTTTCTGTCCGGCACATTTTATTCCATCGACCGCCTGCCGGGCCTATGGCATAATATCAGCCTGCTTAACCCCTTTTTCTACCTCATTGACGGGTTTCGCTATGGCATTATCGACCATACAGATGGCAACCTGACGGTCGGCGTCCTATATATCGCGCTCCTCAATATCATTTTGGGACTGATCTGCTACCAAATGTTCCGCACAGGCTATAAATTGCGCCCTTAAAGATATCCCCCCATAGTGTTATATTGACAAAAGGGGTCAGAGAAGAGATATTCTGCGCCCTCCAACTAATAAATATACGTAATAAAGTAGAATAATTGAGAATTAACATGAAAAACAGCCGCGATGACAGTCAGGAAGAAGCCTTCATTCCGCCCGTTCTGCCGACCTATAACAGGATCGACATGATGATTGATCATGGCAAGGGGGTCTATGCCTATGACCAGAATGGTAAAGAATATCTCGACTTTGGCAGTGGCATCGGCGTCAATAGCCTGGGATTCTGTCATCCTGAATTGGTCAAGGCTCTTACGGCACAGGCCGGAAAAGCCTGGCATACCTCCAATTTATATCGCATTGAGGGACAGGAAAGGCTGGCCAAAAGACTGACGGAGAACAGTTTTGCCGACACCATATTTTTTACCAATTCCGGCGCAGAGGCCGTTGAATGCGCCCTGAAAATGGCCCGGAAATATCATCATGAGAATGATGCGCCGGAACGCTATCGGGTCATCACTTTTGAAGGTTGTTTCCACGGTAGAACGCTGGCGACGATCGCCGCCTCGGGTCAGGAAAAGCTGTGCAAGGGCTTTGGACCCATAATGGATGGTTTTGATCATCTACCATTTTATCGCGATATGGCCAAGGTTGATGATGCCATCACGCACGAAACCGCCGCCATAATGATCGAGCCTGTGATCGGCGAAGGCGGTATCAAACCGGTATCCCGCGATAACATGCAGATATTAAGGGATTTATGCGACAAACACGGCATCTTGCTTATTTTTGATGAAGTCCAATGCGGCATGGGCCGGACCGAAAAGCTCTTTGCCTATGAGCATAGCAACATCAGTCCGGATATTCTGTGTTGTGCCAAGGGTATTGGCGGCGGTTTCCCCTTGGGGGCGTGCCTTGCCACTGAAAAAGTCGGCCACGCCATGACCATCGGCAACCATGGTTCCACTTTTGGCGGCAATCCCCTGGCCATGGCCGTTGGTAACAAGGTTCTGGACATCATGCTGGCTGATGGTTTCTTTGATCATGTGGAAAAAATATCCTTTGAACTGCGAAAATCATTAATGACCCTGCGTAATGAATTCCCCGGCGTTATTGAATTAGTGCGCGGGGTTGGCTTAATGCTCGGTCTTAAAGTTAAGGGTGAAACATCTGTTTTTATTGAAAAATCCTTGCAACATGGCTTGCTGGTTATTGGGGCTGGGGATAATGTGGTGCGTCTCCTTCCACCATTAATCATTGAGCAAGAGCATGTTGATGAAGCCCTTAAGAAATTAGCGCAGATATGCGCAGAAATCGAGCAGGAACTACCAGAACAACAGGCCGATGAAGAATGAATAACTTTAAATTAAAAGCACCCTATCGGCATTTTCTTGACCTCGCGGCCCTGAATAAAGCCGAGGCCCGTGCGATCATTGAAAAAGCCAAGGCACTGAAGGCCGTCGCCACCGCCCAAGGTAACGGCAAGGGTTACGTCCACCCGGATCGTCCCTTGGTCGATAAAAGTCTTGCCATGATCTTTGAGAAACCTTCAACCCGAACCCGCGTTTCCTTTGAAATGGCCATCCATCAACTCGGCGGTATGGCGATCATACTGCAGGATAGTGATACGCAGCTTGACCGGGGCGAAACCATTTCCGATACGGCGCAGGTATTGTCCACTTTAGTCGATGCGGTGATGCTCAGAGCTGATGACCATGAATCCCTGCTTGAAATGGCGGCGCATGCGACGGTACCCGTAATCAATGCCTTGACCAATTTTTCTCACCCTTGCCAGGTGATGGCCGATGTCCTTACCTTTGAAGAACATCGTGGGACGATCAAAGGCAAAAAAATTGCCTGGACCGGTGACGGTAATAATGTGGCGGTTTCATGGATTCACGCGGCGGTATTATTCGACTGCGAGCTGAGACTGGCCTGCCCGAAAGAATTTTCCCCGCCCCCGCAAATTCTTGAATGGGCGGCGAACTGCGGCGGCAAGGTAAGTCTGACCCATGATCCGGCCGCCGCCGCCCGTGATGCCGATTGCCTGATAACGGATACTTGGGTATCCATGGGCGATAGCGACAAGCAGACGCGCAGTGCCATTCTGACCCCCTTTCAAGTCAATCAGGACTTGATCCGGCACTCCCATCAAGACTGCCTGTTTATGCACTGCCTGCCCGCGCACCGGGGCGAGGAGGTCACCGGCGAGGTCATTGATGGGCCGCAATCGGTCATCTGGGACGAAGCCGAAAATCGCCTTCACATCCAGAAAAGCATCCTGATGTGGTGTTTTGGACAATAATATGCCGCCTCTTAATCGCGATAATTACCATTTTACGGATCATTGTCTGGCCTTTCAGATCGAGGCACAAGACATCAAAGGCCGCATTATCCGGCTGGACAACCCCCTCAATGAGCTGCTCGCCAAACAGGATTGCCCGGATAATGTCAAAGCCCTTTTGGGGCAGGCCATGGTGCTGACAGCGCTGCTGGGCAGTATGATGAAATATGAAGGAATTCTTACCTTGCAGATCAAAAGTGATGGCAGGGTAAAATCATTGGTTAGTGATTTCTCAACCGATGGCAATGCCGCCGGCGTGGTTCGGGGTTATGCTCAGCTTACAGAAAACACCTCTACGGACAGGCCCGTCCTGGGCAATGGTCAACTGATGATCACCATTGATCAGGGCCAATATATGGATCGCTATCAGGGCGTCGTAAAACTGCTGGACAACAGCCTGAAAAAATCCGCAGAAGAATATTTTCATAGTTCGGAACAATTGCCAACATCTGTCATGATAAGCTGTGATCAGGACGCAGAGGGACGCTGGACGGCGGGCGCCTTGATGATCCAGCATCTGGCCCGAAATACAGAAGATGATCTTGCCAACATCATTACAGATAACAAACAGCAGGATGACTGGACGACAGCCACGATTCTGTTGTCCAGCCTGAAAAACTCGGAACTTCTCGACTCAAAACTGTCCCTGCAGGATATATTGCTGAGGCTGTATCATGAAAGCGGCGTTCGCCTGTTCACGGCCAGGCAAATATTATCCGGCTGTCGCTGTTCCGACGAAAAATTACGCAATGTTCTGGCCAGTTTTGATACCCAGGAATTACGCCATATGGCCAAAGAGGGTCTGATCACAATAACCTGCGAGTTTTGCAAAACAGATCACAGGTTTGAATTGAAAAAGCTGATCAACTGATTTCTTAATCCAGCCATCTCACATAGGCTGCCGATGTCTCTCGGGATTTGGGCGGCAGGGCTTTGAGCGGATGACCCAGATAAATAAAACCGGCCAGTTCCGTATCCACCTCAAAACCAAGGGCGGCAGACGTCACAGGATCGTATGTAAAGCTTCCCGTACGCCAGATGGCGCTTAAGCCAAGCTCATGGGCCGCCAGCAAAATATTCTGGCATGCCGCATTGACCGAGGCAACATCCTCTTTCATCAGGGCTTTTGCACAATCCGATTTTGCTGCCCCGACAGCGATAATCACCGGCGCACGAAAGGGTTTCTCGCGCATTTTCTCTCGTTGGGCGATATTCTTCGGCTCTTCCGGGTTCGTCATAGTCTTTACCAGCCGATTTTCCATCACCTCGCCAAGTTTTTTGCGGCCCTCACCCCGGATCACCAGAAATCGCCACGGATTTGTTTGATAATGAACTGGCGTGCAGACGGCGGCATCCAAGAGCTGGATGATCATCTCCGGCGCAACATCTGCCGCTGAAATTTTCGCGCTGCTGCGCCTTGCTTTTATGGCTTTAATGAGGGACATTTTTACGCTACCTATTTCATGACATCCAATAAACGGCCCATAAATTCATCACAGGCCTTCAGTTCTGATTGTTCAATATATTCGTCTGGCCTATGGGCCTGGAGGATACTGCCCGGGCCGCAAACCACAGCGGCGACTCCGCCGGCGCTTTGAAATATCCCGGCTTCCGTCCCGTAAGAAACCGCGCGCACATCATTCTGATTGGCCAAAGCGAGCACCAAACTCTCTGCTGAAGAACCCGTCTCGGGCAACAGAGGCGGGACTTTTGCCATGATCTCGGTTTCCACCCGCGCGCTCGCCCGATCCCGTGCCGCCATCTCGGGCAGGATATGATCCTTGACATGAGCGGTGAAGCGTTTCAGGACTTCATCATCCGCATATGCGCCGTCCAAATTAGGTACAGGTCTGAAATCCCATTCAAATTCACAATAGGACGGGGTTATATTTGCCGCTGTTCCGCCCTTGACCCGGCCCACGTGAACAGTGGTATAGGGCGGGTCAAACCCCTCGACCAACGGCGTGCGGCCCTTCATTTCTTCTGCCAGATCATTCAGATAACTTATCATCTCTGCCGCATACATCACACTATTCAAGCCCTGGTCGGTGCTGGAATGGGCCGCCGAGCCATAAACACGGGTCAACAGATGAAAGATACCCTTATGGGAATTGACCACCTTCATATTGGTTGGCTCACCGACGATACAGGCTCTGGGCTTTACTTTCATGGCCCGCACATATTCCACAAGGCTGATAACCCCCGTGCAGCCCACCTCCTCATCATAAGAAAAGGCAAGATGTAGGGGCTCTTTCAGATCACTACGAGCAAATTCTGGAACGGCCGCAAGGGCGCAGGCGATAAAACCCTTCATATCGCAGGTACCCCGGCCATAGAGCCGCCCGTCCCGCGCTGTCATATCAAAGGGATCATGGGACCAGTTCTGTTCCGCCACCGGCACCACATCCGTATGACCGGACAGCATGATGCCCGGCACATCTTTCGGGCCAATTGTCGCCAGTAGGTTGGCCTTGGTTTTTTCCGCGTTATAAAAAACCTGTGACGTCGCCCCAAAGCTTTCCAGATAGCGCGTTACAAAATCAATCAGCTCAAGATTTGATTTCCAACTGGTGGTGTCAAAGGATACCAACTTTGACAGTATGTCATTTGAGGCATATTCTTTCATTTATATCCTGCATTGACCATAAAATAAGGCCATAATAATATTTGTTGTGATAATATTTATAGAGAAAATAAAATTAAAAGGAAGTGGAGAAGCACGATGAGTTTTAATCCTTTAAAAAAACGTCACTATGGTTCAACCAAGGCTGTCGTCAGCGAATTATTCAAACAGGCTGGCGGCATCCCTGCCGTGATGGAAATTCTCGATATTGGCCGCACCCGTGCTTATGACTTTACCGACCCCAACGGCACGGCTGAGCTCTCTTTGGAGCGGGTCGAAAAACTGGTGCGGGACACAAATGCGACGGTCATATCGGAACATTTTGCCTTCCTTTCAGGGGGCGTATTTCTGCCGATTGATACACTGGACGATGAGATCGACTGGCATTCCATCGCCTCACGCGCGAGCCTGAAAAACGCCGCCAATATTGGCGGCATACTGGACAGCATCAGCCCCACCAGCGTAACGCCCGGCTATATTGATGCGCAAGAGGCCCGCGAGCTGATTAAAAAACTGGACAATCAATTTTCGCTGCTCGCCCTTCAGCGTCAAATGCTGATTGGCATCATCGAAAAGGAGACCGAGCAAGGGACAAAGGCACCATAAATGTCTAGGCGCGCCAGAATTGGGGGGAAAAAAGAATGAGAACGGCAAAAAGCTCCAGCCGTCCCATCAGCATCCCGATACTTAAAAACCATTTTGCCGTATCAGGCAGCGGCTGAAAGGTGCCCGTTGGTCCTATGATCGGGCCAAGTGCTGGTCCCACGTTGGATATGGCGGTGCCCGCACCGGAAATCGCCGTGATAAAATCAAGCCCGGTCATGGAAAGACCCAGAGCCAATATTAAAAAACAAATCAAAAATAAAAACAGGTAACTTATCACCGAACCGAGAACGTCATCCCTGATGGGAATGTCATTATAACGGGGAATGAATATTCCGCTGGGCCGCAGGATATGTTTCAAATGAGCCGCAACCATACTGACCAGAATTTGCAGGCGGAATATCTTAACGCCGCAGGACGTAGACCCCGCACAGCCGCCAATGAACATGATGAAAAAAAACAACACCACCGCCAACGTACCCCATGTGGTATAATCGGTCGTGGTGAAGCCCGTCCCTGTCAGAATTGAAACCACATTAAAGGCTGTATAGCGCAAAACCTCCAGTAAGGCCTGATCACTGTCGCTCCAGCGCCACAGACTGAGTATAGCGATCAGCAGCAGCAGCAAAGCCAGAAACCATTTGACCTGAGAATCCCGCCAAAGTACCATACTATGGCCCTGCACCATTTTCAGATAAAGGATGAACGGCATACTGCCAATAATCATAAACAGGACGATGATATAATCAATCAACGCACTGTCAAAATGGCCGACCGAACCATCGGTCGTGGAAAAGCCACCGGTGGCGATGGTGGTAAAGGAATGGCAGACAGCTTCAAAAGCGCTCATGCCCGCTGCCCAGAGAGCCACACCGCAAATGATGGTCAGCCCCACATAAAGCAGCGATATGGCAATGCCAAGCTGCGCCGCCCGGGGCAAGACTTTTTCCGAGGTTTCAAAGGCGCCGATCTTAAACAGTTGCATTCCGCCAATCCGAAGAAACGGCAGGATGATCACCGCCATAATAATGATCCCAACGCCGCCGAACCATTGCAGCAAGGCCCGCCAGAGCAAAATACCGGGCGGCGCGCCATCAAGCCCGGTAATGACCGTCGAGCCGGTCGTGGACAGGCCGGACATGGCCTCAAAAAAAGCGTCCGTATAACTTAGGGAAAGATCGGAATAGACAAAGGGCAACGCACCAAATATCGGAATGATCACCCAGGTGGATACGGTCAGGATAAAAGCCTGCTGAATCGACAGTTCCTCATCTTCGCCCCGGCTGCTCAGGAACAGCATTCCGCCGACGAACATCACCAGACCGGAACATATGGCAAAAACCTGCCAGTCGGGATTATCCACAGCCACATCAACCAATGCCGGAAACAACATCCCGACCCCTAAGATGAGCAGGAACAGTCCATTGATCAGAAATATAGGCCGAAGATCAACCAATCCTCTATCCGTCCCCTTAGTTTATAGCGTTTATTGTTATCACTTGTGCGGCTCAAAATTGCCAACAACCGCCAGAAATTCGCGGCGGGTTTTATCATCTTTGCGAAAGGCACCGACCATACGGCTGGTGACCATGGACACGCCGTGCGCATGGACGCCCCGCGTTGACATACATTCATGGGTCGCCTGAATGATGACCCCGACACCAAGTGGCTCCAGGACTTCCTGTATACAGTCGGCGATCTGGGCGGTCATTTTTTCCTGTACCTGCAGCCGTTTGGCATAGGTTTCGACAACACGCGCCAACTTACTGATGCCGATCACTTTGTTATTGGGCAGATAGCCGACATGAGCGCGGCCAATGATCGGGGCCATATGATGTTCGCAATGGGATTCAAAAGGAATATCACGCAGCACGATCATCTCGTCATAACCGCAAACCTCTTCAAAGGTGCGGGATAATATCTGCCGGGGGTCTTCCTCGTAACCGCGAAAAAATTCCCGGTAGGCTTTGACAACCCGTTTTGGGGTATCCAACAGGCCTTCACGGGTGGGATCATCCCCGGCCCAGCGCAGAAGTGTCCTGACGGCCGCCTCTGCCTCTTGCTCTGATGGTTTATTTTTCGTCTGCATTTGCTTTACCTAGTTTCATTTGCTTTACCTAGTTTAATGCCTAATTCAGTGCCTAGTTCAGTGCCTAGTTCAGTGTATGAGAACCATAGGGGCTGTCGAGTGAGAAGGCCGGAATTTCCACCTCAAATGAGCTACCGTCATTTTTATACATTCGGTAATGGCCGGTCATAAAGCCTGATGAGGTCCGCAGCGGCGCGCCGCTAGTATATTCAAAAACAAAGCCCGGTTCAATCACTGGCTGTTCACCTATGACGCCTTCGCCGCGCACTTCTTCCGTCCGGCCCTGAGAGTCGGTGATACGCCAGCGACGACTTTTCAGCTGAAGCACGTCCTTACTTAAATTTTCGATCTGCACTTGATAAGCCCAGAAATAACGCCCTTCCTCCGGGTCAGACTCATCCTCCAGATAAAAAGGCTGCACAGAAACCCGCACATCATGGGTGATGGCCTCATAGGCCTCCTCACTCATCTTCATAAAATCAACTTTATCGTCGTCCATGATATTCTGCTCTTATCCACTAATTTTGGCTATATGCGCCGCCGTTATTAAATCCTCAATCAAATCATCCGCATGTTCAAGGCCTACGGATAGGCGCAACATGCCCTCTGTAATGCCCACCTCCAGTCTGGCCTCCTCCGTCACGTTGGCGTGTGTTGTACTGGCCGGATGGGTGATCAGACTTTTCGCATCGCCTAGGTTATTGGAAATATCAATAATTTCCAAGGCATTAAGGAAATTAAATGCCTGGTCGCGCCCGCCAGGCACATGCAGGGCGACCATACTGCCTCCAAGGCTCATCTGTTTCATGGCCAGATCATGCTGGGGGAAATCCGCACGGCCCGGGTATTTGACATAATCAAAACCAGCCACCCCCGCCAAGGCATCTGCCAGTTTGGCAGCGTTGTCACACATGCGCGTTATGCGCATATCAAGCGTCTCCAGACCCTTCAGCATCACCCAGGCATTAAACGGACTGATATTCGGCCCGGTATGACGCAGGTATGGCATGATCACATCCTCCATAAGGGTCTCATTGCTTAAAATACAGCCGCCCAGGCACCGCCCCTGCCCGTCAATATGTTTGGTGGCCGAATAGACCACCACATCCGCGCCAAATTGCAGCGGCTTTTGCAGTACGGGGGAGGCAAAGGCATTATCCACCACCACCAGCGCATTCACCGCGTGAGCCAGCCCAGAGACAAATTCAATATCAACCACATCCAGTGTGGGATTGGCCGGTGTTTCCAAAAAGACCGCTGTAGTATTGGGCCGGAAGGCCGCCTTCCAGGCCGCATGATCCGCGCCGTCTACAAAGGTAAAATCAACACCGAATTTCGGCAGAATGGTTTCAATAACATAACGGCAGGAGCCAAATAACGCCCGGCTCGACACCACATGATCGCCGGCCTTGACCAAGGACAGCAGGGCCGAGGATATCGCCGCCATGCCGGTTGCGGTTGACCGCGCCGTCTCGGCCCCCTCGATCAGGGCCATTCTGTCCTCAAACATGGCCGCTGTCGGATTGCGAAGGCGTGAATAGGTATAACCGTCCTGCTCGCCCGCGAAACGCGCCGCCGCATCCTCCGCGCAATCATAGGCATAGCCGGATGTCATGAACATGGCCTCGGATGTCTCACCCATGTCGCTGCGCCATGTGCCGCCCCGAACCAATTGAGTCTCGAGCCGCCATTTCTCGGTCACATCACGCTTTTGTCCGGTATCCTTTTTCATCTTCTTTTCCAGCCTTCATTACTTGTTTCCTCATGACTTCGTATCGGGTAAATCCACCAAGGTCAAGGGAAGCCCATGAATAATCCGGCAAATAACACTGAGGAATATTTAACGATGGTATATTTACTTGCGGTGTTAATATAAAATAAGCATTATTCCTGTTAACTACAGAATAAAAGACCAACAGCAAAATGAGCAGAATATGATTCCAGTTATCCTTTCCGGCGGGTCGGGCGCGCGGCTTTGGCCGTTATCGCGGTCGATGTATCCAAAACAGTTTTTGGCGATGAATAGTGATTATTCCATGTTTCAGGAAACCCTGCGCCGCCTTGATGGCCTTGATCACAAAGCCCCGATTGTGATTTGCAATGCGGATCACCGCTTTCTTGCGGCGGAAAAACTACGCGAGCTGGGCACCGCGCCCCAGTCTATCATCCTGGAGCCTATGGGCCGTAATACCGCCCCGGCCATTGCGGTGACAGCCCTTGCCGCGCTAGAGGCATCCGATGATCCGATCCTGCTGGTGCTGCCGGCGGATCACGCCATCAAGGATAAAAAACCTTTCCATCACGCCATATTGGCGGCCGAGAAATTGGCCAAGGACGGCGCCTTGGTCACCTTTGGCATCGTCCCCCATCAACCCCATACCGGATATGGCTATATCAAGCGCGGCAAAACCGCCCATAACGGCGGTTATGATGTGGAAAAATTTGTTGAGAAACCAGATCAGGATACGGCGATTAAATTCTTGAAATCAGGCGATTATCTCTGGAATAGCGGCATGTTCATGTTCCGGGCCAGCCGGTATCTGGAAGAATTGGAAAAATTCCAGCCCGAGGTCTTGCGCCATGCCAAATTGGCCTATGAGGCCGCCGCCGCTGATTTTGACTTTATCCGCCTTGATGCGGAAAAATTCGCCGAATGCCCGGGCATTTCCATTGACTATGCGGTGATGGAACATACCGCACAAGCACAGGTCGTGCCCCTTGATGCGGGATGGAGCGATATTGGCTCATGGGCTTCCCTGTGGCAAGTTTGCGAGAAAGATAGTGAGGGCAACAGCCTGACCGGTGACATCATCGCCGAAGACACGCAGGAATGTTACATCATGGCGGAAAATAAGCTGGTGACCACGGTCGGCGTCAAAGATCTGATCATTGTCGATACCAAGGATGCGCTGCTGGTCGCCCATAAAGACCGGTCAGAAGAGGTCAAAAATATCGTCGAACGCCTGAAGTCCGACGACCGCTCCGAAACCGCCCTGCACCGGGAAGTTTATCGGCCATGGGGAAAATATGACAGCATCGGTTTTGGCGATCGGGATCAGGTCAAGCGCATCACGGTCAACCCCGGTGCCAAACTATCCATCCAAATGCACCACCACCGGGCCGAACATTGGATCGTGGTCAAGGGCAGCGCCCGGGTGACCAAAGGCGAAGAAACCTTCATGGTCCATGAGAATGAATCCACCTTCATCCCGATCGGCACCATCCACGCCCTGGAAAACCCCGGCGTCATCCCGCTCGAAATGATCGAAGTCCAATCGGGCAGCTATCTCGGCGAAGATGATATCGTCAGGTTCGAGGATAAATACGGCCGGGTTTAGGGCAGATCAGGATAATTTCTTTTAGTTCTAGCCGCGCAATAAGGCCAAAATTGCGTCTGTTTTTTCTTGCATTAACGCTTCATTGCCCCGTGATTCCACGTTGAGGCGAACGACGGGTTCGGTGTTGGAAGAGCGCAGATTGAAACGCCAATCGGTAAATTCCAGGCTGATGCCATCGGTATGATCGATATTTTCTGCGCCGTCCTCATAGGCGGCCCGTACGCGCGCGATCGCGGCTTTGGGATTATCCAGCTTGCTGTTGATTTCGCCTGATGACGGAAATTTTTTGATGCGTTCTGCCACCATTTGTGACAGAGGCATTTTCTTGACGCACAGCATTTCTGCCACCAACATCCAGGGAATCATACCGCTGTCGCAATAGAAAAAATCGCGGAAATAATGATGGGCGCTCATTTCGCCGCCATAAATGGCATCCTCGGCACGCATTCTTTCTTTGATAAAGGCATGACCGGCTTTCGACTGAATGGCCTGCCCGCCTGCCGCCTGCACCAGATCAATGGTATTCCACGTAACGCGCGGGTCATGAATGATTTTAGCGCCATGATGTTTCTGCAAGAAGGCTTCCGCCAGCAAACCAACGATATAATAACCCTCGATAAATTGGCCCTGCTCATCAAACAAAAAACATCGGTCAAAGTCACCGTCCCAGGCAATGCCCATATCCGCCCCATGTTTCAGCACCGCATCCCGCGTATCCTGACGGTTCTCCACCAGCAGTGGGTTGGGAATGCCATTGGGGAAATTGCCATCCGGCGCATGATGAATTTTGATCAATTCGATCGGTATGGCCTCCGCCGTAAAGACCTGTTCCAACGCATCAACCACATGGCCTGCCGCGCCATTTCCTGCATTGACCACCAGCTTCAGGGGCGTAATATTTTTCGGATCAATATAGGTCATCAAATGATCGACATAGGCCGCAAGAACGGATATCTCACTCAGACTACCGCGCTTTTCCACCGGCGGGAAATCATTTATCTCGGCAAGCTTCTGAATATCTTTCAGGCCGGTATCGCCGCTGATCGGCTTGGACTGCTCCCGCACCAATTTCAAGCCATTATAATCCATCGGATTGTGACTTGCCGTGACCTCGACCCCGCCGTCCATATTCAGGTATGAGGTGGCAAAATAAATTTCTTCGGTACCGGTCATGCCAAGATCGGTGACATCAACGCCGGAATCGCGCAAACCCTCGGTCAGAGCAGATTTCAAGGACTTCGACGTCAGGCGGACATCACCGCCGACCACAATATCTTTCGGCTTCAAAAATTGGCCAAATGCCCGGCCAATACGGTAAGCAATATCCTCATTAAGCTCACGGCCCAATTGGCCCCGAATATCATAAGCTTTGAAACAAGTAAGTTTGGTCATTCGTAGAACCCTGCCATCATTTGATCATGGCTATACTGAATAACCTAATTATGAGCGCGGATAAACTCTTTTACTTTGGGGGCAATCTTTTTACGCCATTTACTGCCATTAAAAATGCCGTAATGACCGACTTTTTTCTGCTCGTAATGGCTTTTTTTGGCCTTCGGGATGTTGGGACAAATATCATGAGCAGCGCGGGTCTGCCCGATACCTGAGATATCATCAAGCTCCCCCTCCACCGTCATAAGAGCGGTTTTGGTGATGGCGGCGGTATTCACCGGGCGGCCATTGGAGACCAGTTCCCCTTTCGGCAACAGATGTTTCTGAAACACCACATCCACAGTTTGCAGGTAATATTCCGCCGGAAGATCCATCACCGCCATATATTCTTCATAAAACAGGCGGTGCTTGTCCGCATCTTCATCTGACCCCTCCACCAGATGATCAAACATCTTGCGATGGGCGTCCACATGATCTTGCATATTCATATTCAGGAAAGCCGATAATTGCAGAAATCCGGGATAAACAATCCGCATACAACCCTTATTGGGCCAAGGCACAGGATAGGTCACATGTTTCTTAAACCAGGACAGGCTATGTTCCGCGCTGATGAGATTGACTTCTGTCGGGCAGTTGCGCGTATCTATCGGCCCACCCATCAACGTCATGGAGGCCGGCACCGCCGGATTATCCTCAGCCGACATGATGGCAACCGCACTCAGCACCGGAACCGAGGGCTGACAGACCGCCAGAACATGGGTATTTGGCCCTAAAAATTCAATCATTTCCATCACATAGTCAATATAATCGTCAAGATCAAATTTCCCCTGATACAGTGGCACATCCCGCGCGTCCATCCAATCGGTGATATAGACCTTATGATCGGGCAGCATCGCTTCAACCGTGCCTCTCAGCAGGGTGGCATAATGACCGGACAAGGGGGCGACGATGAGAAGTTTTGGGTCATCATTCTTGATATCACGCTTAAAATATTTCAATTTACAGAAAGCTTTTTCAAGAACAACTTGCTCCTGAATGGCCACCAACTCGCCGTCAATGACGGTTTCTTTGAGGCCAAATTTCGGCTTGCCATAGCGGCGTGTCACCTGTTCCAGCACATCACAGGCTGCCGAAATTTGTTTGGCTCCGGGCATATGAGATAGCGGGTTGAGCGGATCAGAAAAATTTTGTTGCGCCATATCGATGGCAAATCTTGCAGGTGCGAATAAACTGTGCTGAAATTCGTACATATGATACAGCATTTTGTTGTCCCTATTTGCCCCAATTTATTTATTATCCCAAATTTTCATTAACATAGGGATAATTTCTTATGTAACTATACTAGACACAAGCTTCATTGCATCGCAACATATAATATGTAAAAATAATTTTTACTGGTAACAGAAAAGAGAAAATCAGATGAAAAATACCCCCTTAGCAGGCCGTACCGCCCTGATCACCGGATCCACCAGCGGCATTGGTTTGGGCATCGCCCGCGCCTTGGCCGAGGCGGGGGCGAATATCGTGCTGAATGGATTAGGCAACGCAGGCGAGATTGAGGCCCTGCGGGCAGACATGGACGCCGAATATAACGGTGAAGTGATCTTTGATGGGGCCAATATGCTAAAACCCAGAGAGATTTCCGTCATGATCACCGCAGCCCAGGCAAAATTTGGCGTGGTGGATATTCTGGTCAATAATGCCGGCATTCAATATGTCTCCGCCATTGAAGATTTCCCGGATGACATATGGCAAAATATCATCAACATTAATCTTATATCCAATTTTCATACGATAAAGGCCGCCTTGCCGGGCATGAAAAAACAGAATTGGGGCCGAATCATAAATCTATCTTCTGCCCATGGTCTGGTGGCCTCGCCCTATAAAACCGCCTATGTCGCTGCCAAACACGGGGTTGTCGGCCTGACCAAAAGTGTGGCTTTGGAAATCGCCGAGCAGCAGATCACCTGCAACGCCATTTGTCCCGGCTATGTCCATACAGCCCTTGTCGAGGGCCAGATTGAGGATCAGATGAAAGTCCATAATTTATCCCGCGAAGCGGTCATAAATGACATCATGTTGGTCGCTCAGCCCAGTAAAAGATTTGTCGAGGTTGAAGAATTGGGTCAAATTGCTGTATTCTTATGCACGCCTGCGGCAAACTCCATCAATGGCGTGAGCCTACCCGTGGAGGGTGGCTGGACGGCAAAATAATATAACAAAAAACTTGAGAAAGAAAATGAGCAAGTTCCACCGAAATAAAAAGAAACAGACCAAAGAACAGGACAAGCGCGCCATAGGGCTATTGGTCATAGCCTTTATCATTGTGATAATATTATTTGCTTATTTCTAAGACATTATTACGGCCTTTGATTTAAGCTATGATACAGGAAAAGGAAGAATAAAATGACGGATGAGCCAGTTAAGACTGTTCACTGGAGCTTCTGGGTCATCAGTGCTGCCGCGCTGATCTGGAATGTTATGGGCGGGATAAATTTCTTCATGCAGATGAATATTGATGTGGTCGCCTCAATGCCCGAGACGGCCCAGGCGATAATTGAAGACCGGCCCACATGGGCGACCGGCGGTTTTGCGGTAGCCGTTTTTGGCGGCGCACTGGGCGCACTTCTGCTACTGCTTAGAAAATCCATGGCCTATTATGTCTTTATCGCATCGCTGCTTGGCGTGATTGTGACAATGCTCCATACGATTGGCATCGCCTATTGGACAATCACTTTCAAGCCCTTTGAGATAATGATGATGATTTTGATGCCCATGCTGGTTGCCGCCCTCTTGATTTACTACGCGAAATGGACTGAGCATAAAGGCTGGATCAGGTGAACTTGTTGTGCCTGAAAGGAGAAAGTTCGAACGCCACAGCCTTGAGCGCGTTTCATGTGAGCACAGCCCCCAACACCGGCTTTAATAACAATCAAGGGGCGGAGCGGAGCGGAAACAAAAAAATGATGGTGCGGCCGAGAAGACTCGAACTTCCACGGGATATTATCCCACAGCGACCTCAACGCTGCGCGTCTACCAATTCCGCCACGGCCGCACTCTTTAACATTCAATCAAAGCTAAAAATCAGCATTTGACTGACGGTCAAGTAACAAACCATTGGACAATTAGCAACAGAAATTCTCGCGCAGTGTCAAATATTTTCGCCGATATGGATTCCGCACTCGGTCTTATCTTGGCCTGACCAGCGGCCCATGCGCCTGTCCTGCCCCGCCTCTACCCGTCTCGTGCAGGGCATACAGCCGATGGAAGGATAGCCTTCCGCCACCAAGGGGTGTTTCGGCAGGCCTTTATTTTCGATGATCTGGTCCAGCTCAGCCTGATCCCAATGAGCCAGGGGATTGATTTTTATTTTTGAGCCATCCTGCTCGATCAAGGGAATCGCGCTGCGCTCAGTGGTTTGGAATCTCTTGCGGCCGGTAATCCACGCACCGTAACCCTGCATGGCCCGCGCCAGGGGTCGTACTTTACGCAAATCGCAGCAAGCATCTGTATCCCGTGTCCATAAAAGCCCGTTCTTATCTACTGCCGCCACATCATCCTGATCCGGCTTTACGGTGATAATATTGCTCAACCCCAGAGTTTCTGCAATATTATCGCGGTATTTGATCGTTTCGCCAAATAATTTCTGGGTATTGAGGAAGATAACCGGCGTTGCCCGATTGACCTGCGCCACCATATCAAGCAGCACAACAGATTCAGCCCCAAAAGAGGACACAAGGGCAATATTATCCTTAAATTCGCCATTGATCATGGCATCCAGAAGGTCAATGCTGCTCACATGACCATATTCCGCCATCAGACCATCAAGCTGCCTTATCTGTGCATTGCTGTCAATTTTTTGCTGCTGCGCGGCCATTTCCATTACCTTCATCGCTGTTAGAGGTAATTTAGGGTGCCCATAGCCACAAATCAAGGTTTTTGTGTATATATTTTTATATCACATAAAAAAAATGTGATATAAAAATATCAATTACGTTGATAGTTTTTAACGCTTTCGGTGATGCTCACGGCCACATTCTCGCCAGCGACCATAATTTCGCCCTTGGCAATCATTTCACCGTTGGCATAGACTTTAACCGGCTGATCTTGATGGCCATCCAATTCAATCACGGCCCCACGTCCAAGTTTCAATAGATGCCTGATCGGCATCATGGTTTGACCAAGCACAACGGTCAGTTCGACATCAACATCATCAATAGCCTGTGACATTTTATCTTTTTTTCCTTATCCTGTATCTATAAATGGATATATTACATCATGGGATAACATAATTATGATTCAGTTAACAGGAAAAGCATGACAAAAGCTGACAAAACGGCCCTGCCCCATCGTCCGTCCCTTTCCCGCCCATCGCCTGCCCCCGGGTCCATAGAATGGAAATTCACGGATGGTCTGACATCATACGAAGAGTCTCTGCGCGTTATGGAGCAACGGGTTGCCGATATTCATGACGCCGCGGCGCCGGAACTTGTCTGGTTCTTGCAACATCCGCCGCTTTATACCGCTGGCACATCGGCCAAGACGGATGATCTGCTGCTGCCCGACCGCTTCCCGACCTATGACGTGGGCCGGGGCGGGGAATATACCTATCATGGGCCGGGGCAACGGGTGGTATATGTCATGCTTGACCTCAGCAAGCGGGGCCGAGATCTGCGCAAATATGTTTTTCAGCTGGAACAATGGATCATCAATAGCTTGGCTGAATTGAATGTCACCGCAGAAAGACGCCCAGGCCGCATTGGCGTTTGGGTAACCCGCCAACAAAAAAACCGTGAAGATAAAATCGCCGCCATCGGGGTTCGCGTGCGCAAATGGGTCAGCTTTCACGGCATATGTATTAATGTTGAACCGGACCTGGAACATTACAGCGGCATCGTCCCCTGCGGCATTGCCCAACATGGGGTGACATCACTGGCTGACCTGGGACTGACGCACACTATGGCCGACCTCGATGCGGTGCTTCAACATCAATGGCCAAAAATTTTTGGGGAATGACGCGCTTATGATACGGAAAAATATTTTTTTATGTTTATTTCTGCCGCTGATCCTGTCCGGCTGTTCCTTATCGGTCGATACGGAGCTGGCAGAACTGGCGGCGGCTGATTTTCATGACAGCTATAATGCCGGCGCCTACAGGGTAATTTATGACAAGGCCAGCCCCGCATTTCAGGACTTTATCTCAGCGGGAAAATTCAGCCATTTACTTGAAACCCTGAATATTAGGCTTGGACAATATAAAAACTCCAAACTGATCAACTGGTCTAGCAAAATCAGCATCCGGGACGGCGCAACCGTGACCCTGATCTATGCCGCTGTTTATGACAAGGATGAGGCAGCAAAGGTCAGCTTCACCTTTAAAGTACGCGACGGCTTGGCCCAGCTCTATAATTTTAATGTCTCATCAGAAAGCATGAATCCCAAAAAGAGGCCCAAAACAACAGAAATTTAAAATAAGGTCTGCCCTCATTCGAGCGTTATTCAAACGCGATGATCACGTCATCAACGGCAAGGCTGTCACCGGGTTTAGCGGATATTTTCTTGACCACGGCGTCTTTTTCCGCCCGCAGGATATTTTCCATTTTCATCGCTTCCACCACGCAAAGGACTTGTCCGGCTTTGACCTCATCCCCTTCTTTCAGATCAATGGAAACAACCAGTCCCGGCATTGGGCATAAAAGGAAATTGGACATATCCGGCGGCATTTTTTCCGGCATATAGGCAGCAAGCTCAGCTTCCCTTAAGCTACGCACAAAAGCTTTCTCGGTGACACCATTATGACTCAGTAAATAGCCGTCCGGTAATTTGTCCACCTCAATGCAGACTTCATTACCATCAATATTGGCCTCGAATAATGCTTTGCCAGGCACCCAGTCGGTAATGACCATATGGGTTTGATCGCCGGAGGTCACCGCACAGCCGTCTTCGGTAGCATAAAAAGAAGAGCTATAGCTATCACCGCCGAGCGTAATGATCCATTTGTCCTGATAATTCGGCGCATCCTGATTCATTTTTCCGGAAATATGCGATTGACGGCCAACCTCAAAAGAATGAATGGTTTGCGCGGCGGCGATCATCACCTGCCTCACGGCTGGCGTCAGCGTCCCACCGATGAACCCTTCGGGATATTCTTCGGCAATATAATTGGTGGTGATATGACCTGATTGAAAACGTTCGCTGTTCAAAACACTGCTCAGAAAAGCAATATTATGCCGAAGTCCCCGGATATAATATCGGTCCAACGCTTGCCTCATATGGCCAATGGCCTGATCCCGGGTTTCACCGTAAGTGACAAGCTTGGCAATCATCGGGTCGTAAAACATACTGATTTCCGCGCCCTCGTAAATGCCAGTATCAACGCGGACATTGTCGCTTTCAGGCGGCGGAGCATATTTCACCACCCGACCAATCGATGGCAGAAAACCGCGCAGAGGGTCTTCGGCATAGACCCGCGATTCCATCGCCCAGCCGTTGAGCGTAATATCCGCCTGCCTCAGAGACAGTTTTTCGCCGTAAGCCACCCGGATCATTTGTTCCACCAGATCGACCCCGGTGATCAATTCGGTGACCGGATGTTCGACCTGAAGCCGCGTATTCATTTCCAGAAAATAAAAATTGCGGTTTTTATCAACAATAAATTCTACCGTACCCGCAGATTGATATTCCACCTCTTTCGACAAGGCAACAGACTGCGCGCCCATCTTTTCTCTGGTCGCCTGATCAAGGAAAGGACTGGGAGCCTCTTCAATGACTTTCTGATGACGGCGCTGAATGGAACATTCCCGCTCGCCCAGATAAATCACATTACCATGGCTGTCGCCCAGCACCTGAATTTCAATATGGCGCGGCTCCTCAATGAATTTTTCGATGAAGATGCGATCATCACCAAAGCTTGACATGGCCTCGTTCGTGGCGGAGGTAAAACCCTCTGCAGCTTCCCCGTCATCATAGGCAACCCGCATGCCTTTGCCGCCGCCACCGGCGGAAGCCTTGATCATCACCGGATAGCCAATTTCGCTGGATATTTGAACTGCATGGGCAGAATCTGTAATGATTTCCGTGCTGCCGGGTACCGTATTGACCCCGGCTTTCTTGGCAAATTCCTTGGAGGCTATCTTATCGCCCATCACCCCAATGGCTTTCACTTCCGGCCCGATAAAAATAAGACCCGTTTTTTTTAGCTTCTCGCAAAAATCCGCATTCTCCGACAGGAAACCATATCCGGGATGGATCGCCTCGGCACCGGTTCTTTGGGCGGCCTCGATGATCTTATCGCCTACCAGATAGCTTTCTGCGGCCGGGGGCGGGCCGATATGAACTTTCTCATCGGCCATCAAAACATGTAAGGCATCGGCATCGGCATCAGAATATACCGCCACGGTTTTAATGCCCATTTTCCGGGCTGTCTTAATGACCCGACAGGCAATTTCGCCGCGATTGGCTATTAAAATTTTTGAAAACATTATTTTATTCTTCTTAAAAGTTTATAGCGGAATATTATCGTGTTTTTTCCAAGGATTACTGAGTTCTTTATTCTTTAACATCCGCAGCCCCCGGGCAATACGGCGTCTCGAGGCATGGGGCATGATCACATCATCTATATAGCCCCGGCCCGCGGCGACAAAAGGGTTGGCAAATTTATCGGAATATTCTTTTGTTCTGGCATCAATCTTCTCTTGATCACCAATATCGGCCCGGAAAATAATTTCCACGGCCCCCTTGGCCCCCATCACAGCGATTTCAGCCGTGGGCCAGGCAAAATTCAAATCCCCCCGCAAATGTTTTGAGGCCATCACGTCATAAGCGCCGCCGTAAGCCTTGCGCGTAATGATGGTGATTTTCGGCACGGTTGCCTCGCCGTAAGCAAACAACAGTTTCGCCCCCTGCTTGATAATACCGTTAAATTCCTGCTGGGTACCCGGCAGGAAACCCGGCACATCAACAAAAGTGACGATAGGAATGTTAAAACAATCACAAAAACGTACAAAACGCGCCGCTTTCCGGGAGGCATTAATGTCCAGGCAGCCGGCCAGAACCATGGGTTGATTGGCGACGAAACCTACTGTCCGCCCTTCGATGCGGCCAAATCCGGTGAGAATATTCTTGGCATATTCCGGTTGAATTTCATAAAAATCACCTTCGTCAATCACCTTGCTGATCAGCTCATGCATATCATAGGGTTTGTTGGGATTATCAGGAATCAGTGTGTCCAGTGACATTTCATCTCGGCCTGGATCATCAAAAGTGGCAAAATCCGGTGATTTCTCCCGGTTATTGGCTGGCAGAAAATCAACCAGCCGCCGGACCTGTTTCAAGGCCTCCACATCATTTTCAAAGGCAATATCAGCCACGCTTGATTTGGTGGTGTGGGTAACGGCCCCGCCCAGTTCTTCCTGGGTGACTGTCTCATTGGTGACGGTTTTCACCACATCAGGCCCGGTGACAAACATATATGAGCTGTCCTTGACCATAAAGATAAAGTCGGTCATGGCCGGCGAATAAACCGCGCCGCCGGCGCAAGGGCCCATGATCACCGAGATTTGCGGAATGACACCCGATGCCATGATATTTTTTTGAAAAACATCTGCATATCCTGCGAGGGCCGCGACCCCTTCCTGTATGCGCGCGCCGCCGGAATCATTAAGGCCGATCACTGGCGCGCCGACCTTCATCGCCATATCCATTATTTTACAGATTTTTTCTGCATGGGTTTCCGACAGCGAACCGCCAAAAACTGTGAAATCCTGACTGAAGACATAAACCAGTCGGCCATTGATGGTGCCGGAGCCAATCACAACGCCGTCACCGGATATCTTTTTCTCAGCCATGCCAAAATCGACGCTGCGATGTTCCATGAACATGTCATATTCTTCAAAACTGCCCGGATCGAGCAGAACATCAAGGCGTTCGCGGGCCGTCAGCTTGCCTTTATTATGCTGTGCCTCAATACGCCCTGCGCCGCCGCCCATACGGGCTCCCTCGCGTTTTTCTTCTAATTGTGTCAGAATTTCCTGCATGACGTCCTCTGATTATCGCTGGATGATGCGGCCCATGGAATTTAGCTTACTCATCAGTAACATTTTTCGATTTAAAAAGTCAATTCAATAGTGATATTGACTCAAAAATCACAGCCTATCAAAAGGTCAGTCTAGCATAAAGGAACGATTTGCGGTCAGGCTCCAGGGCCTGACCCTAGGTAATTTCAAACCGCTCAAGCACATCCGCCAGGTCTGCGCCAAAATCATCCCCCCGGCGAATGATTGAGGCGGACGTGGGCAAGAGGCGAAGATCCGGGTGATTGGGCGCAAGGCTCGTCAAAAGTGCCACATGAACCGTTGCCGTTGCGGGCATGGCATGCAGCGCGCAAATAAGATCAATACCGCTGAGGCGCGGCAAAACGGCACTACAAATCACCAAATCCGGCTTGACATCAAGAATAATTTCAAAGGCCTGCAGGGAATCCAGCACCGTGGTGACGCGATAGCCGCATTCCACCAATTCCCGCTCAACAACTCTGGCCGCGACTTTTTGAGGCAAGACCAGAATCACTTCCTTGTCCACGGCCTCAATCTCATTGACATCAAACGTCACATGATGCGGCAGGGTACGAATTTCTTCGGCCACATCAACGATCTCACTCTCACTACCGTCAAGAGCTTTAGTGATGCTGTCGCTGAATTGCTGAAGATCAATGATATTCTGCATGGAAATTTCTTCCATATGCCACAGATAATCATCCAGCCGTTGACATATCGCCGACAGACCGGGAAAATTGACGGCCTTGGTTTTCAGGCGCAGGTTGGAACTATCCTGAATCAAAAGTGTTTTGGCTTTTTCCTTGCTGATGTCACAACTGATCATCTGCTGCAAGCGCAATTCCAAACTTTCCGCGACCTCGCGGGCCTCATCAAGGGCTTCAGATTCGTATAAATTTTCCAGATCTTCTTCGGATAAAACGGCCATAACGCGCGGGGTCCTGTTCTTAACTTGGGCAACTCAGCAGCCGTTATACTTCAGGACCGTTAAAACTTACCTAATACAGATAGAAAAAACCCGCTAATCCATTGTGACAACCACTTTGCCGGATGACGTGCGATTTCGCAACGCGCGAATGGCATCAACGGTTTTTTCCAGCGGGAAGGTTGCGCTGATATGGGGCGTTATTTTACCCTGCTTATACCAGTCAAATAATTTCTGGGTCGAGTCCCGAAGAACTTCCGGTTTGAATTGTTTATAAGCCCCCCAATAAAATCCGATAAGTTCAATATTTTTAACCAGCAGGTGATTGGCGGGAACCTGCGGAATATCGCCGCTAGCAAAACCGATCACCAACATACGTCCCTCCGGTGCCATGGCCCGAAAACTTTGCCGGAAAATCTCGCCGCCCACAGGATCATAAACCACATTGGCACCGTCGCCATCCGTAATTTCCTTAATCCTGCTGCGCAAATCTTCCTGTTTATAATTGAGGGTAAATTCTGCGCCTTTTTGCCGAGCAATGGCCAGCTTGTCCTCAGAACCGGCCGCCGCGATCACCCGCGCGCCCAGCAATTTACCGATTTCCACAGCCGTCAGGCCAACGCCCCCGCCGGCGCCATTGACCACAAGCCACTCACCTTTTTGCAAATTTGCCCGATAATCCAGCGCCACATGGCTGGTGCCATAGGCCACAACAAAGGCGGCTGCATCAACGTAGGACATCGTCTCGGGCAACAGACATAGGCCCGCAGCAGGAACAGAAATTTTTTCAGCAAAACCGCCCCAATTGGTCAGGGACTGCACCCTGTTCCCAACGTGCCAACCAGTAACTTTAGCCCCGACCTGCGTGATAATGCCAGCCACTTCAACCCCCGGACTGAAAGGCAGCGGCGGCTTTACCTGATAGCTGCCCTCAACCATCAGACTGTCGGCAAAATTCACGGCGCAGGCCTTGATATCAATCACCACATCATTGTCCCCGGCCACGGGGTCCTGGACGCTTTCCAGCTGCAAATTTTCCAAAGGGCCACAGGCCTTGACTATCATAGCTTTCATGACTTTTATCTCCTTATGTCAGGCTTATTGTCACTGGCAATTAAATAGCCATAGACTTTATGTTTAATCACAGTATACTGCGCCGAATTTTTAGCCTGCATTGGCCAATATCAGTACATGGTATCATTAGATGATATAAGTGATAGTTTCTAGCAACAGGTTAAGCAACAAGTTTTAGGTAAAACAAATGTCATTACGTAATATTGCTATTATCGCCCATGTTGACCATGGTAAAACCACCCTAGTGGACACCATGTTCCGTCAGGCCGGCACATTCCGCGAAAATCAACGGGTTGAAGAACGGGCCATGGATAGCGGCGATCTTGAAAAAGAACGGGGCATTACCATACTTGCCAAATGCACGTCCATTGAATGGCGTGAACATCGGATCAATATTGTCGATACGCCGGGCCATGCGGATTTTGGCGGTGAAGTTGAACGCATTCTGAGCATGGTTGATGGCGTTATTCTACTGGTTGATGCTGCAGAAGGGCCCATGCCGCAGACCAAATTTGTCACCTCCAAAGCCCTGGCTCTGGGCCTGAAACCCATTGTGGTCGTCAATAAAGTTGACAAGCCTGACCGCCGTCCGGACGCGGTCCATGATGAGATTTTTGATCTGTTCGTCAGTCTTGATGCCAATGAAGATCAGTTGGACTTTCCGACACTTTTTGCCTCTGGTCGTGATGGCTGGGCGGATTATGAACTGGACGGGCCGCGCAAAAATCTTGATCCGCTTCTGGCCTGCATTCTTGATTATTATGACAAACCATCCGTCATGACCAAAGAGAATATCGATACGCCCTTCACCATGCTGGCCACCCTGCTCGACCGGGACAATTTTCTGGGACGGGTGATCACCGGACGCGTACAAAGCGGTAAAATCAAGGTGAATGATCCCATCAAAGTCATCAATCAGGACGGTAAAGTCGTGGAAACCGGCCGGGCCAGCAAGTTAATGTCCTTTCGCGGGCTTGACCGGGTGCCTGTAGATCAGGCGATTGCCGGAGACATTATCTCCATCGCCGGTCTTTCCGTCGGCACGGTCGCGGATACCTTTTGTGCCTTGGATGTCACCACACCCTTAAAAGCACAGCCAATTGACCCACCGACCCTGTCCATGCGTTTTTCCGTCAATGACAGCCCGCTCGCGGGCCGCGAAGGCAGCAAGGTCACCACCCGCATGATCCGCGATCGGCTGGCACTGGAATCAGAAGGCAACGTGGCCGTCCGGATCACCGAAAGTGAAAATAAGGATGGTTTTGAGGTCGCCGGACGCGGCGAACTTCAATTAGGCGTACTGATAGAAACCATGCGCCGCGAAGGCTTCGAACTGTCCATTTCCCGCCCGCGTGTCCTGTATAAAAATGACCCGGATAGCGGAGAGCGGCTTGAACCATTTGAAGAAGCCGTTGTGGATGTCGATGATGAATATACCGGCGTTGTGGTTGAAAAAATGAGCCTGCGCAAGGCAGAAATGACCGATATGCGCTCTTCCGGCGCTGGCAAAACCCGTATCACCTTCCTCGCCCCATCACGGGGGCTGATCGGCTATCACGGCGAATTTCTGACCGACACACGCGGCACCGGCGTGATGAACCGGGTTTACCATAGTTATGGCCCGTATCGGGGGGCGATTCCCGGACGCCGGGTTGGCGTTCTCATCTCCATGGGCGGGGGCAAGGCGGTCGCCTATGCTTTATGGAATCTGGAAGATCGCGGCGTGATTATGATTGACCCGCAAGAAGAAGTTTATGAGGGCATGATCATTGGCGAACATAACCGGGATAATGATCTTGATGTTAATGTCTTAAAAGGCAAGCAGCTGACCAATATCCGGGCATCCGGAAAGGATGATGCGATCAAACTGACGACCCCAAAGAAACTGACGCTGGAACAGGCCATCGCATATATTAATGACGATGAATTGGTCGAAGTCACGCCAGAAAATATTCGGCTGCGCAAACGCTTCCTGATCCCCCACGAGCGAAAAAAAGCCGCCAGAGCCGCACAATAAAAACGATAATTTACCGATCTTTAATTTATTCTGCCCATAATGCACTGTAGATATAGCTGAACGCAAGGGCAAGACATGACACATTTTTTGGTAACTGATGAGAATCCGGAAGGCTATAGGCTGGAGGACATTATCAAAATCATTCGCAAGGATATTTTCCTGCGCAGCACCAAAATCATGGAAGATGAAAGGCCAGAGGCCCAAACAGTCATGGATAATAATGTTAAGATACTCAGCCTATTGAGTGAAGCCATCACTATTGCCGAAGCAAGCACCACTATTTTACAAAAAAGTTTCGGCCCCTCCCGCGACGGCGCCCCCCGCATAGGCAGCTGATACTTACTATATATCAAGAAATCTCCCGCAACCGGGGTAGCGGAAACAGCGTAACAGCTTGACAAATGCCCGCTACTGTCCGACACAGTTATCATCGCTTGATTACTGGAGTTAATGATATGGTCGCGGATCCTGATCAAATAAAGGAATATACGAATTTTCTGGGCCAGCTGGCGGAGGCCGCCGCCGCCATCACCCTGCCCATGTTTAAAAAACCCCTTGATGTCATCAATAAAGGCCGTAAATTAAATCTTGATTTCGATCCGGTAACCAAAGCCGACCAACAATCTGAACAGGCCATGCGCGCGATGATCAACGGCGCCTATCCCAGCCATAATATATTGGGGGAGGAACTTGGACATGAGAAAAACACGGGTCAAAATAATGGTCAAAATAATAGCGGCGAACAATGGACCTGGGTCATTGATCCTATTGACGGCACCCGCGCCTATATCTGCGGCATTCCCACATGGGGGACTTTAGTCGCGCTCAATAATGGCCAAAGGCCCTTATATGGCATGTTAGATCAGCCCTATCTGCAAGAACGCTATATTGGCACGCCTGACGGGGCCTATCTCAACGACCGTAAAATAAGCTGCCGACCCTGCAAGAACCTATCAGACGCCACTATTTCAACCACCGATCCCAGCCAGTTTTTTACCAATGAGACAGAGGTACAAGCCTTTCAGCGCATCGCCGCAAAGGCGCGACTAACCCGTAACGGATATGATTGTTATGCCTATGCCATGGTCGCGGCCGGTTTCATGGATGTGGTGATAGAAACAGGTCTGGAGGCCTATGACATTCAGGCTTTAATCCCTATTGTCGAGGGGGCCGGCGGCAGGGTGACCGATTGGAACGGCGGCGATGCGGCGGCAGGCGGACAGGTGGTAGCCTCGGCAACGACTGAACTGCATGATCAAGTTTTGACCCTGCTTAAGGACTAAAAAACCGGCTTAAAAATTAAGAAATTTGGCCATTTTCTGCCATAGCTGATCCCGGTAGAGGTCACTTTCCCGGTAGATTTCATGGCGAGCATCCTTGATGGTCACCAGCGTGACCCCCTCTTGATCCGAAAGGATAGCGCGGCTGGCCTGACTGTCCACCACCTGATCATCCCCTGCCAATACAGCCAAAAGCGGCACAGATATAGGCGCCATAAAATCTGCTTTCTGTATTTTTTGAATGCTATCCAACGCGCTATCCAGCCAACCAAATGTCGCGCCGCCGACATACAGACCCGGGGTTTTTTCAATAACCTGCGCTTCAACAGCATAGCGCTCTTTATCATGAGTGAGCAATTGCTCCTTTATGAAATGCCGTTCTTTGGGGAAGCCCGTTTTTTGTCCAAAAGAGAAGGCCTCGCGCAGGCCTATCCGGCTGAAAAAACGGATAATAAACTTGAGAAAATTTCGGGCAACGCCCCTGCCGAGATTCATGTCAATCATGGGCGCCATCACCACGGCCTTGTCAATGCCCCCCGGAAAATCATGCAGATAACGCAGGCATATATGCCCCCCCATGGAATGGCCGACCAGATATATCGGCAATATTTTTGCCCGCGCATCTGACATGACATTTGTTAATATAACCTCATGCAGGTCGCTAATAAAAAAGTCAAAATTTGTCGCATGGCATTTCATTTTATCGGGCAATAGTCTGCTCGACAAACCCTGCCCCCGGTGGTCGAGGCTATAAAGGGCAAATCCGCGCTTGAGAAAATCGGAAATAAATTCCGCATATTTTTCCATATATTCCCGGTAACCATTCACCAGAACGATGATGCCCCGGCTGTCCTCCTCTGATGGCCAGCTTGCCGTACGCAGCTTCATGCCGTCCGGCATCGTCACATAGGTAATCTGCCCCCGCCGGTGCAAATCAGGAAAATTTTCCTTGGTCATTTTACTTCAGGCCTTTTTTATCTGTATAAAGATTACGTCAGAGCGCAGTTTACACAAATAAAAATTCAGCCCAAAGTCTTATTTTGATAAACGTAAATTAGACAGATCGTCAGCGATCTTCTTAAACACGGCCTGCAGAGCCGCGCGGTCCGGTGCATTAAAATAATAGTCATTGGTGGTTGCAACATCTTTCAGCAATGCTATCAGACCGCTATCACTATTGGCAAACTGAATGGTGTATATCAAAATCTCATCATCATTGTCCGGGTCGCCATCATTTTTATTTTTGATGGCATTGGCAATATCCTTCAATCGATTATCCCGGCGGCTCCGTGAATGGAAACCATGGTTATAAGCATCAGCAGACCTCAGTGTATTTGTCCCATCCGTCAGCAGGATAATAACTTTATGTTTGACAAAGTTTGAACCGCCGACAACAGTGGCTTCATCAAACGGTTTACCCGGTGTTATGGTGCGCCAGGCCCACACCAGCCCCTGAGGAATATTGGTATAAAAGCTACCGCTCGGCACGGCCAGTTCCTCAATGGCATCTCTGATGGTTGCCTTTGTATAAGTCAACGGCGTAACCCCATAAGTTGGGCATTTGGTACAGCTATGGCCAACTCCATTTAATCTTCTAAGGTCACAGGAACTTCTCTCGCCTTCCTCTCCCATAGGGTACCATCCAACCCAGGCGGGACCGCCCACAGGTTCAAATGGGCCATCGAATATATCCCCGGCCTGCGCCATTGCCAAATCATCCTTATAGGATTGATACACATCAAAGCGTTTGGTTCTGGCAAAACGGGCATAAACGCAGCCCTTCCAGTCGGTCGGCGGTTCTGCCAATAGCGGCACCGACGGCGCATTATGAGCGAAATAAACCTGATTAATCTGCGGCGTCCAATTCTTCAACACGCGATTGGCATCGTCGTCCCAAATATCCCCGTCACCATCTCTGTCAAGACGATAAAATTCATCCTCATAGGGATTGTTCGGCGAACCTATGATTGGCTGCGTGGTGAAAAGCGCACTGGCTGGCAACGCCACCCCTGGGGAGCTATAACCATATTCACTGCCATTCTCTGTTACATTAACCTTACCCGCCCAAGGCACCAAACCAATATTAAGCAAGGGATTTTGCGTTGCTGAACCAAAAAGAATATCAACCAGATCAACAGCGGCAGCCTTGGCCAATGAAATTCTCCGATCGGCCTCAACTGACGTACTTCTCCCATTAACATCCCGCAACATGGAACCGGACATATCGATGGCCAAAACCACATCAAGAAGAGCGGTTTCCCGCGTGACTTCGGTATCACTGCCCACATCCATATTGTTAAAGTTAAACACGGACATAAAAATTGTCGGCACCGTCGCATCGGCCGTCAACCTTAAGATACTCTCATCCTGGTTGTAGACATGCCCCGCTGAAAGCTTGTTACCATTGACATCAACTTCAAAGGGCCCGGTAATGGATGATCCCATAAAATTGGCTGGAAAATTAGCATCAAAATATTTTTTAATCTGTGCTTCTCTGTCAGCGGAATAAAAATTCTTGCCGCCGGCAAGGGCCGCAGCATCAAGCGCCGCGTTCAGCCTGGTCTTTACGATATAGGTTCGACTCACATCGGTCGCAATGCCAATCACGCCAACTATCGGAATTATTGACATCGTCAACATATAGCCGGACATACCACGGATATCACCATGCAGTTTTAAGAAAAACATTTTAAAACAATATGTTAAATGATTTAATCTTTGCATAATTATCTTCATCATTCTGCTCGCCTCAATTTCACCTGATTATCAGAAAAAATATTTTTCCTGCTAATTTTTTTATTAATATCGGATGAGGGTAAGACAAAATTATTAATATTCTTTAATGAAATCCGAGAGTTATCATTTTATTTAATTAAATTTTTATTCTCATATTGAATTTACGTCAAAAGACTTTAAGTATTGCCCAAGACTTGTTTAATGTACAAAACCTGTGGAAAATAATTAATGACAAAAACCCATCATACTAAAATATTGATTATCGGTTCCGGGCCGGCCGGATATACGGCGGCCATATATGCCGCGCGGGCAAATCTCAACCCCATAATGGTTCAGGGTATGCAGCCCGGCGGTCAATTGACCATAACAACAGATGTGGAAAATTACCCGGGTTATGCCGACCCCATCCAAGGCCCTTGGTTGATGGAGCAGATGGAAGCACAAGCCCGAAATGTGAATACTCAGATTATCACGGACATGATCAGCCAAGTCAATTTCGCCGAGCGGCCCTTTGTCTGCACCGGCGAGAGCGGTGATATTTATATCGGCGATACGGTGATCATCGCGACGGGCGCGCAGGCAATGTGGCTTGGCCTGCCCTCGGAACAGAAATTTCAAGGATTTGGCGTCTCTGCCTGCGCCACATGCGATGGTTTTTTCTATCGCGACAAGGAAGTCCTTGTCGTCGGCGGCGGCAACACTGCCGTTGAAGAAGCCATATTTTTAACTAATTTTGCCTCAAAAGTCACCCTAATCCATCGGCGCGATAGCTTAAGGTCTGAAAAAATATTACAGGACCGGCTTTTTGCCAACGACAAGATAACCGTCCAATGGGATACGGTGATTGAAGAAATTATCGGCGATGCCCCCCCGATGGGCGGGGTCACCGGAGCTAAAGTCAAAAATGTCAAAACCGGCGAAATTGGTGAAATTTCTGCCCACGGTGTCTTCATTGCCATTGGCCATAAACCCTCCACAGGTATTTTTTCCGGCCACGTAAAAATGGATGAGGAAGGTTATATCCTCAAAGCCCCTGACAGCACAGCGACCGACATCCCGGGCGTATATGCCGCGGGAGACGTCAGTGATAAAATATTCCGCCAGGCCGTTACAGCGGCCGGAATGGGATGTATGGCGGCATTGGAGGCGGAAAGTTTTCTCGCTGAAAACTTGTAACCTCCCCTGAAAAACATCTATAAGAAGGCGTGTTTATTTAAATTGAGATAGCAACCAGATGGATTGGGACAAATTAAGAATATTTCATGTTGTTGCCGCCGCCGGCAGTTTCACCCATGCTGGTGACAAGCTGTTTCTCAGCCAATCCGCCGTCAGCCGCCAGATCAAATCATTGGAGGAAAGCCTTAACACCACCTTGTTCAATCGTCATGCCCGGGGGCTAAGCCTGACAGACGAAGGCGAATCACTCTTTAAAATGGCCGATGAGGTGATGTCCAGAATTCATGTCACCGAACAACAATTGATTGAAGGAACCAACGTTCCGCGCGGCCCGTTAAAAATTTCAACGACATTGAGTTTTGGCTCCACTTGGATGATGAATCACATTCGCAGCTTCATTGAAAAATATCCGGAAATTCAGGTTCAACTCATTGTCTCTGACAGCGACCATGACCTGACCACGCGTGAGGCTGATGTCGCCATCCGGTTTCACCCGCCGCACCAACTGGACTTGATTCAAAAACAAATTGGCGTGTTTCATCATCATCTTTATGCCTCGCCCGAATATCTCAGCCGCAAGGGGCGGCCCCAGTCCATCGATGACCTTGACGATCATCATATCATCACTTACGGCGATTCAGCCCAACGGCCCATCAAAAATATTAACTGGGTATTGGAAGGCAGAGATGGTCACATAAGAACACCAATTTTGCAGATCAACAGTATTTATGGCGTTTTACAGGCTGTAAAATCCGGGGTGGGCATTGCCGCCTTACCGGATTATCTGGTGCAGGGTTCAACAAATGTCGTTCAGGTCTTAAATAATATTGAGGGACCGGCTTTTCCGGCCTACCTGGTTTATACGCAAGAAACCCGCAATTCCCGCCGTATCTCCGTCTTTAAAGACTTTATCGTCGAACAGTTCAAAGATTCCCATTTTTGATATTTTTACGACCAACCCCAGCTATGCGTCTTACACATGTCTGCATTGTAAATATTACAGTAGACAATTACATTTCATACCTTATATTAGATCACAGATGTTGCATCGCAGCATCTCTCTGAAATATCTCCCAAGTTATTTCAGCCGCCGTATTTCTTATTCTCCCCTATTAAGGAGTGCGGCCGTTTCATGATCTCCCAAGACATGAAGCCTCCCTATATTTAAACTTGCCGGGTTTTTTAACCCGGCATTTTTTTTGTGTGAAGCAAACTTATTGCGCTGCAATATTACTTATCATGGGAGCCTGAGCTATGACAATTTAGAGGGGGCCAGATATTTCGCCACATCCACCATATTGGAAAAAACCATCCCGCCAGCAATGGCAAGGCTTTTATCCTGCCCGCGCACGGAATAGGCCAGCACCTCCATGCCGGCGGCAACCGCCCCCTTCACACCCGGCAGGCTATCCTCGATGACAAGACATTGGGCGGGGTCACAATCCATCTGCTTTGCCGCATAGAGATAAATATCCGGATAGGGTTTGCCTCTGGCCACCTGAGAGCTGCTGAAGATATGCCCGTCAAAAAAATGCTTTAACCCTGTCAGTCCAAGCGTAAACTCCATCTTTTCAAAAGACCCGCTGGAGGCAACGCAAATCTTCTGCGGCAGGGCCGTAATATGCTGTAAAAGCGCCTCAATACCCGGTACAGGTTTAAGCGACTGGGCAAAAGCGGCAAATGTTTTTTCCTGAAGATGGGCCAAAAAATCATCCGGCAGCGCGCGGCCCAGCATCGTTTCAGCTTTTTTAACAACAGCGGCCATCGACAGGCCGACAAAAGCCGCGACCACCTGATCAAGGCTCAGCGCAAGACCACAATCTGCAAGAGCTTTTTTAAGCTGTTCATTGGCGATGATCTCACTATCAACCAAAACACCATCACAATCAAAAATTACCAGCTCAATAGTCATGGCGGCTCATCATCAATAAATTTAACGCAATGCTTCGCAGGCCCGTTTGATTCTCTTGCAGGCTTCGGTCAATGCCGCATCCGATGTGGCGTAAGATACCCTGAAATGGGGCGACAGGCCAAAAGCCTCGCCATGAACGGCGGCAACGCCTTCCGACTCGAGGATATATGTACAGAAATCAAGATCATTCTCAATAACACCGCCGTCTGGCGCTTTTTTGCCAATCAAACCCGCAATGGACGGATAGACATAAAAAGCCCCCTCTGGGGTCGGACAAATAATACCGTCAATTTCACTCAGCATTTCAACCACCATGTCCCGGCGTTTCTGAAATACGGCCGCCCGCTCGCGCAGGAAATCCTGCGGCCCGGTCAGGGCCTCAACCGTCGCCGCCTGCGAAATAGAACAGGGGTTGGACGTGCTTTGAGACTGCACCTTGCCCATGGCTTTAATCAACACCGCCGGGCCGCCAGCAAAACCAATCCGCCAGCCCGTCATGGCATAGGCCTTGGCCACGCCGTTAATGGTCAGGGTACGGTCATATAATATTGGTTCGATCTGCGCTGGCGTAACAAAGTCAAAATCGTCATAGACAATATGCTCATACATATCATCAACCATAAGCCAGACATGAGGGAATTTCAGTAAAACATCGGTCAGGGCCTTCATTTCCTGCGCATTATAAGCCGCCCCGGACGGATTACTGGGCGAATTCAAAATGACCCATTTGGTCTTGTCCGTTATGGCCGCCTCAAGCACATCGGGCTGAAGCTTGAAATTATCTTCAATGGTGGCCGGCGCAAAGACCGGCGTTCCCCCGCAAAGCAGCACCATATCCGGGTAAGACACCCAATAGGGCGTTGGAATAACCACCTCATCGCCGGAATTCAATGTCGCCAGCAACGCGTTATAAATGGTGTGTTTTCCGCCATTGTTAACCGTGATCTGACTTGGTTCATAATGCAGGCCGTTATCGCGCTTGAATTTCTCACAAACTGCCTTTTTAACTGCGGGTGTGCCATCAACCGCCGTATATTTGGTCTGGCCGTCCCGAATGGCTTTGATGGCAGCCTCCTTGATATTATCGGGTGTATCAAAATCAGGCTCCCCCGCGCCCAGCCCAATGACATCACGCCCGGCCGCTTTCAATTCAGCCGCCTTGGTGGAAACAGCAATCGTTGGTGAAGGCTTAACCCTGTTTAGAGACTCGGCAATAAAAGCCATTAAAATATTCCTTCCAAAAGAAAATAACCCCATGATATTGCAGCGGCAAAATACGCAATTTTATCCCTCACATCAAGCATAAAGCATAGACTTAGAATCTTTCACTCAAGAGGGATATTCTTTTGACGCTGTTTCTTTTGAATGCCTTGCTTTTTTTTGGTTTCCACCCGTTTGATTTTTGAACTTCTGGTGGGTCTGGTCGCCCGGCGGATCCGGGGCGGCACGGCGGCTTTTTTAATCAGCTCGACGAGCCGTTCCAGAGCATCAGTCCGGTTTCTAAGCTGACTGCGATAGCGATTGGCCGTAATGATAATCACCCCCGCCGCCGTCATACGATGCCCCGCTATCCTGCGCAGACGTTCAAAAACATCTGGCGCAAGACTTGGGGATTTGGCCGCATCAAAACGCAGCTGCACCGCCGTTTCGACCTTATTGACATTCTGCCCGCCCGGCCCCGGCGATCGGATGAAAGATTCTTCTATTTCTTCTTCTGCCAGGGCTATATTTTGGGTGATTTTTATCAAGAAATTCTAGATTTAGAAAGGAATTTCATCATCAATATCAGCCGATCCGCCCCCTGATGACCCACCGCCTGATGATCCGCCGCCTGAAGAAGATTGGTCATACTCTCCGCCGCCAGATGGTGCGCCACCGCCATCACCGCGTCCGCCGAGCATGGTCAATTCACCACGAAATCTTTGTAAGACGACCTCTGTGGTATATTTTTCAACGCCCGCCTGATCGGTCCATTTACGAGTCTGTAAAGCCCCCTCAATATAGATTGTTGAGCCTTTACGCAGATATTGTTCCGCCACCCGGCATAGGTTTTCGTTAAAAATCACCACGCGGTGCCATTCGGTTCTTTCTTTTCGCTCGCCTGAATTCCTGTCCTTCCAATTCTCGGACGTGGCAAGATTAAGCGTGACCACAGGTTTGCCATCCTGCGTATGACGTACTTCGGGGTCCCGGCCCAGATTTCCCACAAGAATTACTTTATTGACGCTACCGGCCATATTCATTTTCCTAACATTGTTCGATAAAATTAACATCACCATAGCCGCTGTAATGATTTATTTCAATGAGAACAAAATAAGAACTTGACTTATTTGAAAAAAACACCAAATTGCCAAAGTAAGATCAACGATTATTTTGTTTAAACCACGCAGAATTTAACATGCTGACCAAAATTTCTGTTCAGGGCGCCAGAGAGCATAACCTGAAAAATATCACTGTCGAAATTCCCCGGGACAAGCTGGTTGTCATCACTGGTCTGAGCGGTTCCGGCAAGTCATCACTCGCCTTTGACACTATTTATGCCGAGGGTCAGCGCCGCTATGTGGAAAGCCTGTCGGCCTATGCCCGCCAGTTCCTCGAATTGATGCAGAAACCGGATTGCGATCATATCGACGGCCTGTCCCCTGCCATTTCCATTGAACAGAAAACCACATCCCGCAATCCGCGTTCCACCGTTGGTACCGTGACAGAGGTTTATGATTATATGCGCCTGCTGTTTGCCCGAATCGGTGTGCCCTATTCACCGGCAACCGGCCTGCCGATCGAAAGTCAAACCGTCAGCCAGATGGTGGATAAGGTCATGGCCCTTGAAGAAGGCACACGGCTCTATCTTCTGGCCCCGATTATTCGCGGGCGAAAAGGCGAATATCGCAAGGAATTTGCCGAATTACAGCGCCAGGGATTCCAACGGGTCAAAGTAGACCAAAGCTTTTACGAGATTGATGACATCCCGCCGCTTGACAAAAAAATCAAACATACCATTGAGGTGGTCGTGGATCGTCTTGTTGTGCGGCCTGACCTGGAAACCCGTCTGGCCGACAGTATGGAAACCGCCCTCACCCTCGCGGATGGACTGGCTTTGGTCGAATATGCCAATGGCGATAAGGCTGGCGATAGGCTGCTTTTTTCAGCGAAATTCGCCTGCCCGGTTTCCGGCTTCACCATTGAGGAAATCGAACCCCGGCTTTTTTCCTTTAACAATCCATTCGGGGCGTGCCCGGCCTGTGACGGTCTTGGTAAAAAGCTCTATTTTGACCCGGATCTTGTGGTACCTGACACGACCAAGAGTCTCAATGACGGGGCCTTGGCACCCTGGTCAAAATCCAATGCGCCCTATTATGCCCAGACCTTAAAAAGCCTTGGCAACCATTATAAATTCAAAACCAATTACCCTTGGCAAAAACTCAGCCCAAAAGTTCAGGATGTGATTCTCTATGGTAGCGGTACAGAGGTCATCGAAATGATCTATAGCGATGACCGCAAGGAATATCGGGTTGAAAAGCCGTTTGAAGGGGTCATTGGCAATATTGAACGACGCTGGCGCGAGACGGACAGCAATATGATCAGGGAAGAACTGGGCAAATTTCAAAGTGCTTCTGAATGTGAGGTCTGCGCGGGTTATCGCCTGAAACCGGAAGCATTGGCCGTCAGGATTAACGCTCAGCATATTGGCCAGATCACCGAACTTTCCGTCGCCGACTCCTATGACTGGTTCAACAGCTTACCCGACAAGCTGACCGAAAAACAACGCGAGATCGCTGGCCGGATATTGAAAGAAATCACTGCCCGGCTGAGTTTTCTCAATAATGTCGGCCTCAATTACCTGAATTTATCACGCAAATCCGGCAGCCTGTCCGGCGGCGAATCACAAAGGATACGTCTGGCCTCTCAAATCGGTTCCGGCCTGACGGGTGTTTTATATGTCCTTGATGAGCCGTCCATCGGGCTGCACCAGCGGGATAATAACCGGCTGATGGAGACCCTGTTCAATTTGCGCGATATGGGCAATACAGTTCTGGTGGTTGAACATGACGAAGAGGCCATTCGCCATGCGGATCATATCATTGATATGGGCCCCGGTGCGGGCGAACATGGCGGCGAAATTGTTGCCGAAGGATGCCTTCAGGACATTCTGGACAATACGCATAGCCTGACCGGACAATATCTTTCAGGCAAAAAATCAATCCCCGTGCCAGAGGTCCGCCGCAAAGGTCATATGGCGGGCAAAAAACGTAAGGAAATTGTCATTCAGGGGGCAAGCGGTAATAACCTCAATAATGTGACAGCCGCCATTCCCCTGGGCACCATGACCTGCATCACCGGTGTTTCCGGCAGCGGCAAATCCACCCTCACGGTCGATACCCTCTACCGGGGAGTGGCCCGAAAACTCAATAACAACCGCAACATTCCCGCCCCCCATGAGGCGATATTGGGGCTGGAGTTCATTGACAAGGTGGTCGATATTGACCAGTCCCCCATTGGCCGCACGCCGCGTTCAAACCCGGCCACCTATACCGGGGCCTTTACCCCCATTCGGGACTGGTTCGCCGGATTGCCCGAGGCCAAGGCGCGCGGATACAAGCCGGGCCGCTTTTCCTTTAACGTCAAGGGCGGGCGCTGCGAAGCTTGTCAGGGCGATGGCCTGATCAAAATCGAGATGCATTTCTTACCTGACGTCTATGTAAATTGCGATGTCTGCGGCAGCAAGCGCTACAACAGGGAAACGCTGGAGATTAAATATAAAGGCAAGTCGATTGCCGACATATTGGATATGACCGTGGAAGAAGCCGCCAAATTCTTTGCCGCCGTACCCAGCATCCGCGACAAGATGACCACGCTGGAACAGGTCGGTTTAAGTTATATCAAGGTTGGTCAGGCCGCCACCACCCTGTCCGGCGGCGAGGCCCAGAGAGTGAAGCTCAGCAAGGAATTGTCCAAACGCTCCACCGGGCGCACCTTATATATCCTTGACGAGCCAACCACCGGCCTGCATTTTGAAGATATAAGAAAATTATTGGACGTACTGCATCGGCTGGTGGATCAGGGCAATACGGTGATCATCATTGAACATAACCTGGATGTGATCAAAACCTGTGACTGGATCATTGATCTTGGGCCGGAAGGCGGTGATGGCGGCGGCTATATTCTTGCTGAAGGGCCGCCTGAAAAAATTATTCAATGCAAAAAAAGCCATACAGGTCAATATCTTAGAAAGTATATTTAGAATTTTGTGATATTTTTCATTATAATTAACCCCTTGTTAACCATAACTGACCTAATATGTCCTTGTAACGGATACTCAACCATATCTGATACAACCCAACTTACGATTGACTAACTTACTTACTACATATCTCCATTGTGACTTAACGCCTGCTTTCACCCAGAGAGCAGGCGTTTTTTTCTATGGCCCTGCCCGGCTTTAAATGATATGACCCACGATCAAAAGAGAGCAGTTGTGTCATGGCCTTTAAAGAAATTCATATCATTGGCGGCGGCATGGCAGGAACAGAGGCCGCCTGGCAAATCATTCAGCAAGGCATTCCGGTGATCCTCCATGAAATGCGGCCGGTTAGAAAAACCGATGTTCATCAAACGGACGGCCTGGCGGAAATGGTCTGCTCCAACAGTTTTCGGTCTGATGATTATCAAAATAACGCAGTTGGCCTGTTGCATGAAGAAATGCGCCGCTGCGATTCGCTGATTATGGCAGCCGCGCAAGACAATAGCCTGCCCGCCGGCAGTGCCCTTGCCGTTGACCGCGCGGGCTTCAGCCATTCCGTGCAAACCGCCCTGGAAGCTCATCCGCTTTTTACCATGCGGCGCGAAGAAATCACGGGCATCCCGCCGGAAGACTGGGATAATGTCATCATTGCCACTGGCCCGCTGACCTCCGATGCGCTGGCACAGGCGATTCTGGATATCAGCGGCGAGGATCAACTGGCTTTTTTCGATGCCATCGCGCCCATTCTTTATAAGGACAGTATTGATTTTTCCAAAGCATGGTACCAGTCCCGCTACGATAAGGGCGATACGGCAGATTATATCAATTTACCCCTGTCCAGAGAACAATATGAGATATTGATTGATGATCTGATTGACAGCAAGAAATATGATTATAAGGATTGGGAAAAAAACACCCCCTATTTTGACGGCTGTATGCCGATCGAAGTTATGGCCGCGCGAGGCCGGGAAACCTTACGTTTCGGTCCGATGAAACCTGTTGGCCTGACCAGCCCGCATACCGGCAAGGAGGCCCATGCCGTCGTTCAACTGCGTCAGGATAACACCCTGGGTACGCTGTATAATATGGTCGGTTTCCAGACCAAGATGGCCTACGGCGCTCAACTGGAGGTTTTTCAGAAAATTCCCGGACTGGAAAAAGCCCGCTTTGCCCGCCTTGGCGGCTTGCACCGCAATACCTTCCTTAATAGCCCCAATCTTCTGGACAATAGTCTGCGGCTCAAAAAACAGCCGCGCCTGCGCTTTGCCGGACAGATCAGCGGGGTCGAGGGCTATGTGGAAAGTGCCGCCATGGGCCTGATGGCAGGCCGCTTTGCAGCAGCCGAGCGAAAAGGTCAGGACATTCCCGCCCCGCCAATCACAACAGCTTTTGGGGCATTGATTCATTATATCACCGGCGGACAGATTCCCGGCGCGGGCGGGGCCAAGAATTTCCAGCCCATGAATGTCAATTTTGGTATCATGCCGATCCTGGAAGGCAAAAAAATCAAACGCAAAGACCGTAAGCCCGCCAAGTCCCATCGTGCGCTGACCGCCCTCGCCCAATGGCTGGACGATGTGAAAGCCATTAAATCCGGTTGAACAAAGCCGATGTCAACAGATGCCAATGCCGGGGTAAAGCATCCGCTTTTTCGGCCAGCATGAAGGGATTATAGTCAGCCTTTTTAATGGTTTTCAAATAACTGCGGGTCAGCGCGGCCAAAAGAAAAACGGATCGGCTATCGCGGTTAATGCGGGCTTTACCAGCCGTCACATAAGCCAGATGATGCAACGCCTGCTGACATAATTCCTGCAGGGGGGCCTTGATCCGCGCCGCCTGATCCGGGATAAGAAATACTTCTTCAGGTAAATCATATTTTTTCTTTAAATCCAGTGGTATATAGCTTTTTTTTAGAGAAGAATGATAAGCTAAAGACCGTATGATACCCACATAGCCCCAAGCCATGCCAAGCCGCTGGGCCAAGTCATCTATATCCCGCTGACCCAATATATACACCGCAAGGCAGGACAAGTTTCCTGCTGTTTGCCCAAGATATTCTTCCAAGCCAGCGATGTTTTTTAGCGGCTCATCATACAGATCAGGCACCCGGCCATCAATCAGGCCCATCAGACTCGCCCGGCCAATATCATACTCGCCAATGGCGGCGGCCAAGGCAGGTAATATATCATGGGGCCCGATAATATCCTGATAAATATCGTCAATGGCCTCGCGCCACCATTGCAGGCGAATTTCACCAACCATAGGTTCTGAAACCGTCTGCCTGATTCTGGAAATCTCATAATTAAAGCCATAAAGGGCAAACAACGCGGGCCGCCTTGCCGCCCGGGCATAGAGAACGGTCAAATAACGATCATGGTCAACCTGCTTGATCAGCTCTTGACAATAGCGGTCATCATCGCGGAAATCTGCCATTCTTATTTTTTTAGCCATATTCTAAAAAACGTCATAAGCCCCTCATAAATATTTCTTATTAACAATATACCGCATTATTTTGACGCATGATAAAGAAACTGTTACTTTTATAGCCGTCCAGACAGGGGCGACATTATTTCCAGCAGAGGAGCCGGAAAAGTAAGAAAATATTTTCTTTAACGTGATGTATAAATTAATAACAGGAAATAACAATGAGCAAAATTCTCGAATCATTACCATATACAGTCATTGCCGGCATTGTGCTGACTGTCATTATGGTCTGCGCGACAAACCAGCTAGACAATATGAACCAATCGGGTGCTGAAAAAGCCATTTCCGATATCCAGAAAAAACTGAACTAAAGGTGGAAATATAAAATGGAAGATTCAATCGTATTCTTTGTGCGCTATCTGCACGTAATTTGTGGTATCATGTGGATTGGTATCCTGTGGTATTTTAACTTTGTCCAAATTCCCAGCATGCCGAAAATTCCTGATGAGCAGAAACCGGCCATCAGCAAGGTCATCGCACCGGAAGCGTTATTCTGGTTTCGCTGGGGTGCGGCGGGCACCGTGTTATTTGGATTGATCCTCGCCCAGATGAATGGTTATCTGCATGAAGCCATGACCCTGCAACAGCCGGGCATTGGATTTGGTATGTGGCTTGGGCTGATCATGGCCTTCAATGTCTGGTTCATCATTTGGCCAGCGCAGAAAATCGCCTTGGGCTTGGTCGAGGCTGATGCCGCCGCAAAACCGGCTGCCGGGCGGCGGGCCATGCTCTTCTCACGCACCAATACCATGCTGTCCATTCCCATGCTGTTTTCCATGATATCTGTACAGAACCCGCCGGGATTCTAAGCCCGTCTCCATAGAATTATAAAAGGCCGGGCATGATGTCCGGCCTTTCTTTTTGGATAGGCATTATTGGGTTAATCCACCGCGATCAAAGCCGCTGCGACCTTGCGGCCTTCTGAGAGCAATATATTATAGGTTCTGGCTGCCGCCCCGGTTGCCATAACATCAACCGAAAAACTTTCGGATTCCAATGACGTGCGAAGTATAGCGGGCAAAAAAACCATCTTCTCACCGGTGCCTAATAACAGAATATCAATATCATCCTGCTGGTCAATGATGCGTTTAAGGCTGTTAAGGGTGATGGCCCGGGCCTCTTGCGCGTCCCAGGGATAATAGCCTCTGGGCGTAATCAGGATCGCGCCTTTGCTGCGCTGCTCGCCGATACGAAAGCCCCCGTCGCCGTAAGAAGATATGCTGGTATCACGTTGCGAGGTTACTTCTTTGAATTCCAAATCCTTAGCCTTTTTTAGGTGGCAGGATTTCCATGCCGGGATCGGGGGCATTATCCCCCTCCCGCCGCAGCTCAACCCATAATAATACCGGGGCTGCGATAAAGATCGAAGAATAGGTTCCGACGAATATCCCCCAGATCATCGCCGCCGAAAATCCATGGATACCTTCGCCGCCCAGGAAGAACAACGAGCATAACGCAATCAAGGTGGTCACAGATGTCATCACCGTACGCGATAGGGTATCGTTGATGCTTAAATTCAACAGATCCGTCATCGGCATTTTGCGGAATTTGCGTAAATTTTCCCTGATGCGGTCATAAACCACCACCGTATCATTCAAGGAATAGCCCACGATCGTCAGAATCGCCGCGATGGTCGACAGATTAAACTCAAGCCCCGTCAGGGAAAACATGCCGATGGTCAATATCACATCATGGACAAGAGCAATCACCGCCCCCATACCAAACTGCCATTCAAATCGGAACCAGATATAAATAAGTACTGCGCCAATGGCCAAAATAACCGCCATAATACCGTCCGCAATCAATTCGCCAGACACGGTTGATCCCACCGTTTCCGTCCTTCGATAGCTGATTTTACCCTCTACCGCGCGCGGCAATATATCGCGCACCTGTTCCACCACCTGATCCAGAGTAAGGCCGTCCTGATGTTCCAGGCGGATCAACACATCATTCGCCGCACCAAACTCCTGTACCTTGACATCACCCATCTTCAGGCTTGCCATGGCGGAGCGGATTGCGCCAATATCTGCCGGCCCTTCGGTGCCAATCTCGATCATGATGCCGCCTTCGAAATCAATGCCATAATTCAGCCCTTTGGAAAAATACAGTCCAAAGGAACCCACGATCAATAAAGCCGAAAGGATATAGGCAAATTTCCGATAATCAATGAATCTGATGTTGGTTGTATCTGGTACCAGTTTTAACAGCATTTCACACCCTTAAATCTTCAATACAGTAGGGCGTTTTCTAACGGCCCATGCGGAAATTATCATGCGCGACATGCTGACCGCCGTGAACATGGAAGTGGCAATACCGATCGCCAGCGTCACCGCAAAACCCTTGATTGGGCCCGAGCCAAACTGGAACAATATCAAGGCCGCAATGAAGGTCGTGACATTGGCATCAATAATGGTGCTAAAGGCCTTGTCATAGCCCGTATCAAGGGAAGACAAGGCGTTTTTGCCTTTGCGAAATTCTTCCCGCACCCGCTCAAATATCAAAACATTGGCATCCACGGCCATACCAACCGTCAGGACGATGCCCGCCACCCCCGGCATGGTCAATGTCGCCCCAAGCGTGGATAAGATACCAAAAATCAGGCAGATATTAATCATCAGAGCGAAATTGGCCACCAGACCAAACATGCCGTAACTGAGGATAATATAAACCATAACCGCTAGGAGACCAATGATCGCGGCAATTTTTCCGGCTTCAATATTGTCGGACCCCAAATCCGGCCCCACCGTTCTTTCTTCAACCACGGTCAGCCGCGCGGGCAAGGCTCCCGCCCGCAAAAGCAGGCCAAGTTCGTTGGCGCTGTCAACGGTAAAATTACCGGTGATTTGTCCGGATCCCCCGAGTATCGGCGTTTGAATATTGGGCGCACTGATTACGGTGCCGTCCAGAATGATGGCAAACTGTCGATTGACATTCTTGCGCGTTACATCGGCGAATTTTTTACCGCCAATATTGTCAAAACGGAAGCTGACCACAGGCCGGCTATCCTGATCATATGCCAATCCGGCATCCACAAGATTTTCCCCGGTCAGGATTTTACGTTTGCTGACCACAATGGATTCTGGCGCGCCCGGAAACCGTTCGCTTTCCGCCATGGGAAATCGCTCGTAACCAGGCGGAATTCTGTCTTGCGGGCCAATGGCACTATTGACCAGTTGAAAGGATAGCTTGGCTGTTTTACCGATAATTTTCTTTAATTGCTGTGGGTCGTCAAAGCCCGGCACCTGTATCAAAATCCGCCCCGTACCCTGTTTCTGGATATTAGGCTCAGTGGTGCCCATGCCATCAATACGGCGGCGAATGACTTCGATCGACTGGATGATCACCTCATCACTTCGGATGACCAGGCCGTCTTCGGTCAGGCGCACCACAATAATATCACCGGCTTCAACACCATAGTCAATATCAGCAACGCCAATCCCCGTCATACCGCCGCCAAGCAATTCAACCGTATCCTCAATCACAGACAGGGCTTTTTCCGTCTGGCTTTTGTCGGTCAGATTAATATGAATGGCATCATTGCGAATCGCGCTGCGCAAAACAATTTTTTCCGCCCGCAAGGCATCGCGAATATCGGCCCGTTTGGATTCCAGTTTTTCCTTTTTGACCTCGGTCAGATCCACTTCCATCAAAAGATGAACGCCGCCCTGCAGGTCAAGGCCAAGCGTAACCTGTTTCGACGGCAGGAATTCCGGGTAGCGGCTCAATTGATCATCGGATAAAAAATTCGGCACAGCGGCCAACATACCCATCACCGCCAACAGGGTGATCAAAATAACTTTCCATCGGGGAAAATCTAACATGCCCTTTTCCGCTCGTTTTTTTGGTTATTTTTTTTCTGCGGTATCATTGGCAGGGGCTGGCTTGCCGATCACGGTGGAAATTGTTGATCGGATGACCTTTACCTTCACACCTGACGAAATTTCAAGCTCAACTTCATTATCGTCAATCACTTTGGAGACTTTGGCCACAATGCCGCCCGATGTGACGACATTATCGCCCCTGCGCAAGCTGGCCACCATATTTTTATGTTCTTTAACCCGTTTTTGCTGAGGGCGGATCATCAGAAAATAAAATACGGCGATGATAAGAATGAACGGCAAAAATTGCATCAAGGCACTTCCCCCGCCCGCTGCGCTCTCCGTTTGTGCAAATGCTTGTGATATGAACATGCTTTTTTCCTCCTGATCACGTAAAAGCGGCACTATACATGCCCCTAATTATTTTTCAACCTTAATGCCATATAGGTAGGTTTGTCATAAAATACAAGTGACAATGATTGGATTCTATCTGTTTATTAACCGCCTGTGCTATGGTAAGGAAGAAAGCATGATAAAAAACCCACAAGATGACATGTTACAACGCATTGCCGAGGCCTTTGAACGGCTCAGCCCATCAGAGCAGGAAGTGCCGGATTTAACGATCGCCGATGCCTTTGTGTGGACAGCGAAGCCGGATCGGCTGACGGCTGTTAAATCCGCAGCGCATATTAATCTCGAACTCTTGCTCGGCATTGATCATATCCGTGATATTTTAAGCCAGAATACCCAGCAGTTTGCCGACGGTTTTCCAGCCAATAACGCCCTGCTCTGGGGCGCACGAGGCATGGGAAAAAGCTCGCTTATCAAGGCTCTGCATGGCAAAATTCGCGGGCCGGATAATCAGCCCCTGGCTCTTGTAGAAATTCACCGGGAAGATATGCCCAGCCTGCCGCGCCTGCTTAGTTATCTAAGAGCGGCGAGGCGCCGGATGATCCTCTTTTGCGATGATCTGTCCTTTGACGATCATGACAGCAGCTATAAGTCCCTTAAAGCCGTTCTTGAGGGCGGCATTGAAGGCCGCCCTGAGAATATCCTCTTTTATGCCACGTCAAACCGCCGCCATCTTATGCCGCGCGAGATGATTGAAAATGAACGGTCTACGGCCATTAGTCCAGCGGAATCTGTCGATGAAAAAGTCTCTCTATCGGACCGGTTTGGTTTGTGGTTAGGCTTTCATGGCTGCACGCAAGAGGATTATCTGGCCATGATCGAAAGCTATATGGATCACTATAAAATCAAACAGGATAAAGATGTTATCCGCGCAGAGGCCCTGGAATGGGCCCACACAAGAGGCGCAAGATCAGGCCGCGTCGCCTGGCAATTCATTCAGGATTTGGCCGGCCGTCACAAAAAGCGCCTTTTTTAATCCTATCAACTGACAAGATATTTCACCGGATTAACCGCTTGAGTGCCTTTGCGCATTTCGAAATGAAGCTGTGGGCGCCTCACCCCGCCCGATTGCCCCACCCGCGCGATGGCCTGCCCGCGTTTCACAGTTTGGCCTTTGGCGACCAAAATCGACGAATTATGGGCATATGCAGTAATCCAGCCATTGCTGTGCCGCAGTAATATTAACTGGCCGAAGCCTTTTATTTTATTTCCTGAATGGACCACAACACCGCTTTGCGCCGCCCGAACGTAGCTGCCGCCATTCGCGGCAATATTGATTCCATCATTGTGATAGCCTTTTACCTTTGGGCCAAATGACGATAAAATCGGGCCTTTAACGGGCCACATAAAACCTTTGCCGCTTTGGGGCGGCGGTGGCGGCAGGTCAGGCTGTCGCCGTGATGATCCGCCCGCACGAATATTACCCGGTACTTTTAATGTCTGGCCCAGGGTCAGTACATAGGGTTTTTTTAGGCTGTTAAGCCGGGTAAAAGTGGTCATATCCTCTCCATACTTTCGCGACAGGCTGTAAACCGTATCGCCTTTTTTCACAATATGGATTGCTGTGGCCGGGCTTTTCAGGCTTTGTCCCGGATATAAAAGATAAGGCGGCTTCAGGTTATTTGCCCGAATAATCTCGCGGACTGTGACGTCATGACGCCGCGATAAAGCGTAGATTGTATCACCTTTTTTGACGGACATAGTCAAGCCAGCCCCAGAAGACGGTTCAGGGTAAACCCGTATTTTTGTTGTTGTTATTCTTTTGACAACAGGTTTTATTTTCGGCGGATCTGGTTTTTCGCGCGGAACGGGAATAGGATAAGGCGTGTTTTTGGCATACTGCCCGGCCGGAATGCCATGCTGATATTTTGTGCTGAACGAATGCCCTTCCCTGCATGCCGATAAAAGCCCAAAAATGCTCAACACAACAATAATTTTCAAGACTTGGCGATCATCATTCATGGGCATAGTGTAAAAAGTCTATTCCACAAGATCAACTCTATTATGATTCATGAACAATGCCAGGCAGCAAGGGAACAAATTTTACCGGCAATAAATTTTCCTGATTAAAATCATCTCCAAGGCGGGTAATACGGATAATATGCTGGGTTTTATCCTGTGCGCCAACCGGAATGACCATGATCCCGCCATCTTTTAACTGCTGCAACAGCATTTCAGGAATATCCTCCGAAGCTGCCGTCACCATGATCCGGTCAAACGGGGCCTGCTCGGGCCAGCCTTTCATGCCATTGCCAAAAAGTGTGGTGATATTGAAAATATTCAATTTTTTAAACAGTGTCATGGCTCTGTTCAGGAGCGGTAAATGCCGTTCAATGGTGAACAGCCGCCGACATAATTTGGCCAATAAAACAGACTGATACCCCGAGCCCGTACCGACTTCCAGAACTTTATGTTTCTTTGTAACCTCTAACGCCTGCGTCATGAAGGCCACCACAAAAGGCTGGCTGATTGTCTGGCCACTATCAATCGGCAGGGCAGCATTCTCATAGGCCTGACGGCGTAATGCTTTCGGGATAAAATCCTCGCGGGCAATGTCGTCAAGAGCAGCCAGAACGGCGGCGTCCGTAATGCCCTCATCGCGTAATTCCAAGAGAAGTTGATTTTTTTTATCCAAAAGAGAGTGCGTCATTAAAAATCTTTATTCATTTTATCTTTGATAGTTAGCATGGATTTATAATGTGTTAGATTAAGATGTAATGGCGTTATGGAAATATAACCATCTTTAATCGCGGCCAGGTCTGTGTCCGGTTTTGGTGTGCCATATTCACGCCGGAAACCAATCCAGTGATAGCGCCCGCCGCGTGGATCCTCCCGTTCGTCAATAAATAATTCCGCATCGTCCCGAAATCCCTGTTGGGTTGTTCTGATACCTTTTAGTTGATCCGGATAAAGCGGAAAATTGACATTCATAAAAACCCCGGCCTGCCACGGCACAGCGATAAGGTTTTTCAAAAGGGCAAGACCATGCTCTCTGGCCACCTGAAACAGGTCTTTACGATAATCACGGGCCACTTCCTGACTGAAAGCAATGGAGGGAATATTGCATATTGTACCTTCCATCGCCGCAGAAATCGTGCCGGAATAGGTCATATCCTCAGCCAGATTAACCCCCCGGTTGACCCCCGAAAGCAGCAAGGTTGGTCTTTTTGGCATCAATGTGTGGGTTGCCATCATAACGCAGTCTGTCGGTGTGCCTTTGACCGAAAAATATTTTTCATCAATCTGGCGATAACGCACCGGCTCATGCAGGGACAGGGCATGCCCCTTACCGCTTTGCTCTTCTTCCGGGGCAACGATCCATACATCATCGGAGATGGAGCGGGCCATGGCCTCGAGCAATTTCAAGCCCGGCGCATTATAACCATCGTCATTGGTGACCAATATACATGTTGTCTGTTCATCAGTCTTGGCATCAATCATCGCGATCAATCACTTCCTTTCCCGCCATATAGGGGCGCAGAACTTCTGGAATGACGATGCTGCCATCAGCTTGCTGGTAATTTTCCAGCACGGCCACCAAAGTGCGGCCAACCGCAAGGCCCGAACCATTCAGGCTATGGACAAAGCGGGTATTTTTCTCGCCAGCGGGGCGATAACGGCTGTTCATACGCCGGGCCTGAAAATCCCCGGTATTAGAGCAGCTGGAAATCTCGCGGTAGGCCGCCTGCCCCGGCAACCAGACCTCAAGATCATAGGTTTTCTGCGCCGCAAAGCCCATATCTCCGGTACATAGTATCAGCTTACGATAAGCAAGACCAAGACGTTGTAATATCTGTTCTGCGGCCCCTGTCATACGTTCCAGCTCATCCTCGCTCTGTTCGGGCGTGGTAATACTGACCAATTCCACCTTGTTAAATTGATGCAACCGGATCATACCGCGCGTATCCCGGCCAGCGGAGCCGGCCTCTGAGCGGAAGCATTGACTGAGCGTTGTATAGCGCAGCGGTAAATTTTCGCCGACCAAAATCTGCTCGCGCACCATATTGGTCAGGGGCACCTCGCCGGTCGGAATCATATAATGGCCCGTGGTCGCCTCAAACAGGTCTTCTTTGAATTTAGGCAATTGACTGGTGCCAAACAACGCAGCTTCGCGCACCATAAGCGGTACGCTCACTTCCTGATAGCCAAATTCAGTCGTATGTACATCCAGCATGAAATGCGCCAAGGCCCGCTCCAGCCGCGCCAAGCCCCCCTGCAGGATGACAAAACGCGCCCCGGACATGCGGGCGGCCCCCTCAAAATCCATGAGTCCCAAATTTTCCCCAAGGTCAAAATGCTGTTTCGGTGCGAAGTCAAACGCGGGGATCTTGCCCCATTTACTCACTTCGACATTATCTTCCTCCCCGGTGCCATTAGGCACATCGCTGGCGGGAATATTCTCCAAACGAGACAGTTTTTCATTTAATTCGCCGGACAAATGACGGACATCGTCTTCCAGACCTGTCATCCGGCCTTTAAGTTCGGCGACTTCCCTGATCAACGCGCCTGCATCCGCGCCGGATGCCTTGGCCTGACCGATGGCTTTCGAGGCGACATTGCGGCGGGACTGACAGTCCTGCAATATCGTCTTCTTTTCACGCAAGGCCGTGTCAAGAGCGATCAATTCCGCTGATTGCGGCGCAATTTCACGTCGTTCCCAGCCGAGGTCAAAGACTTCGGGTGTCTCCCGAATGGCTTTGATATCAAACATTATTCTTATCCTTAATGGTTAAGCGAATGAACAGAATAGAAATTTCATATAGAATAAGTATCGGAATACCAAGCCCAATCTGACTGACCGGATCCGGCGGCGTCATGATCGCCGCAAAAGCAAAAGCACCGACAACCATATATTTACGCTTTTTTGCCAGGCCGTCCGCCGTCACAATGCCGACCCGCGCCATAAGTACCAGAAGTATGGGCAATTGAAAACTGATGCCAAAAGCCAATATCAACAACATGACAAGCGACCAATATTCCCGGACCGTTGGCAGTAGCTCAATGGACAGGACGCCCGCCAATTGTGCTTTGTCCATGACCCCATCTGCCGGGCCGGTCTGACTGCCCAACTGAAAGGACATGAAAAAATTCCATGCATTGGGAATAACAAAATAATAGGCCAATGCAGCCCCCATAAGAAACAGAACCGGCGTGCCAATCAGGAAGGGCAGAAAGGCTTTTCTTTCATTACCATAAAGTCCGGGCGCGACAAATTTCCACAGTTGAATCGAAATTAACGGAAAGGTCAGGCAAAAAGCGGCAAAGAAAGAAATTTTAAGATAGACGAAAAAGGCCTCATGCATGCCGGTATAGATCATTTTGGCATCCTGACCATATTTCAGCGAGACATCAACGAAGGGCTGGGCCAGAAAGACATAGATCTCCTCATTGAAATAAAAACAGACCACAAAAGCCACAAGAATATAAACTGCCACCCAAATCAGCCGCCGGCGAAGCTCGATCAGATGTTCCAGCAGGGGGGCGGCACTATGGTCCAGCTCAGCTGCGTCTGCTGCGTCCTTCTCGCCGCTCATGCCGGGTCCTTCTTGTCTGGTTCAGCTGTGATATCGGGCGCGGTATCCTTGGCATCAAGGGGAATATTGCCCGCTTCATTAAGTTTTCGGGTGACATCCTCCAGCTCAACCTCATCGGCCATCTGTTTGATGCTGTTTTGAAATTCCTGCCCCATAGCCCGTATTCTGGATATAAACTGGCCGATACTACGCAGCAGTTTGGGCAAGTCCTTTGGCCCAACAACAATGACGGCCAAAACGACAATCATAAACATTTCTATCATGCCAATATCGAACATTTTTAGCCCTGAAAATTAGGTTAACTGCTGGTTTTTTTAGATTTTTTATCTTTATTATCTTCAAGGTCAATATCGGATTTCTGATCAATGGTCTTCAGCTTTTCCGGTTGAACCGCCTCTTCCTGGTCCTCAGACATGCCTTTTTTGAAACTTTTTATACCCTTTGCCACATCCCCCATCAGGTCGGAAATTTTTCCCCGGCCAAACAACAAAACCAGCAACAAGACAACAATGGCAATCTGCCAAATACTTAAACCCATGAAAATTCTCCTTAATCAAGGCCATCCTGTCACGTTAAAACCAAATATCCTAAGCATCAGAGGTGACAATTACCTGACGAAAATCAACGAAATCCTGTATAAAAGCAACATAAAAAATATTTAGTTTACGCGCCCGGTAATTCCGGCTGCTCTTCTGTTGGTTTATCCGCCTCAAGCAGGTTAAGGCGGGACATATTGACATTGGCCAGAAAACCGGCGGCTTTAAGTTCCGCAAGGCCAGGTAAATCCTTGATACTGCTGAGGCCAAAATGAACCAGAAAATGATCAGTGGTGCCATATGTCATTGGCCTGCCCGGCGTTCGGCGCCGTCCCATGGGTCGCACCCATTCTGCGGCCATCAACACATCAAGAATACCCCGGCTTAAAGATACCCCGCGTATCTCTTCCACTTCGGCGCGGCTGACCGGTTGATGATAGGATATGATCGCCAGTGTCTCCACAGCGGCCCGCGACAGCCTTTTGTCTTCCGCCACCTCTTTGCGCAGCAGAAAAGCAAGGTCGGGCGCGGTCTGAAACATCCATTTGCCAGCCACCTCAGCAAGATTAACGCCGCGATGCTGATATTGCTCCTGCAAATCACGCAATAAGGTCTCCGTCTGCGCCCCCTCCGGCAGACAATCAGCCAAAGCTATGGCGGACAGAGGTTTGTCGCTGGCAAATAATAAGGCTTCAATAATGCGTATCTGTTCAATGATTTCCATGAGTTATCCTAATCATTATCCTAATCATTACCCTAATCTGGCCGGTCTGTTTTTTTGATCAACAATGGGCCAAAGGTCTGTTTTTGAACTATTTCCGCTTTTCCGGCCCGGGCCATCTCAAGGGAAGCGGTAAATAAACTGGCCTTGACCGAACGCTTCATATCATCAGCCATATCCATCTCAGGCAAAAATTGATATAGGTCCGTCCAGTCGAGCGCAAGACCAATCATTGTATTCAACCGTTCCAATGCCTGATCCAAGGTATAAATATCCGGCTTATGAATACGAATATCTGCAATGGCATGACGGGTCTTATGATCGGCGTATGTTCTGAGCAGGTCATAGAGGCTGAGTGCGAAAGAGGCATTTCTGGTGACAATCACCGGCTCGGGCAGCCCCCGGGCAAAGACATCTCTTTTCAATTGATTGCGTGACATCAACCGGGCCGCCGCATCCCTTATGGCCGCCAGTCTTTGTAATTGGTAGGTCAGTTGGGCGGCCATTTCCTCGGCGGACATATCTTCTTCAGAATTCTCTTCCGGCAGAAGCAACCGGGATTTTAAATAGGTCAACCAAGCTGCCATCACCAGATAATCGGCCGCCTTTTCCAGTTTTTGCACCCTATCCTCTGCGACAAATTCTAAAAACTGCTGTACCAATTGCAAGATGGAAATCTGCTTCAAATCTACTTTCTGTGTTCTGGCAAGGGCGAGCAGAACATCCAGAGGGCCTTCAAAGCCGTCGATATCAAGAATCAAATTTTCTTCATCATCAGAAGCGGGGAGACCAGGCGGTCCCACATCAAATTCGGATTGTTGCTCTGTCTCTTTGTTGCTCATACAGCCTCTTAAAAATCATCTTGGGGCAATCCAGACCGCCAAATGTTGCACAAGGTCGATGATCGGCATCAAAACGGCCCATAGTATATTCAGATCCATACCAATCTGCCTGCCCAGCATCGGCAGCAAAAATAAACCGATAATAATGAACATGCCATAAGGCTCGAGCCGGGATAGTGGCCGGGCAATTATATCGGGTAAAACGCCAACTGCAACCCTTCCCCCGTCCAAGGGCGGAATCGGCAGCATATTAAAGACCGCAAGAAGGGCATTGATGAAAATAGCATATTTAATATTCTCCACCAACCACATGCCCGCCGTATTGGGCAGAAACGCAGCAACATGAAGCAGCAAGGCCGCAAATACCACCAGCAATATATTCGCCGCCGGCCCCGCAAGGGCCACGAATACCATATCCCTGCGCGGACTATTCAGGTTGTTATAATTGACCGGCACCGGCTTGGCATATCCGAATAAAAAACCCCCGGACATCATCAGCATGAGCGGCAAAAGAATGGTGCCAAACAGGTCGATATGAACCAAAGGATTAAAACTTACCCGTCCCAGTAATTTCGCCGTATTATCCCCCAGCTTATAGGCGACCCAGGCATGGGCTGCCTCGTGAAGTGTAATCGCTAACAGAAGCGGCAACGCGATAACAGGCAACAGCTGCAAAAATTCCATGTTGGTAAAATCCAATATAATACGATTAAATTAACTCTTTAAGGCCTTTTCCAGCCAAACAGCCAGTTCATCTGCATCAATCTCTGACACCTTCTGGCGTTGCTGGAACAGCTTCATGACCCAGCCTTCACTGACCAGATTAAAATCATATAAAGTTTCCAGCACCGCCCGGCGCTCGTTAAGCGGCGCGTTACAATGAAGCACCAAATCACATCCCGCCCGCAAGGCCCGCTTGGCATTCACCGCAGAATCACCGTCCAGAGCCTTCATACAGATATCATCCGAAATCAGGACCCCTTTAAAAGCGATTTCTTCCCGAATGATGTTCCGAATGACAGTTTCCGATAAAGTGGCCGGATTTTCCGGATCAATGGCCGAATAAATAATATGGGCCGTCATGGCAAGCGGCATATGGTTTAACGCTTTAAAGGGCGCAAAATCAGTCGCGGTCAATATATCCAGCGGCGCATCGACGACCGGAAGTTCCAGATGACTGTCAACGGCCGCGCGGCCATGACCCGGGATATGTTTTATAACCGGCAAAACGCCGCCCGACTGCAAGCCCTCGCAGGCGGCCTCGGCCAATCGCCCGACAATATAGGGGTTATCACCGAAGGCGCGATCACCGATCACCGGGTCCGCATCAGGAAATTTAAGATCCAGCAATGGATAACAATTGACCGAAATCCCCATTGTGCGCAATTCATCCGCCATAATCCGCCCATTGATCTTGGCGGCCACCAGCCCCAATTCGCTGTCCTTTTCATACAGATTAAGCAAGGCCTCGCCGCTTGGTGGTTTGCGCCAATATTCCGGGTTCAAGCGGCAAACACGGCCCCCTTCCTGATCAATAAAAATGGGGGCATCTTCCCGTCCGACGACCTGTCTCATCTCATCGGTCAGTTTTTTTAACTGACGCGGCGACTCACAATTCCGGGCAAATAAAATAAAGCCAAAAGGGTCCAGCTCTTCAAAGACAGCCTTCTCTTCAACGGTCAAAGATAGGCCATCACAATCCAGTATGACAGGTCTGGCCATTTATTTTGCCACCACAATACAGGCCTGTTGCTTGGCCTTTAATGCGGCGCAGATTTTGTCCGCGTCAGGCCTGCTGGCCACCAAGCCACCGCGAAGCCGATACAGCACCCCTTTTTTGCCCAGATCAATCATCATGATGTCAGGCTTCAGGCCTTCTAAAAGCACTTTATTGCCCTTGTAAAGCTTATTCCAGAGATTTTTCGCCGCCTCTTGCTTGCCAAATGCGCCAAGCTGTATCAGCAACCCGTCTTTCATTCCTTCTACGGATGGGGCGATTGCGGCGACTTCCTTCGCAATATCTTCGGGTTTCAAGACCGGCGGTTCAGACGTATTCTCCGCAACAGGCAACGTCTCTTCCGGCGGCGATTGATCCTGTGCAACCTCCTCAACTACGGGCGGTTTCTGGGCTAGAGATTTTTGGGCTAGAGATTTTTGGGCTAGAGATTTTTGGGCTAGAGATTTTTGGGCTGGACGTTCCACAGGCAGTTCGGCGCTTGGGCCAAGATTTTCATCATTTTCAACGCCATCCGATGCCACCCGGTTAAAAACCCGCTTATCCTGATCAGGCACATCAAGGCCGCCCGGATTTTCAGGTTTTTCCTTGACCACAGAATTATCGGCGCGCACAACGGGAACCGGCCCATTATTGCTGCCTTCCATATAGCTGTACCAGATCAGCCCACCAAAAATTGCCAAAATAATAACCGTTAAGGCAGCAACCAGCATACGTCGGCCGGTCATATCACCATCACTCGCAAATTCTTCCGGCAATGGCTGGAGCCATGATGATTTTTCACCCTCGTCTGACATTCTAAATCCCCTCCTGTAATTCAACTGTACTAGATTTCCTGGACTAGATTTCCTGGACTACATTTCTTGCGCAGGTTCCACACCCAAAATATCCAAGCCCGCCGCAATTATATTAGCCACCGCAGAAATCAACGCTAGCCGCGACATGGTCTTTGCCTTATCATCTTCGATAATGAAGCGAAGATCAAGACTATCATTGCCTTTATTCCATAAAGCGTGAAATTCTGCGGCTAGTTCATAAAGATAATAAGCTATCCTATGGGGCTCGCGCGCAAGCGCCGCACTTTCCACAAAACGCGGCCAATTCATCATATTCTTGATCAGTGCCAATTCGCTGCTGTCAGTAAAGACAGTCATATCAGCCTTGGCCAAAGCAGACGTTGAAATATCCAGCCCCGGAAAAGCCGCCTGCGCTTTGCGTAAAACGGAGAATATCCGCGCATGGGCATATTGCACATAAAAAACCGGATTGTCTTTTGACTGTTCCATAACCCGGGCGAAGTCAAATTCAAGGGACGCATCATTCTTGCGGGTTAACATGATGAAACGCACCACATCCTTGCCCACCTCATCGACAATATCCCGCATGGTGATGAAAGTGCCGGCCCGTTTTGACATTTTGACCGGCACGCCATTGCGCAGTAATTTAACCATCTGACATAACCGAACATCAAAGTCGATCTTATCTTCGCTCAAGGCTGTAATCGCGGCCTCAACCCGCTTGACATAACCGCCGTGATCCGCGCCCCAGACATCAATCAGGCTGGAAAAACCGCGCTCAATTTTATCATAATGATAGGCTACATCGGCCGCAAAATAAGTCCAGCTTCCATCGGATTTTTTCACCGCCCGATCAACATCATCACCAAAATCCGTCGATTTAAACAGGGTTTGCGGGCGCGCCTCCCAATCATCGGGCATTTGGCCTTTCGGGGCGGCCAGAACCCCGGTATAAATCAGGTCTTTTTCGGCAAGCCGCTCCAGGGCGGTCTCAATCCGGCCCGACTGATGCAAGCTTAATTCCGAGAAAAACACATCATGCTTTATGGCAAGGGTTTGCAGATCATCGCGCACCAAATCCATCATGGCATCGGTCGAAAATCTCCTTATCTCCGCCAACCATTCCTGTTCATCAGCATCCAGCCACCGGTCACCAAATTTCTCCGCCAACGCCTGCCCCACCGGGATCAGATAATCACCGGGATAAAGTCCTTCGGGAATTTCGCCAATATCCGCGCCCAAAGCCTGACGATAACGCAGGTACGCCGAGCGGGCCAGGACATCAATCTGTCCCCCGGCATCATTAATGTAATATTCCCGGGTGACATCATAGCCCGCATAAATCAATAAAGACGCCAAAGCATCACCAAAAATCGCTCCCCGGCAATGGCCCACATGCAACGGCCCGGTCGGATTGACCGAGACATATTCGACATTGACCCTGGCCTGACCACCAATTTTTGACCGGCCATAGTCTTGCGCCTTTTCAAGGATGATCGCAATTTGTGACTGGATAAGCTGTTGTTGCAACGTGATATTGATAAAGCCTGGTCCGGCGACATCCACTTTTTCAACGCCGGTCAATTCGCGCAGGGCCGCAGCCACCATATCGGCAATATCGCGGGGTTTCTGGCCCGCCTGTTTGGTCAATACCATGGCAATATTGGTCGAAATATCCCCATGGGCCGCATCGCGCGGCGGCTCAATCGTGACATTCTTCAGATCAAGGTCTTGCGGTAATTTTCCCCGCTGGCCAAGATCGCTAACAACGGCCTGCAGCGCGTGATAATAAGTATCAAAAATATTCATAATTCAAACAACGATGTATCAAATAATCTTTTATGTTCCAATAGGGCGTAACGGTCCGTCATGCCGGCGATAAAATCCGCCACATGACGTGCGCGCATCTTTGTGTCTTCCAAAATTTCCGGCGATTGCCATTCCGTCGGCAGGCATTCCGGTTCCGCCTGAAACAGCTCAAACAGGTCGGTGATCACTCTTTTGGCCTTGCTGGACATTCGGTTGACTTTATAATGACGATACATATTCTGCATCAGGAAAGATTTCAATCTTTTATCAAATTCTTTCATCTCTTCAGAAAAGGAAATCACATTTTGCCCGGCTCGGCGAATGTCATCCACCGTGCCGGGTTTAAGGGCGGTTATTCTTTTTTTACTTTCCACCAGAATATCATTGACCATGCTATTAATCAGCCGGCGTACGACTTCATGAATCTTGCGACTATCCTCAAGCTGGCCATATGTATCGCGCACCTGCCCAATGATATGGTGCAGCAGCGGCAGCTCTTCCAATTGCTCCATCGTCAACAATCCCGCCCGGATACCATCGGCAATATCATGGGTGTTATAGGCCACATCATCGGAAACCGCCGCCACCTGAGCTTCTGCACTGCTGAAGGTATGCAGTTCCAGATCATGGCTGTCATTATAGCTGCGCATATTGACATTCAAGCCATCAAATTGACCTTCCGCACAAAGCGGGCCATTATGTTTGGCCAGTCCCTCCAACGTTTCCCACGTCAGATTCAGGCCATCAAATCCCGCATATCGTTGCTCTAACTTAGTGACAACCCGCAGGGATTGCGCATTATGGTCAAAACCGTGAAAAGGCGACATGACGGCCTGCATTGCTTCCTCCCCCGCATGGCCAAAGGGCGTATGTCCGAAATCATGCACCAAGGCCAGCGACTCCGCAATTTCATCATTCAACCCCAGCACGACCGCTATGCTGCGGGCGATTTGGGCCACTTCGATCGAATGGGTCAGCCGGGTACGATAATAATCGCCCTCATGATAGACAAAAACCTGCGTTTTATGAATCAGCCGGCGAAAAGCACCGGAATGAATGATCCGGTCCCTATCCCTTTGAAAGGGCGAACGGGTGGTGGTTTCCGGCTCACGATGCAGCCGTCCCCGGCTGGTTTCCTTGCGGCAGGCATAGGGGGCATATTCAGGAGCGGGGTCAAATATTTTGAAGTCAGAATTTATCACCTAATATTAAGTCCATTTGTTGAAGCATGTTGACAATATTAATATATTACCTACTTATATAGGGTAATATACAAAAAACATCAGGATAAGTTAAGTATAATGGCCCCAGAGACATCACCAGTGACCTTATCAGAAAGTGCCGCAAAGCGCATTGCTGCCCTCTGCGCCAAAGAGGGCGATCATGATCTGAAATTCCGCATTTCGGTCGATGGCGGCGGCTGTTCCGGCTTTCAGTATGATTTTAAGCTCGTCAAGGATCAAAAAAACGATGATCTGGTCGTCACGCGCGATGGCGTGACCATGCTGGTCGATGGCTTGTCCCTGCTTTATTTAACCGGTTCCGAAGTTGATTTTGTTGAAGAATTGGCCGGTGCCATGTTTGTGGTGACCAATCCCAATGCCACGGCCTCCTGCGGCTGCGGCTCTTCTTTCGCAATTTAAGTCCCCCCTCAATAGGTACGTTAATGAAAATTGCCTCGTGGAATGTCAATTCAATCAAGGCCCGCCTGCCCAGAGTAACCGAATGGCTGAAGGATTTTTCACCGGATGTGGTTCTCTTACAGGAACTCAAATGTATCGATGAAAATTTCCCTTATATGGAAATAGAGGACCTCGGCTATAATACCGCCGTTCATGGACAAAAAAGTTATAACGGGGTCGCAATTCTGTCCAAATTTCCCATAGAGGATGTCATGATCGGCCTGCCCGGTGATGAGAACGACCTGCAGGCCAGATATATTGAAGCCACCATAAATACCGTGCGTGTCGGCGGCCTGTATCTGCCCAACGGCAATCCCCTGCCCGGCCCAAAATTTGACTATAAGCTCGCCTGGATGGACCGCCTGATTGATCGGGCGAAATATTTGCTGAGCCAAGAAGAGGTTTTTGTCCTAGGCGGCGATTATAATTGCTGCCCGAAAGATGAGGATTGTTATGACCCTGTCAGACTTTCCGGCGATGCCCTGATGCAGCCCGAAACCCGCGCGAGATATTACAGTCTGCTCAATCTAGGGTTAACAGATACCCTCAGGCATTATTTTCCATCGGGTCATAATTATACCTATTGGGATTATCAGGCCGGCGCATGGCCGAAAGACAACGGCCTGCGCATTGATCATCTTTTATTGTCGCCGCAAGCGGCAGACAGGTTAAGGAAATGCGATATCGATCGCGTACCGCGCGGCAAAGAACGTGCCTCTGACCATACCCCTATCTGGTGTGAACTGGATGTTTAGTGCATTCTTTATGGCTGCTAACTAAACCACTACCGACTGACGTCGGTAGGTTTGGTAGCATGCTTATCGATGTACTGAAGTATGATATCATCCGTGACCATCCCGCTTGTTGAACAGAAGTAGCCTCTTGCCCAGAAATGCCGTCC